>Ga0222671_1000440_pt1 | contig 12902 bp, 11 predicted proteins | sample AntAcemetagen797_FD_179849 | JGI IMG/M metagenome (GOLD analysis project Ga0222671, IMG submission 179849) | Saline water microbial communities from Ace Lake, Antarctica - #797 | ecosystem: Environmental > Aquatic > Non-marine Saline and Alkaline > Saline | place: Antarctica: Ace Lake... | reverse complement strand
ATAAACAAGACTCATTTATCAGGTCAGGTGCTCTGTCAAGTCTTGGGCATCGAATATTTTTTTTTAATTATTTTACATTACTTAACTTTAGAAAATGGAGCAGTCCAATGAGAAGAAAAGCATTTACGCTTATTGAACTACTGGTGGTGATTGCCATCATTGCCATTCTGATTGCCCTGCTGTTGCCGGCAGTCCAGCAAGCCAGGGAAGCGGCCCGCCGTAGTACTTGTAAAAACAACATGAAACAAATCGGTCTGGCTTTACACAATTATCACGACGTCTTCTCATCGTTCCCTATCGGAACACGAGGTCCTGGATTGTGCACTGGCACGAACTGGCGTGCCTCGATATTACCCTACCTTGATCAGGCTCCCGCGTACAATCAGTTGACCTGGGGGGGCGATTTTTGTGGCGCGTTTTCAGGTACGAATACCATCCTCAATTCGTTTCGGGTTCCTGGATATAGCTGCCCTTCCAATCCGCAAGGAACCGATTCTTACCAAAACACGTCGAACAATAACGGCCATGGCCAGGCAATCGATTATATCGGAATCGCCGGTGCTTATCTCGATCCAGCCTCACGATCAAATCTGTGCAGCCCATTAACAAACCAACAAAGCTATATCTGCAGTAATGGAATTTTTGCTGCGAATGAAGCGTTTAAAATTCGGGATGTTACCGACGGGACGTCAAACACAATTATCTCGGGTGAGCAGTCGGGGCAGGTAGCAAGCCTTGCGCGTGACGTTCGCACCGGTTACTTCGGAGGTTGGAGTGGTTTTACACGGTCGTATCGAGCTTCCGAGATGTTGTCCACAGGAACAGGCACTCACGGAACAATGGACCTGTACGGTACGGGAATCACCACGTTCCGGGATGGCTACAAGATCAATGCCGACAGCGTTGGAAGCGGAGGTCAACAGGTCTACCGGGGCAACTTAGTGCTGAACTCTTACCACGTAGGGGGCGTCCATGCCTTACTGGCAGATGGTGCGGTGCGGTTCATTTCCGAGAACATCGACTTCGGGACGCTCAAAAACTTAGGCGTGAAGGACGATGGAAACGTGCTTGGAGAATTCTAAAGCCAGCTCGTCCTGCAACCTCTTTTCGGTCTCGACTCACAGTTTTCAATATCAGGCGATGTCGTGGCGGCGTCCCAGACGCGTCGTCGCGGCTTGCTCGGATTGGAAGACGGAAAAAATGTCAACAAGTTTGCACGCGCTAGACTCGGTGGGGGGGGGTGTTGTTACAATGCGAACGATTGCGAGTATGGATCGGTTCCAGGCTCAACCCAAATGGGAAATGTCGGTTACGAGAATTTATGGGGAATGTCCATGGAAGCTAATCGGGAATGTTCAGGACACTGGCGTACTGCTACATCAACGGGAGCACTGCTTCTAGCGATCTGTTTTCTCATCGGATGTGGCTCTTCGTCCCCAGAGAAAACTGTTGGGACCGTAAAGGTTATCGTCACTTTCGGTGATGAACCTATCACGAACGGGGCTATAGAAATGGTCGTCGTTGGCGAAGGGAAAGGGGCGTTTGGAAATCTCGATAGTACGGGAACTGTGCGTCTGACCGATGTGGAAGTTGGAAATTACACGGTCTCCGTCGTCCCTCCGACAGCACCCGACCCAGACCCCAGTAAGCCATTGGTACCTGTCAAAGAATACGCCAACATCCCAAGTAAATTTCGGACCGAAGCAACCAGTCCACTCAAAGCAACCGTAGTGGAAGGAAGCAACGAGTTCAAGTTTGACCTCAAAGAATAGCTAGTCTATATCGGGTTGGCCGTCGAGTTAAAAATTGATCTTTGACTGATTACTGAGTTTGTTCTGTCTGATCAGTGCGGTAGACCGTAACGCCCAGGTGTGGAAATTAATTACGCCGGAAATAATGTGATTGACAGCTACACCCCAACCCAGGATCGTCGCTCACGGAGCGGCTGAGGCGGTGCAAAGAAACTTTGGGCAGGGTCACCCGGGGCTAAAACTTAACTGGTTTTGATTTCTTGCCAATTCAGTTCGTGGGTCATCACCTGCTTCTTCACCGACACGGCGGCGACGAATATCGTCCTTGTGTCATCAACTCGTCGAACGGTCGATTATCTTGGAAAGTCCAAGAAACGACCCAGTTTGCGAAATGGCATTGGTCGAATAGTATTTGAGGATAGTGCATCGGCCGCGAGCGTTTCATTCGATATCGAACGCCACTCAGACCGAAGGCAAGATCGAATTTCCGCGAAACTCATCGAATGCAGGACAGCAAACAATAACGAACCTATCTGGGAAATGTCGGTTTATATTGCAATAGGTTATTAATTTGTTATCATTCAATGTCTAACTGGAATAATGTCTAACTGGAACAATGTATAATTGAAAGTTTTTCTTCGTTTCTTCGTTTCTTCATTTTTGAGTGGCGAATTTTTAGGAGTGTTACTATGAAAGAAGTTCATAAAAGAACAGGCTTCACTCTCATTGAACTATTAGTTGTGATTGCGATTATTGCAATTCTGATAGCCCTGTTATTACCTGCAGTTCAGCAAGCACGCGAGGCAGCACGTCGCAGTACCTGCAAAAATAATATGAAGCAACTGGGACTGGCATTACACAATTATCATGATACGCATCGGACATTCCCCTCAGGTTGGGTGGAGCCCGATGGCGCTCCTTTTCCTCCCGTCTGCAATTACACGGCTATCCATCGGCGAGAGAAAGCAACTTGGACTGTCATGATTCTCCCCTATCTCGATGAGCAGCCACGCTACAATCAATTTAACTTTAGTGCGAACTTTCAAGTTTTAAGAAACTATGCAACTGCATTGGCAGAAGCGGGTAACTCAAGATTACAATTCACACGAAATTCTAAATTCGAGTGTCCCTCGGACCCGAATTCCAATGAATCATTCGCCAATATTAACTATTTTGGAGTTCAGGGAGGAGCGACCCCCGGGGCAGAAACTTGCCAACCCTGTTGTGCGGGACGGATCTTTTTCTATAACGGAATTCTCCAGGTCAACAGTAATGTGCGCTTACGTGATGTGACAGATGGAACAACCAACGTTTTTCTGTTGGGGGAATCAAGGTACTGTCCGCTGTCGGGATCACCAACAGGTGGAAACTATGCAGGCAGTTGGGGAGCTTCTCCTGATCGAAACTGTCCCTTCCCGATCGCAGCTGCCCAGAATGCGATTAACAGTTCGAATGTGAATCCGGCAACCGGTGATACTTTTACGATCTGGTCGAACCGGTTTGGCAGTCATCATGTTGGCGGATGTCACTTCACAATGGCCGATGGATCAGTTCATTTTATCTCAAACAGTGTTGATTTGGGTGTCTACCGTAATATGGGAGCCCGAAATGATGGTGTTCCTGTCTCTAATATTCTCAACTAATCTGTGAATTCTTTTTAATCATTTACTTTGTGAAGGCCATTAGTATGTTTCATTGCCGGTATATCGGTCTGTTTTCATGCGCTGTCCTGTTCTGTGCACTCACCAGTTGTAAGAAGGGTCACGACGGACCCAATAGATATTCTTTAACTGGTGAGATTAAAATTGATGGCAAGCCTATCCCTGCCGGCGAGATCATGTTTGAGCCGGACACCAGTCAAGGAAACAGTGGACCGGCGGGAGTCGCTGAAATTAAAGATGGTCGTTACGCCACAATACCCAATTTTGGAACTGTTGGTGGACCACATATTGCAGTCATCACAGCCAATACAGGGCAGATGATGAAGTCTGACGGTGAGACTCCCGAAGGCTGGCTGATTTTAGATGGTTTTCGTTTGCCCCTCAAACTGCCCACTAATACTCACACCGAAAACATCGATATTCCTTTTGCAGAGGTCCAGAAGAAATAATGGATTGAAAAAGCATCCTGTGGATGTGGAGTTTCATTGGGAATATGAGTACTTTGATGATGATGAACGTTTCCTAGCATAAGCTGAATGGCACTGTGACCGATCGCGTCATCACCGAATAACTAAGGGCGTAGGGTCAATTTATTGAGCTGAGATGTAAGTAGAATTTTCGAAACATGTTATCGCAAGTTCTTGTTCGAGAGTTGCATCTAATCTTGAAAGCCGTAGTGATTACCCCGTAAGGTCAAAATACTCAGCCAACCTGAATTTTCAGTACTATTCGGCATATGTGCAGTCTCTCTAAATTGTCGGTCTCGACTGCTTAATGTTCCACGAACCTATACCAGTTCTGGAATTCCGTTTAATGACCGTTTTTCGCTTGCGTTCATTTTATCTAATTGAGGCTGCGTCCGGTCAACATTGAATGGGTGCCAAGACTGTCCGCTCGCTGATTTATCGTAATCATGTATCCTATACAACCACGATTCCCGGCTTCCGACCGCCATGTATTTGAGTATTCCTACGGTTTGGAAGCAGAAGAGATTCGTCGGCTGACACGCACTTCGGTCGTCTTGCGCTCCGGTATATCACAGCGAACGGTCAATATTATATAACGACCATCATTACTAGTGATCGCCGATTCGATCCTGCCGTGATCCACAACATAGTCACCGTGCGGCATAACAAACGTCAATCGGCAATTCGAAAAATCGTCGGCGTAGTCGTTGGTCACCGTTGCCTTCAACGATGTGTGCGTCCCGTCGTTGGCTGGTGTGATCGTCGATCGCAGCGGAGGATGTTCTTCACGACCGAAGGGATACGGATTGGTCTCATGCCCATCGTAGGTACACGATACGACACGGGTGTTTTCAAAACGCACGACCCGAAAACTGACAGCGTTGACCTTACCGATCCGGACAGTAGGTGTCTTGCCCATATCCATGACGCGTTTCCCAGTTCCGTGGGCATCGTGAATCATGCGGACGCCATATCTATCGATGAACTCGAGAGGAGCGTTTTGTTCGAAGGCGTTGATGATCTTACAGGCGACCGACTTCCGCGCCAAGAACAGTGCTTCAGCCTTTGATCGGTCGACATGCCAGGGATGGCCAAAGTTCATGACACTGACATCCGGACCGAAATCAACGATCCCCACCTGATCGCCGTACCACTTTTCATGCCCGTGGAAACGATGGTTTCCGAAGGTCACGAGGTAGGGCATCTCCAACCGGGTCAATGCACCGGAGACGTACGCGGGATTGACGGCATTGCTGTTGAGCACGAGATCGGGGCCGATGAGATTCGCCATCGTCGCCATGCGTTCGAGGTACTCAGCCTGATATTGTGACGACGTGTCGAGATGACCGAACGTCACAAGGACCGGGTCGGTCGGAAACGACTGCACGACATGCACAGAACGCGGCGAACTTCGAAAGCTGCGCCGGTCGTTGTTCGAGGTTGTGACACTCAAATCGTAGAGTCCAGGTGGCATGTCTTCGGGAAGATGGGCCACGACTTCGCGGTCGTAGTAGAACGCGGCCGACTTGTCTTCTTCGAACCGCAAATTCCGTGAAATCACCGCTGGACCGACCGAGCGTCTCAACTCGACCTTCTCGATCGTAGCCCGATAGGCGTTAAACCGGGCACGGAACGATTGTTTCGGTTTTCGAATCGCGGGCCGATTCAACGCGGGAAAGCGAATGCTCGTATTCCGTGTCGCCGAGTCGCGAGTCAGATAGAACGCGGGCAAGGTCGTCAATTCGTTCTTCTCGATCACGATGTTCTCGGCAGTGACTGATCGCCAGCCGGCAGCAGAGACCGTCAACGCGTACTCGTTTCCCGGCGGCAAACCGGCCAGCCGGCATCGGCCACTCAACCAGTTTCGCACGAGCGCGTTGCGGACGACACGATCGCCTTTGGTGACGATGGCTCGCGCTTCGACAAGAAAAGCGTTATCTTCGCCGTTGATCGTAAACTGCAGGTCGCCGGTGGGGGAATCGAAAATATGAAATCCCTCAATCCGGCATCCGCTACCGTCTTCGCGTCGCAGGTGTTCGATGTGCAACGTGTGCGCACCATTCGTTAAACCTCGGGCCAAGACGACTTCCAGAGCATCGCTTCTTGGCTCGATAATTGTCGGCTCCCCGCCGTCGATTCGTGTCAGGATACGTCCCAGATTCGGTATTCCGTAGGCGGGAACGGCGTTGTTCGCCAGTCGGATGGCGACTCCCGTTCCTTGAAAGCGAACACTAAGCGTTGCCCCATGAGTCGACGTCAGAAGATGTGAGGCGTGGGAGTAACGAAAGCTTGTCTTGCGCCAATCACCGATACGCTTGACCTTCATTTCATCAGTCGCGTCGATCCATGAGGAAGACGTTTCATCCGCTCCAGTGGGACTGCACGCAATAATCGACGCTATCAACAACAACGAAGCAATGAACCAATTTTTCATGACCTGCGGTCTCCGAATGAGAGAGTTCGTCTTTGAATACCTAGTATGACGAATACGATATGAATTGAAACCGAGCGGTTGTACGTTAGGAAGAAAAGAACCACGTTTAAAGAAACGACCTTTCGAAGATCCTATCCACTCAACGTATTTCGGTACTCCGAGAAAACCACCGTTTTCGCTTGCACGCCATTTCGGCGAGATGAAGCCACGTTCGATCAGCGGTGAAGTTCATCAGGAAACCGCCACTTTGGCTCCGCTCTGTTCGCTAAAGTCGTCGAATACCGTACTGCAAAATAAACGACCCATTTCGCGAAATAGTATTCCCCAAAGAGTTTCTGAGGCTGTGTATCAACGGCGAGCGCTTTCTCCGATTTCGAACGTTGCTATAGATCGAAGGCAAGAGCAACTTTCCGCGAAACTCGTTGAATGCGGGACAGCAAACGAAAACGAAACTTTTTTACGTCGGCCCTTGAGGTTAGAAGAATTCATTCCGAATCCTTCGACTTTCTTGGTAAGAGCGAGCTACCATCGTAGCCGCCAGCTTGGTAACGATTCCTCCGTTACTTGGCGAGAAAATCAATCTTCTCTGTACATTCTTCTTCGCGCTCTCGTCTGCAACACGGATAGAACCCATCGGACAGATTCACACGGATCCCACAATCAGGACACACAACTATGTTGGGAAATGTACAACCGGGTTCGTTGGGAAATGTACAACCGGGTTCGTTTCGACCAGTCCGTATAAATACTTGAAGGAGGTCGTGACGTAGACTCGTAGCTTTGTCTGGCTCGAATATCGCTACGGCGCAGGTTACTGAACCCGACTCATCAAGAGTGAAGAAACATGGTCGAAGCGACGGCTCAAGCCACCTCAGCCAGACCGACTTCGCCTTCGATGCTGCTTCAGACTGGACAAGATTCCAACCGAAATCATCTTCGGCAAGTCTCTCGCACACTGTTTTCCACTCCCACTTCGGCATTTCCGGGGGAAGAATGAAAATCGTTTTGTCTAAATACTTCTGAGTCCGAATGTGATTCAGCTCCCATAAGGTCCCTTTACTATGAGACGGGACAAATAATATCACTTCGGCCCTCTGCATGAGCTCCTTGATGCGAGGCTTCCATTGCGCTTCTTCTGTTAGTACTCGGCCAACCCCGATTGTCTCTCCCGGCCAGCCAAGACCTAGAAAGTCACAACACCGCTCTAAAGATTCCATCAGGATACCCTCGAAGTCCATATCAGCGGAAGGACCTCCAAAACTTGAAGCGAAAATAGCTTGTTCTTCCGTAAGAGGATTTTCAGTTCCGACTCGGAGTTTATTCGTGATCCAATGCGGACGTAAGTACAAGCAAAATGTTGCATCGTGCGAATCTTTAATCATCTTTAATATCCGGCGGGCGCGTGCATCGCGTGCTCTTTGCAAGGCTTTTCGTTTTCTTTTAAAGAGATAACTAGCCATGCCTGTCAATGCGAACGCAGGCAGCATAGTGAGCATGTAATCTAGCCACGGGGCATTATGTAGCGTGTTACCCCAAAAAAAATAACCAGAGGCGACGTACAACACAGCCAGCGACATGCATATCTCTAGAGGGCCCGAAAAGTTGAGCATTCTAATTACATGTACGGCCCCAACTATGATTAGGAGGAGAATCGCGAATAAAAGAATGACTACGATTAGTAATTCAGAAGCCACTACTGGGAGCCCTTTGGTTGAAATCTTTGCGATAACATCACGGAGTGTATCCAGGTTATAGGTCGTTTAGCGAATCAGCGAGGCAAGTAAGTACGGTCTATCACTACTTAGATTATCATGATGTAAAATTCGCCACTACGATCGTTGTTTGTAATCATGTTTTCATTGAATTATTAGATGTTCAACGTTTTCTGATTGTGTTGCTCAAAGAGTTCCATGCCTTGTTCCATTTAATTTTTTCATATCAGCAGCCATTTACTGTAAGTAAAAAGTGGCAATGAAGTTTCTTCTTGAATTGTTATTTCCGTCTGGTATTATACACTGTTCTGGAAGAATATTCAGTATCTACTGTGAATATGAAGCCACTGGGGCATCATATTCATAACAAAAACTGCTCTTTTATACATGTTAATTCCATACCATTACCATATAAGTATAAATTAGCACATTTTAATAACAGGTTAACAATCAGAGACGAGTCGTCTTTATGTCTCGAAAACACGCTCATCTCGCAATGATCCAAGGCGTCGTCAACCGCCTCTCACACAACTCCTTCTTGCTCAAGGGGTGGAGTGTTGTTCTAGTATCAGCCATGTTTGCTTTGGCGGCCAACGATACGGAGATCCTCTTTGTTTACCTTGCCTACTTTCCTGTGATTGCTTTCTGGGGTCTAGACGGATACTTCTTGCATCAAGAACGCCTGTTTCGCGCGCTGTACGACCACGTCCGCAATCTACCCGACTCAGACATCGACTTTTCGATGGACACATCAAAGGTCAAGGACAACGTCGACTCTTGGCCCAGCGTAACATTGTCCATAACGCTAATCGCGTTTCATGGTGTTGTGCTCGTCTCGATCATAATTGTTACGACGATTAGCCTTTACCTAGAATACGGAGGGCAAACGAATGGCTCGTCGAGTGTTCTTTAGTTTTGACTATGCGCATGTGTGGAAAGTCAATCAGATTCGCAGCATGCCCAATATCACGGGGACTGCCGTTGCCGGTTTTCAGGACGCGTCTCTCTGGGAGAAATCCAAGAAGAAAACCGACAAAGAAATCAGGAAGATGATCGATAAGGCATTGCAAAACACGTCGGTCACCGTTGTTTTCGTCACGTATGGAACCAGTACGCGGAAATTCATCAACTACGAAATTGACGAATCACTCAAGCGCGGAAATGGGCTCGTGGCAGTACAGATTCATCATCTCAATGATCCAAATAACCCTTCCGCAAGCGCTGGTGCGATTCCTTCGCAGATTGAATCAAACGGATTCAAGGCATACAAATACACGAAAAAGAAGCACTTGCGCGCTGGATCGAAGAAGCAGTCAAGATCGCAGGTAAATGATTGCTAACAAATCGGTGAACCGGAGCGGCGAATCCGGCCTAATCTGAAATCAACGCGTAACGTTACTCTCCCCTTTCCTATCTACTCAAAGGTATTCGCGAATGGTTGTTTAAACGACCGTTTTCGCGAACTCTCCACGTGCCAGGGGAACTCATACCTTATTCCGGAATCTGATTCGATTCGAAGATTTCCGTCTGGAAGGGCTTCAGCATTCCGTTTTTCCCGATTCGGGTCACTCAACTACATCCGACTTCCCGAAGGTCGAACAGTTGCACATTATGGAGGAGGCGATTCCCGTCAAATTTGCGAAAACGATCGCTAGCATGTTACCGAGAACGTTGACGTCGGTCGGGTCGCGGATAACGACGTTGGACATTCCTGCATTGCTACACTTCTCTCATCTAGCCCGCATTAGCGCTCACCGGTTTGCATTTGCACCATCGCTTCTGGCGCACCATCGGATGTTTCCCGAGCTTCGATCTATTGCAACGTCTAATACGTCCCTTGCCGATTCTGATCTTTCGACACTGTCCGGTCGATCCTGAATCGTTTCGCTGCATTTTGCGGCGACACAACTTACGGACGATGCGCTTGCCTGCTTTGGCACTTTGCCTGACTTGGAGTTGCTTGATATCCGCGAAACTCGCGTAACTGACGAGGGGCTTCTACACTTGACTACTTTGCGAAACCTATTCACGATTGATGCGCGTGGAACGTCTGTTTCCGCTGATGGTGCGAGAACCTACCGAGAGCGCGTTGCAAAATGGCTGCCCGACGTTGAGGTCCTTCTGTGAACACGACAACGGCGGGTAACCATGGCGTGAACCGAAGTCGCGGACTTGAGTTTCTTGAAGTGGATCGTCAACCGCCGCGACTCGGTTACGCCCAACGTTATTCTGACCTTACTACCTGTTTTATTTGGTAGTTCCTATGCTCTTCCAAGGAAAGGTCTTTTAAAGCGTGTAACTAAATCGTATAATGCGGATAGTGAACGCATTGTATGCTAATTTTTTAGGAAACTGTTTATTGGGATATTACGGTGAAAGGCAAATGGAATTCAAAGACAATATCAAATAAACAAGACTCATTTATCAGGTCAGGTGCTCTGTCAAGTCTTGGGCATCGAATATTTTTTTTTAATTATTTTACATTACTTAACTTTAGAAAATGGAGCAGTCCAATGAGAAGAAAAGCATTTACATTAATTGAATTGCTGGTGGTGATCGCCATCATTGCAATTTTAATCGCTCTACTGCTACCAGCAGTTCAACAAGCACGTGAGGCTGCACGACGAAGTACTTGCAAAAACAACATGAAACAAATAGGACTGGCATTGCACAATTACCACGATGCTTACACAAAGTTTCCGATCGGTTCAAATTACCCGTACTATCAACCAAATAGTTGGAGGTTTGCACTGCTTCCCTTTATGGATCAAGCCCCTTTTTATCAGTTAACAAAAACGCAACCAGGCAGTGATGTCAACTTCTATGAAGGTGCTGGTAATTCATATAATGGTGATACACTTCACTTCAAAGATAAGGTGATAACACCTATTTATATGTGCCCATCCAGTCCTGATCCGCCAATTACTTATGCTAATGGTCAACTTACACAAGGCTCTCAGTCACATATGTATGTGGGAATTATGGGAGCTTATCCAGACCCTGCAGCACGCACAAATGTTTTCTATCTGTCAGGGCACGGTAGTTGGGCAACCAACACGGGATGTTTGCTCATTAATGAATGTATTGGGATGCGAGATATTACAGATGGAACTTCAAATACTATTATCATTGGTGAACAATCAAGATATAAAAATGCTAGTCCTAAGCTGTTAAAGTCTGATTACACATCTGGCTGGGCAGGAACCCCATATGCTGGAACAATAACTGAATGGATAGCAGACACAGCAGGTAGAGGAGCAACTTTCACTTATTTTGGCACTGGAACAACATCGATTTTCCACAGTCCTAATCCAACATCAACAGGGGCTGAGGCAAGTCAACCGTATGACTACAATACTCCATTGACTTCATATCATGTGGGGGGAGTCCATGTTCTGTTGGCAGATGGTTCCGTTCGCTTCCTGGGTGACAATACTGACCTTCAGTTAATTCAGAAACTGGGTGTAAGAAATGATGGTTCCACAGTGGGTGAATGGTAACCCTTATTAAGTAACGTTTTAATAATACGAACGTGGGCAACAGAAATTCGTTCTGTTGTACCACGTTCTTCTTTTGGAGAAGAATAGAAATGACATTTTTTAAGGACCAGAGCTTTGCTGTGGTAGCACTCGTTGTATTATCACTCTTCTTTTTCAGTGGTTGTGGCGGAAAAACGGATGACCGCCCAGAAGTTGCAATAAATGGTGTTGTTACCTTAAATGGTGCTGCATTAAAGGAGGGGTCTATTCATTTTAGATCGACCAAAACGGGGGAAAGTGCTTACATCAATCTTACAGCAGGAGGGAAGTATTCTATCACCTTCCCTAAAGCAGATATTGGCTCAGAATATGAAGTCTCAATTGCTCCTCCTGTTGTTGAAATAGAAAATCCTCTGGAACAAAAAAACAACCCAAAGTAAAATTTTTAGTTCCTAAAAAATACGCCGACCGAGCAACAAGTGGATTGAAAGTTAAAATTGAAAAATCCGGAGAGAATAACTTTGATTTTGATTTAAAGAGCAAGTAATCATTCCACATCAACCTGACGCGCGTGAAGCTGTGATCCGTAATGGTAGAGATTAGCGGCAGACCAATATTTACCACTTCGTTCTGGACGCACCTCTTAGCATTTTACATAGGTCGTAACAGAATGACGGTCAAGTCATCGAAGGGCATGTCTTTGCTGGCATAACGGGGCATGAGATCGCAGTCACCTATGTCGTCGTCAGAGTCCGCCGAGATCAATCAAAGCTTCACGGGCTGAGCTCATGGAACATTTCCATTCAGCGATTCTAGATGGTCTCGAATTCAATCGCACTGTGGAAATGATAAGGGACCAGGTCTCTTAGATCTAATTAGCCTGAAATTAAACTGGGAAGGATAATCATAAAGATGAAAAGTCCAAGTAAATCACGGACAACATAATATGAATTCCGAGAACAAACCAGTCATTGTGCATCATTTAATTTCCATCATCGAATGATGATTCAGAATTTCGTTATAACCACGTATCGATCAATTTAACCGCATTGGCAACACCATCTCCGCTTCGTATCTGGCGCCCGATCTAATTGACTCTCTCAATCAGCGCGGCATCGGTGGTGACTTGGCGAATCGCCGCGCTTAATTTTTCGACCGTCAGCTCTCCAGCGAATTACAAAAAACGCGTACCGCAGAATTGAACCCGCTCGGGTTCTCAAGAAAAACAAAATGACTGCCCCCCTTGTCAGCATCAATCATTGTCACTTGTCCTGCGGGAATTTGCGAGGCAATCCAAGGCATTACGTCCGGCCCCAGATGACTGCCTTTCCCACCAACGCAAAGAGTGGGCAGGGTAATCCGAGGCAGGAGATCACGAAAGTCGGCATAACTTACACT
>Ga0222671_1000437_pt1 | contig 12959 bp, 10 predicted proteins | sample AntAcemetagen797_FD_179849 | JGI IMG/M metagenome (GOLD analysis project Ga0222671, IMG submission 179849) | Saline water microbial communities from Ace Lake, Antarctica - #797 | ecosystem: Environmental > Aquatic > Non-marine Saline and Alkaline > Saline | place: Antarctica: Ace Lake... | reverse complement strand
CACCGTCAGCAGGGGCGGTAGGTGGTGTACCTGATGGCCACTCGACAGAGGCAGGGTATGTGAAGGTCGCATCTCCGACAAAGCCTGTGGAGTATTGCCATACTGCATCTCCAGCAGCCCCAAGAATGTACATTTTAGTCCCATCAGGTTTGAAGAACACGCCGGTTGGAGCTGTTTCTTGAGCAGCAACGCTGAAGTTCTGTAAGTAACTGGCCGACGTTACATCCCAAGCTGTGCTTAGGTCGTACTCATTAACATCATCTCCAGTAGACCCAATAACGTACATCTTTGTGCCATCAGGTTTGAAGAACACGCCTTCTGAAACTGTGTCTTGGGAACCTACGGAGAAGTTCTGCAAGTAAGATGCAGTAGAAACGTCCCAAGCGGTGCTTAGGTTATACTCATTCACGTTGTCGTTAAAAAACCCAATAACGTACATCTTTAAGCCATCAGGTTTGAAGAAGATGCCAGTGGGAAGACTTTCTTGAGCAGTAACACTGAAGCTCTGTAAGTAACTAGCTGAAGATACCTCCCAAGCTGTGCTTAAATCATACTCATTTACGTCGCGTCCTGCAAACCCAATAACATACATCTTTGTACCATCGGGCTTGAAGAAGATACCGGTTGGAATTGCTTCTTGAGCAGCAACACTGAAGTTCTGTAAGTAACTAGCCGTAGTGACATCCCAAGCTGTGCTTAGGTCGTACTCATTTACGTCGTCTCCAGAAGCCCCAAGAACGTACATCTTTGTGCCATCAGGCTTGAAGAATATGTCTTGTGGAACTGTTTCTTGAGCAGCAACGCTAAAGTACCCTTCAGTGGGAAAATCAAAGCTGGCAGCGCTTACGTCCCAAGTTGTGCTTAGGGTGTACTCATTTACGTCGTCTCCACTATTCCCAATAACGTACATCTTTAAGCCATCAGGTTTGAAGAAGATGCCTTGTGGATTTGTGTCTTGAGCACTAACACTGAAGTTCTGTAAGTAAGATGCTGAAGTTACATCCCAAGCGGTGCTTAGGTCGTATTCGTTTACGTCTTGTCCAGCAGCCCCAATAACATACATTTTTGTCCCATCGGGTTTGAAGAAGATGCCTTGTGGACTTGTGTCTTGAGCAGCAACACTGAAGTTCTGAAGGTAACTGGCCGTAGTGATATCCCAAGCTGTGCTTAGGTCATACTCATTAACATCATCTCCAGTCACCCCAACAACGTACATTTTTAGGCCATCGGGTTTGAAGAATACGCCAGTTGGAGTTGTTTCTTGAGCGGCGACACTAAAGTTCTGTAAGTAAGATGCTGAAGTTACATCCCAAGCTGTGCTTAGGTCATATTCGTTTACGTCGTCTCCAGTAGTCCCAATAACGTACATCTTTGAGCCATCAGGTTTGAAGAAGATGCCTTGTGGATTTGTTTCTTGAGCGGCGACACTAAAGTTCTGTAAGTAACTAGCAGTAGAGATATCCCAAGCTGTGCTTAGGTCATATTCGTTTACGTCGTCTCCAGTAGTCCCAATAACGTACATCTTTAGGCCATCGGGTTTGAAAAAGATACCTTGTGGACTTGTGTCTTGAGCAGCAACACTGAACCTCCCATAAGCAGGTGGCTCTGCATTAGCTAGGTCATAGCCGTCAGAAATATACAGGCCAGTTAGCCCCAACGTAAATCCGAGGGCAGTACCCGTCGTAGGGGGGGTGCTAAACACAAACGTAGTTTCAGCCGTAGGGGTGTAGCTAAACACGTTGCCCGAAGTCAGGTCAAGAGTTGTACCTGTGATCGTTCCCACCTTCTCAGGCGCAAGGTCTTCAGCCGCAGCCCCAACAAATACCACAGCAGCGCCTGTGAGGCTCAATAGAGAACCTGTCGAGCTTTCCCCTAACGTGCGGGACAGGGTAGTACCAGACGCCGTGTAGGTGCCTGAACCAATCTCCCAGTCAGTTCCATCCTCAATGACGTAGCGAACGGTGTCGCCATTGGTGACGCCGGAAGCGGCGAAGGACTGAAACCCGTCAACCGCAGACCCCAGCGTGAGGGTGCCGGCGCCTGTTGTTGCTGTGGTCACCTTGGCGCGGTTGACGAGCTTGACCATGGCTTATTCCCCGCCGGCGGTCAGGGTGAAGGTGGTGACGGTGACCGACTGGTTCTGAGCGATGTTGGGGTTGTCGAGCTCCATGTCGCCGCCACCGCCTGTGATGGTGATCGTGCCTTGAAGGTGCGTGGTGGTGCCTGCGGTGTTCTTGATGCGGAAATGGCCGGCGTTTGTGCCGCCGCCTGCGGCCGCCGTGCCGGTTCCGGTCCATGTGCCCTTGATGGTCTTGACGCCGACGTCGGCATTCTCAAGCCAGTCAGAGGGCAGGGCAATCTCGACCAGCAGATTGCCAGCATCGGTGGCGACAGTATTTGCCGGTAGCGTGCCCGAGCGCAGCTGCAGCTTGGGCGATGTGCCCACGGCAGCCTCAATAGCGTCGAGGGCCGCGTTGCGCGCGGCAGGAGAGAATTGAAAAGACATAGGGATGCTCCGTTGATACGAGAAAAGCCCGCCAGAGGCAGGCCAGTGGGGTGGATGGGATTGATGCCGGGAGACCCCGACGGGTTAGCTGGCCTGCTCTGCCAGCTTGGCGGCCATCGCCGTATTGGCGCGAGCGACAAGGTCATGCTCGATCACCGCTTGGCGAGACCAATCTGTAAAGGCATCGAGAGGTCCGGCGCTTAGCGCTGCGGCCTGTGCCTCGCCGCAGAGTGCGTCAACCTGCTCGGTCACGGTCTGGCCCTCATGGCCAAGCGTGATGCCGACGGTGAAGCCCACATGCACGCCGTCTGCAAAGACAGGCGTATTGGCAAAAGGCATGGATAAATACTGTGGTGTCTCAACCATGATAAACTTCCTCAATTCTGGCAATCAGTTGCGTATCATCCATGCGGGCACCGCCCTCGATCGCAATCTCGATGGTATCGCGCACGCGGGTGAAGCCTGTGCGTTGCTCATGGACCTCGGCACGGATCGTGGCGGTATCGCCGACCATGTCGCGCGAGGTGGAGATGATCTTGATGATCATGTGGTGAACTTCCCTGCGTAGACCTCAAAGGTGATGGTCCAGTCCGAGCGCGTATCATCCAGCGGGGCAAAACCGCTGACAAAGCTGAAGCAGGAACTGGCATAATGCGACCGGGCCGATGTGTATTGCCGGTTGGAATGTTTGAACTCCGCCCGCACGGCATCGCCCTCCAGCACCACGCTGAGGATGCGGCTGAGCCAGGGCTCGCCGTTGGGCTGGAATGCTGTCTCGAGGATCGTGCTGCCATTGGCGCAGATGGTCTCGCCTGCGGGGATCGCGCTGATGAACGTGCCGTAGTCCTGCTGGCTGCCCGCACGGCTGCGGCTGGCGGTGATCAGCACCAGCAGAAAGTCGGGGTTGGTACCTGCGGGCAGCGTGCCCAGTGTATAAGTCTGGCTGTGTTCACGCGCCTCGACGCGGGCGCTCTCATAGGTCTCGTAACCTTCGACATCGACCCATTCAAAACCGCAGACCTGTTCAAAACCACATTGCTGCTCAAACCCGCAGGTTGTGACATAGCTGCAATCGTTTAGCCCCGTGCTGAAGTTGTAGGTGCATTGGTAGTCTTGGCTGCAGACATAGACCGTGCGGCAGACATACTCGTATCTGCAGATATAGCGGCTCTCTCGGCAGCCGGACGCAAAAGCTGAAGTATAACCAAAGCTTCTGACCACGCGGGACGTGCCACTGGCGGCAAAGCTGTGACCGAGCGTGGCGGTGATCACCTGCGCGATATGGGGCATTGGCGTGCCGGTATCAAAGACCACAGCGCCATTGGTATCGCGCACGCGGATCACGTTGTTGACGGCCTCAAAGGTTGCGCTCATATCCGCACCCCCGTGCCTGGCACGCCTGCAAAGCTGCCGGTATAGGTGGCACTTTGCAGTGGCACCGCGCCACCGGGCAGCACTACCTTGATGCCACCGCTTTGCACATCGGCTGTACGCCCGGCGGTCACGAAGAGGTCGGGTGCATCGTTGGCGCGGCGCAGATAGCGATAGCTGGTGGAGAGCTTGCCAAAGCCTGCGGTGAACTCTCCCGGTGCAATCCGGAGGCTGGTGTTGCCAGAGCCTGCAAACAGCGTCTGAAACAGGTAGATGCGGTAAGTACGCGCAACGGCGGGCAGGCTGTCATCAAAGGTCAGCCAATTCTCATAGAGGCGGATCTGGCTGGCAGTTACGATGATGCTGACGGCCCGCACGGATTGGCCGACTTTGTGAACCACGGTGCCGGCAGGCATCTGCGCGCCGCCATAAAAGGCAACGGCGGGACGGATGGCGCCAAGGCTGTTTGTCCCCAGCACATAGCTCTGCGCGCCCTGTTGCGCGCGGTAGGTGGTGCCGCCCCATTTGGAGCTGGACGAGGAGCGCACCCGTTCGGGATGGGTGATGGTGGCCTCAAGCACTTGGGTATTCCCAAGGTAGCTGAGGTCAGAATGAAAATGCAGATCGCCAAGCTGTGCGGCCGAAGGATTGGCATAGGTCGCGGGTGGGGCATCACCTTTGTAGATGAATGCCTTTCCAGAATTGCCATCGACGTGAAGTGTGCGGGCCATTTGATTACCCTTTCCAGCGCATAAAGGCGGCTACGCGCGCGCGCCAGAACGCATCCAGCGTGACCGCGCAAGACAGCCTGTTCGCGAAATGATGCAGGAAGCGGCCATCACCGAGATAGACGCCGGCATGATTGGCAGCACCGGGTGTGTGGTCGTCATCTTGGGTCATAGCAAAGAGAATGCCGTCACCGGGTTGAGGGATCACGACCCGTTCCCAACGGTCCATCTCGGGATTGGTGACAAAGGCTCCGTCGGTCAGCAGCTGGTTGGCCAGTCGCGCAGGGCTGTCGGTGAGCGGCTCCATCGCGATGCCACGCTCGCGCGCCATCCAGTCTCGTACAAGGCTGTAGCAATCGAAGCGACCGAGCTGATACGGACGGCCCTCGTAAGGTGCGCCATCTGTCTCCCAGCTGGCAGGCAGCAGGAGCTGGTGGCGGCCAGACGGCCATTCCAGTTCCACCAGTGGGACGGTCAGCGCGGCACAGCGCACATCCAATGCCGTGCCTGTCTGCGGTGTTAGATGAGCAACCTTGGCAATATCAGCGAACAGCTGTGCGGGCTTTTTGCTGGCGAGTGTCATGCGGCCGCGATCGTTGGCGAGCCAAAACCCACGCGCAGGATCCTCCACCCAAGCCTCGCTGGCCCCAATCAGTGGGCCAAGATTGGTCAATTGCAGTGCTGTCATGGGTTACACCGTTATTGTGATGGTTTTGGCATTGAGGTCGATCACGAATTTGCTATCCGCGCTGCGAATACGCCCGGCTGTCACCTCGCCCATATCCGCACTGAGGCTGGACAGGTTTTGGGCGAAAATCTGGTCGGTGGTGATGGAGTTGGGCGTGATCAAAGTGGCGCCATCGCGTTGACGGAGCACTTCTATATTGGCGGCAAAGGCGGTGCCCGTAAAACTGCCACCCCCGGAGCGGCGCAGTTGGATCGTCAGTGTTGCGGCGTCGGCCGGTGCCTCAACCGCTGCCCCAGTGGAGTTCGCCCAGCTGTTAGACGTGCTGGTGAAACTGCGCGTCACGGTGGACAGCGTCGCTCCGGTGGCGCTGCCAAACACAAAGAGCAACTGCCAACGGATATTGGGGCTGCTGCCGCCCGCAGCCAGCGCGAGTGCCGGCACATAGCGATCGCCTGGCTTAACGATGAGGTTGTCTTCAAGCGTTGCCGTTCGGGAGGAGCCATCGGTGACATTTTGCACAACATGCGGGGTGGGCGCGGTCCTGATCGCATGAGTGCCAGATGCGTCATTGCGCGCAACGACCATAAACGAGCTGTGCACCCCGCTCCATCCGCGCAGATCACCAAAGCGAAACGCGCCATTGGGGATCAGATTGCCGGCCATATCGGTGACCGTCAGGCTTGAGGCGCTTAGCGAGCCCGGCACGATCACATTATCGCCAAGTAGGCGCACAGCTGAACCGGTGCCTTGTCCGGATGTGGTCCATGACACCGCCTCAATCCCGGCGGCGGTGGATTGTCCGCCGGCGGAGGTGATCGCTGTAAACCGCGCGACATTACCATTGAGGTTGCTCAGCGTGGTTGCCTGTATGTCGACTGCGGCTTTCGCATCCGCTGCCACTTTATCGGTGACCGCCACCCATGCAGAGCCGGACCAGCGCTTGGGCGTGTTATTGCCGCCAGATGTGTCGATCCACAGGTTCTGGGGCAGTCGATCGGCAGCAGCTGGCGCTGTGCTCGAGAAGATCACTTTGCCCTTGGCATTAGCGGCCCCGAGGGCGGCCCCAGCATCGGCGGCGGCGTCCAGTGCGGCCTTGTCGGTGACCGCCACCCATGCAGAGCCGGACCAGCGCTTGGGCGTGTTATTGCCGCCAGATGTGTCGATCCACAGGTTCTGGGGTAGACGATCTGCCTCCGCCGGTGCGCTGCTGGCATAGATGACCCGGCCTTTGCCGCTGGCCAGTGAATTGGCCGCTGCGGCGGCTGCAGTCGCTAGGCCCACAGAGCCGCTCGGCGCCTCCATGCTGGAGCGCAGGGTGGTGGTTGCCCCGCTGATCGCACCGTCAGCATCCGATTTGGTATAGTAGCCCGCATCCAGCGTGGCTTGAATATCAGCGCCAAAGCTCGTGCCAAAGCTGGTAATCGCTGCAGAAATCGCCCCGTTTGTGGCACTGCTTGTATAGTAATCTTGCGTCAGCGAGGCGGTGACTACCAAGTCGTTGTCGGCGACGAAGCGGCTCTCAAAACCGCTGATCGCCCCTGTTATCGCCAGATCGGTTGCCGTGTTCGTATAGTAATCAGCCGAGAGCGTCGCCTGCACGCTGTCGCCTACACTTTGGCCCATGGCGACAATCGCCTCGCTGAGCATGCTGCCGGGGGCTTCAATCTCGCCCATGACTGCTGCTTTGGCGCTCTCGATCTCCTGTCGAATGGCACCGTCCGGACCGAGGGCCCCCGAGATATCGGCCTCGATAACGCTGTTGATGCCATCAAGCCGTGCATTGGCATCGACCGCTTCATCTCGGGCAGTGGTGATGGTCTCGCGCAGTGCCGCTTCCAGATCGGCCATCGACAGAAAGGTCGAGGGCGTGGTGACGTCCAACCAGCTTGACCAGTCGGTGGGGCGATCCAGCACATAGCGCCCGCGGACCTGATAGGCTGTGTCTGGCAGCAGGCCGTCAGTGACTAACACATAGCCGGCCGCGCGGTCAGCCAGACCTGTGACAACCACCTGAGTGGTCTCAGCCAGCCTGATCTCGTAGCGCACAAATACAGCATCTGCAGCAGCCTCACCAACCCAGCTCAGCTGGATGGCAGGACGACGGGCAAAGCCAAAAGCATCATTGAGCGTCGTGGCTGAAACCGACCAGCCCTCAATAACCTGTGCCGGGCGTGGGGATAGCCCGGTAACAGGAACCACGGCGGGCAAGTCTTGCGCTGAGGTCCAGCCATAATCGGCAGGGTCGCGCTCGCGCAGCACCAAGTCTTGATTGATGGTGCCGGGCTGATCGACGATATCGACCACCTCGAATATCTTGTTGGTGTACCCGTTGCGCTCACTTGTCCACGCGATCGTATCGAGGGGCTCGAGTAGGAATGCCTCTGGCGGCAACACAAGCCGGTGCGTTCTGAACCGGCGCGCGTCCTTGATATAGGCGCTCATCAGCTGCGCGACTTGGGATTGGTTGGAGCAAGCCGGGAAGTTGATGCTGGTGGGCAGACGTCGGCCACCATCCTCTGCTTCCCAAGCCGCGTTCAGGATTTGTGGCGCTTCGCGTGAGGTCCACAGGCTGGCTGGCTCTGGATATTCTGACGAGATTGCATTGGCGCTGGCAGCCAGCCCCGGAAACGGGTCCAGCTCTTGGGGCTGAGATATTACGATGTCGTCGTCAGTAATGAACTGCACGGGGGCGGCGGGCGCGCCCACGCGCATGCGAAACACACCACCCATTTCACTGACTTGACCGAGGCAGGTTTTGGCCAGCTCGTCGATGACTTCGGCCGGGGCCATGTTGACCATGACCTCGAGCCCGGCTGTAAAGCTGGGACGATCACCAATGGGTGCATCACAGGCGTTCATCGCGGCAAACCAGTTATCACGCGGCAGATCATCAGCGGGCACGTCGCTGCCCCAGACCTCCCCAGTCGGCAGGTGGATGCCGCGCAGGATGTTGTAGATCATCACTGCAGGGTTGGCGGAACGCGCCCAAGTCGCTGGGGCATTCCAGCGCTGCGCGCCGGAACCACCTACAGAGCTGTCATAACGCGGATCGTAAAGCGGGATGCCGTCGACCTCAAAGCGGACCTGTGGCAGGTTGTTGAACACCTCGCGGTTGTAGCGCGCGGTCAGGATCGCATAGGCGGTGCCCTGCCCGACAAAGCTCGAGGACCAAGGCCGGTCGGGGTAGCTTGAATAACGCGCAACCAACATGGGATCGGCTGCAGTCTGGCTGCCATCGTAGAACTTGATCCAGGCATGGTCCTTGCCGCCGACACGCTGACCCAAAAGCGGGAAGCCATAGTCGCCATGTGCGCTGCCACCCAGATTGGAATAGCCGTCGTTCAGAATGACACGGTTGAGGCCGATGCCCGGCAGATCACTGAGCTCGATCACAAAAGTCAGATACCCGTTCGGGGTATCGCCATCGTTGTGGCTCATCGGCGGGCAGACATGGTGGCCCGCAGTGGCGGTGCGCCCGAGTATAAATGCCTGTGGCTCGGTACCCCCGGTGGTGGTGACGGCCGTCTGGATACCGCTTTGCTTGATCGTGGGCTTGGGCGTCAGCGCGCGTGCGATCAGCGAGATGCCCACCGAGATCGCTGTGTTCACGATCATCGAGGCGATGAACGAACTTGCCGCAAAGGCCTGAACCGCAAGAAATGCGCCCTGAACCGCGGCAAAGACGGCAGCACCGACTGGTGGCATCAGCGTATCTCCAGTTGGAATGCACGGCGCATCTGGCCGCGGGGGACAAGCCCGAGCCCATCAAGGCGCAGGCAATAAATCATCTCGCCTGCAACGATGCCGAATGCCTGATCGTCGAGGACAGCAATGTCGCCAACCTGCGCAAACGCGGGGGCGATCTCGGGCAGATGGGAGGCAGCGAGCGCTACATGGTCAGCGTAGCCTGCGTCTTTCAGCACGTGTTGCCCCTTTAACAGGCTGCGATAGGTGCTGCGCCAACCGCGGGCGAGGTCTTGGCCAGTGACGATTTTGACCCAGCCGGCGGCGAACAGCGCGCAATCATGGCGACCGGGGCGAAATGGGCGTTGGCCAGCCTCGGCGGCGTAGTCGATCAGCAGCGTTAACCGGTCCATCATGCACGCTCCCGCTTCTCGCCCCACCAGACGCCGACCTCGCCTGCAATGTCGGCATAATCGCGGAACCGGTCACCGGCATTGCGGCGGCGCATCTCGGTGTCAGACCGTGTGAGCGTCAATGCGCGGGTCAGACCGCGCGCGGCGCTGGCCAGTGTGACCGTCGCCTCGCCGGAGCCCCCAACCTCGCCCGTTCTGATTTTTAACTCGTCCACCCAGCCGCGAAACACGCGGATGGGCTCGGCAATGAGCTGGCCGGTCTCGAGCGACAGCAAGCCGCGGTGCACTTCGGCTGGCGCCAGCCGCGTATCGTAGCCGCGCAAAAGCAGCGCCACCTCAGGCGTCAGCGGGCTGAGCGTCGCTTGCAGCATCCGGACCTCGAGGCCAATGCCAGCGCGGATGGGCTCCACGCCGATCAGACCGCCGGCGCCGTAATAGGTCCGGTTTGCGCCATTGATGGCAATGGTGAGGTGGTCATCGCCTTGCCACAGGCCGAGCGCCTCTTGCGCACCAGTCTCACGGTTGCGCCCAATAACATGCACCATGTGACGGCTGGCCACGCCTGTGTGGGCGGAGAGATACTCCGCTGATGCCGTGTCGAGTATGCGCATGGGGTCACCTGAGCGTTTGGATGAAGTCGAAGCTGGCACCGCGGCTGATCGCCTGACGTCCTGACCCGTAACCCGGGTCGGGCAGAAGCCGTGCCTTGCAGGCCGGTCGGACCAAAGAGACCGGCAATGGGGCAACAGCGCCCGGGCGCAGGTTGGGCACCACTTCCAGCAGCGGTGAAAGGCCAGAGGCGGAGGCCGTGCCGCCCACCACTATCCGATGCAGCGCGTAGCGGATTGGGCTGCTGCCGTATTCAAACGCAAGCATGTCGCCCGCGCTGAGCACATATCCGCTTGGCAGCCCGGTGATGCGCAGCTCGCGCATATTGCTGGCCACCGTGTGGATGGTGATAGTCCGGCTGCCCAGAATGCTGCCTGTCGGGTCTGACGCTGGGCCGATGTAGCGCGGATCATGACACAGAAACGAGGCTCCCGGTTGATCCATCAATCCGAGAAGCGCTTCCATTTGCGCATGTCGCGGATGGTTGGCTTGCGCTAGCCGAATGCTCCCAGCCCAGAGCGAGGCGCCAAGGCTGGCGCTGATCACGGTGCCGTCACCCAACCGCGTGTGCTCTTGCGGGTGCGAGAGCCGAAACGTCACCTCCTCGACGCGCAAGGCACCGAGGAACTGCGCATTTGTCAGAGGGTAAGCCAGCACCATTATCCGCTCCGCCTTGGGTCTTGGCTGACGCGCGCCACGGTGCGCGGTGCAATCAGCCGGTCATATTGCTGCAGGCTGCCTTGGACGATCTCGACGGATTGAGCCCCAGCCCGCTCCATGATGCTGCCCACCAGTCCGTCGCCAAGCTCGATGCGGACGCGCGACATACCACCGCCACCAGCACTATATTGCGCAGTCTCGCGCCGGTTCAGCACCCGCTCGCCGCGCTGTAGGATCGTGGGGACTTCATCCGGGCGTAGACCTGCCATGCCACCTGCGTGCATGCGAGGTGCGCCGGCAAAAGCCATGGCAGGCACCGAGCGGGTATAACCCGAAAGGCCGACCATGCCGCCCGTGTGCGATACGGCTGCGGTGACACTTCCTCCAATATCTGGGCCTGCAAAAGCTGAGCTCAGGGCGTTTGCGATCGGGCCCAGCACGGCTTTACGGAATTGCAGGACCGCGAGGTCCTCGAGGATCGAGGCCACAAGGCCTTTGAAGTCGAGCTTGCCCGTCTTGACGAAGTTGCGAAATGCATTCTCTGCTGACCGGAAGGCACCGACCAGTGTGTCGCTCAGACCCTTGCCCCAATCCATCGCCTGATCCGCGTATTGCGACAGACCTTGGGTCACCGCCCGCCAGCCCATGGCCGCCTCATCGCCACCCTCTTTGGCAACAGTACCCGCCTGCCGGGCCGCAGCCCCAGCACGGGTGGCAGCCGTTTCTGCATCTTCTAACTCGGCGGTGAGCACTGCCGCCGAGGCCGCAGCCCCGGTGAGCGCATCTTCACCCTCTGTGTCAGCACCGCTGACTGCATCCCGCAGTGCCTGCCAGCTTGCCAGCGGCAGTGTGGCACCCCTTGCGAGGTCTTCCGCGGCACCCCGGTAGGTATTTGCAGTCGCAAGCGCCTCGCTGGCGATATTATCAAGGCCAAGGTCGGGCACTTGTAGCAGGTCTGTTTCAAACCCGCGCGCAAAGCCCTCTGCCGCGCGCCCGCCGATATCTACGGCTTGCGGCACCACCCGGTTCCATTCGGACAGGTCCGGAGGATCGAGCGCCTGCTCTGGAAACCGACCTCCGATGGTGAGCAAAGCATTCACCCCGCGGGTGATACCCGCAAGCCCGGCCTCCATGGCCTCGACCAGTTTATTGATCGACAGCACGCCAATGCGCGCAAAAACGTCAGGCAGTGCGCCAAAGACAGCCTGCACGGCAAAGAACGTGCCCTGGAATGTGTTCACGGCAGTGTTGCCAAAGCCCACAACGCTTTCAATTGCCGAGGCCATGCCAGAAGCTGCATCGGACTTGATGTCGTAAAACATCGCCGTGGCAGCAGCACCTGCCGCTGAGGCCCCCATCTTGATCCGCTCCCAGACCACAACAACCAAGTTTTTGAGCAGGCCCATGGCATCGCCAAAACCGCCCGCGCCCGTTACGAGACGGCTGAACCAATAGGCCAGCTCGCCTGCGCCCACGATCAGCGCCCCGATCCCGGTGCGGATCAGCGCGCCCCTAAGCACCGTAAGCGCTCCGGCGGTTCTGATCACAGCCGCCGCAGCCAAACCCATCCCGATCACCCATTTGCCAGCCATGAGAGCGGCAAATGTGCCGGCATAGGTCAAAATGCGGCCAATATTGTCGGTCAGCGCGTTGATCGCTTTACCAAGTGGCCCTGTCGAGCTGGCCAGATCAACGAAGCTCGTCGCAAGGCCCTCGAGGATCGGCGCAAGAGCAACACCGATCTTATTGCCCATCCCGACCATGACCTGCCCAACCGCAACAACCGCGACACGCGCCCGGTTCAGGCTGGCAAGTGTCTTGTCGTCCATAACTAAGCCGAGGTCGGCTGCGCGTTCCGCCAGACGGCTCATTTCCGCGCCGTTGTTGCGAAGGAGCGGCAAAAGGGCCGTGGCATCAGACGCCATGGCTTCAAGGTAGAAAGTCATCTCCTGCTGGCTTGCGCCGGCCCGTTCCAGCGAGGACACATAGAGCTGCAGCGCCTCCGGCCCCGACAGTCGAGCGAACTGGTCAGCGGTCACGCCCACTTTTGGCGCAATGTTCTCGAAGAAGTCAGCCATTGGGCCGCCGCCGGTGGTCAGGAAATCACCGACCCGGTCGTTCACGTCCTTCAGAATATCAGCGAGCTTCTCTTGCTCGATGCCTACAGTCTGGGCACCTGCCGCCATGCCTTGAAAGTCCTGCGGATCGGCATTGGCGACCGCTGCCTGACGCTGGACCTCAAAAGCCCGGTCCATTGCAGCGTTGGTCGCAGTTACGGCTGCGGCAGCCGCTGCCGTTGC
>Ga0222671_1000433_pt1 | contig 13005 bp, 1 predicted proteins | sample AntAcemetagen797_FD_179849 | JGI IMG/M metagenome (GOLD analysis project Ga0222671, IMG submission 179849) | Saline water microbial communities from Ace Lake, Antarctica - #797 | ecosystem: Environmental > Aquatic > Non-marine Saline and Alkaline > Saline | place: Antarctica: Ace Lake | collected... | reverse complement strand
ATGCTAGACAACTTGATCCCACCAGTTTCGATACAAATGGACTCCATATGTATAGAGAGTATACAGGTAATTATACACAAGTTGACAGTGTATTGACGAATAGTATTTTAGCATTAACACCGCAAGAAGAAGGTGATCCAACTGTACTTACTTTGGGTAGTACAGGTGAAATTAATTTCATCGTTCGTGGGATTGACAATGTAGGTAAGATGTCAGTTAGCTCCAATACTGATGTTTTGAAGTTTACCAGTAAAAATGAAATGGTTGTATCTGGTAATGATTCTCATAAAACAACGACTATCTCTAAAACAACATTTCAATACAATATTATTGATTCTGTTAGTACATTAACAGCAGGTGGAAATGATCTCATTAATAACTTTAAGTTTGACGCGGATATGTCGGTGTATACAGGTAGTCTCCAAGTGTTGGGTGACGAACTTGTGAATGGTTCAATGATAGCGAAATCATTAAATGTTGTATCCTTGAATAACGATCGAAATGTGAAGATTGGTTTCGGATTTAGAATTACAGACAGAGACGCTCTCGAATTGTACAAGTATGATAGTTCAAACGGTGGTCATACTCAAAGAATTGCGACATTTGGAGAGGGTGTTGTAAGAAGGACTGACGCTCATAGTAATTTTCCTATTTTTGGAACTTCTAATTATGAAGCTAACGAGGAACTTCATCTTGGATTTCCAAGTAATGGTGGACATGGGGGGTTGTGGGATGCTAATGGAGCTAACATATATTTTGAAAGTGGGAAAGTAATCGTAGGAGCCTCTAATTCTTCAACTTCGACATATTATGATTTGGAAGTTTATGATAAAATGTATGTTTCAGAGAAAATTCAGATGGGTGACGGAATAACGGTTAATACCGAAAGTATAAAAAACGCAACACTTGTAGAATTTATTAATGTTGGTGGTTCTATTAATTTTAAAGGGACTAGTGAAAGTTTAAAATGGGATAGTATACCAGCAAATGGTACAAACAATAGCACATGGTTGAGAAATTATCAAAACACTATAGAACTCAGTAAATTCAAAAATGATATGACGTTGAATGATTTTTATTATATAGGAGGTCATAGTACAACGTGGTTCGATAAACCTCAAAGATTAGTTGATTTGACAAGTTTTAATAATGACTTAGTTCATTTTGATGCAACCATAACAGCTTCAAATGTACAGGTACAAAGTATCCAATTTCTTAAAATACCTTCATCTGCTTTGTTTACTGGCTACATTCATGAGCTATCGGGTATTGCAGATTTTCCACTTTCAAGTTTTACTAACGACATTCACTCTCTTTCAAACTTTCATGTGGATACTATGTCAATGTGTAATATAGTCAATACATTATTACCTGTTGAAAACGATAATATAAACATTGGTGATTCAAATCTTAGATTTTCAAAAGGATATTTCACATCTATAAATGTTGGACAAAATGATACAAGTGGAGAAATATTATACGATGTTACTAATAACGTCTTGACAACAACTATTCCTCTTAAAATAGACAGTATTAGTTTTACAAACGGAGGAACATTAACATCTATTGGTAAAGAAGGTGACCAATTTGATGATTTTGATTTTGTCAATATGGATGCGTCTGATACCGACGTATACAAACTTTACGGAAATTTTACATTCAACTCTAATCACGAAAAACCTGGAGATAAAATTCATAAATTGTATGTGTATCATGTAAATAATTCAACTCTGTTACATGGTAGAAGTTATCCGTTACTAGGTGCAAATATGATTGGAACAGATGAATTTGGTAATATTGATTATTCTTCATTAAAACTTGTAAGAGAACAAAATACTAAATTTGTTGATATTGAATTATTTTATGAAGATGGTATACATAAAAATGGTACTTTCTATATTGCGCCATATGAACCCAAAACTTTAAACGAGATCTACAATACGAAACAACTTATTCCGAATTCCATTGAATTTTTTCAAAAATGTGTTTCCGATTTCGAAAATTTTTATAATGATTCAATGTATGAAAATGTTTCGGGAAGAGTATACTCTAAAACACTTCCGTGGGGATATTTGACAGGTGAATTGATCATACCAGAATTTGTAAAGCCAATAAATAACGGTTCATATATCTCAAATAAAATTATGCTTCAATATATATCATACTTTAAAACAATTACATTGGATCAAAAAGATGATCCACTTGCTTTTAAATTTGCGTATTTAGCACCAGATAATGCTGATACTAGAAGAACAGGACGCACCCATTATCGGAACATAGACACTACCTTTGCACAAGTAGATGATTTCTATTTATATCCAAAAATTTCTATAAAAAATTGGAAAAATTGCGTAAATGATTCCAAATTTAGTGTAGTACCGTATAATTCTATATTAGGTTGGTTTGATGGAGATGGGAATATTATTGTCGGTAATATACCATGGATAGACAAATTATTGAGATACACTTACGCGTATATTAAAAATGGACCAGTTTATACACTAAATGCAACTGATAATGCTGTAATTGATAATTTTATACTTAATTACATTTTTACTCGAGACGACTTTGTAGTGATACAATCATCTTTTGGAAAAAGTACATTAGTAGATGGTAGTATAGTCCAACCAGAAACACGAACCGGAATAAGATTTGCTTCTTCATTCTTCAATGTATCAGGTACAACTGTTACATTCCGGATATAAACAAATAAAAAATTAAATTAACTCTGGATGTTATTTATAAAAACCCTCCTTGACGAATTTTGTCGACTAATACACTTAGCTGCTATCCTCTTTGAGGCTGCTTTTATATATATATTTTTTTTTTACAAAAATAAAATATAATTATTTTTTATGGATACGAATCTAAATTATATAATATATTATAAAACAAGTATTTTTTTGGAAAATATGCAAAAAGAAAAAATCCGATGGCCTCAAGGTCGTTCCTTTGTTGAAGCTTCAATAATTTTGGGTGACGACGTAAACGGAACTCCTACTAATCTCATTCCATTTAGAAAATTAAAAGATGATTCTACAGATAATTTATCGCGACCGACCTTTGATATAAGAACACCTGATGACGTTATATATGTTGATTTGAATGATTTTCATGATTCAGATAGTAAATTTTCAATTTCAGTAGAAATGACATTTCCAGCAATTGATTGGACAAAAGCTAGAAATTTTTTAACGTTTGGTACACATGTAGCAGGTACAAACTCAAGAGAAATTACTATCGGTACAGATCCAACTAATCCAATAGAAAATAATATTCCGGTCATTGGTTTAATTGGTAAAAACCCAGAGGATACAATTAAATCTACATTAAAATCTGGAATTAATCAATATGATCATGGGCTAAATGATACTACTGTATATACCTTTCGTATAACATATAATCCGTTATCAATGAATACTGAAAAACTCTTGTTGTTTATAAAAAAAAACGAGGGGGATTTTATTTTATATTCTTCTTTAGAAGGTCTTAATTTAAACTTATACAACCTTACCATTATAAATAAACGTATGTTAATCGGTACAAGTGGGTGGACAAATGAACCCTCTTGGAATAATAAAATGGATTTTTGTCCTTTGACACTTATAAAAGTTGATTTTAGTACGAATTCTATTGAATATCCTCCCAGATATATTGAAGACACCTATACAATAACTGAGTCTGATTTCACAGTGGTGAATAATACATTGGTTTACGACCCATTATACCCATATCTATCTGATGCCGCTGAAAGTAAGTTATTTTACAAATTTAAGACTGAATATGTTACTACTACAGTAGACGTTATCCTTCAGGATACAACTGGAATTAATAATATTTTACTTTCTTACGAAGGTATTGAAGATGGATTTTATGTGTGTTCTGCAGATACGTTTCCTCAAAATTTTATTTCCTTATCGAACGTAGAAATTCAATTTGATAATGAATATAGTTTATTCGTAGATGGATCAAACATTGAATCATCAAAAAAAAACTTTATTGTGGATAATATTGCACCAACCGATGTGAAAGTTCATGTTGTGACAGCAAACAATGGTGTGTTTAAAGTAAGATTTGATAGTGTTTCAGATGCGTTTATAACGGATGTTGGTTCAAATGGTTCAACCTATTCTTATTCAAATAATACGTATTATAATGAGACGTTTGTTACTTCTGATGGTGCTACAAATGCTATATTTCCTCAATACGGAAACCCTTATGTGCTTCACGTTTTTGGATTGACAGTTGGTGAACACGATTTGTATGGTAATATACAAGATTTGAAATTAAACGACGTCCCGGATAGTTTTAGATCCAATCAAGGAAACATAGATACTGTATTAAACGAATTGAATATAACCGATCTTAGTTATACAGAAGATATACGAGCGTTCGCCTATGTTGTAGATCATATGAATAATAAATCAGAATATTTTCCTATTTTTGATAGTAACAACTCAGATACATTTTTCATTGGTGATATTTTTCCACCTCATATAAGTATTACTAACATTGAACACAAAAAAAATTATCAAACCGATTCTCCTTATTTGAAAATTAAGGGAATTGCGTATGACGAACAAACCAATTACAACGTATATGCTATGATGTCTACAAGTAATTACAATATTATCAATGACATTGAAAATTTAAAAAATGCATTTGATGATCATATTGACAGTAATATGGTGATATCAAATGGAAGTGAACGAAACAGTAACTATGGTGTATTTAACTATGATATTGATATGTATAAAGAATGGACCGGAACAGGTCTGATTGATCTTTCCGTAGATACCGAATACTATCTGTATATGGTAATTAAGGACAGTGGTGCACGTTCAGAGGATATCTATACGAAGTATTCAGATGAATTTGACACTGAAGAAATAATTTTTAGACAAGATGTTAAATATTTAGCAGTTGATTCGGATAATAATGATCTTGTGTTTACATCTCCTAAAGAACATATAGCAATTGCAGGAGATAGAGTTACAATACGTTGGTCAACATTGTTAAAAGAAAACGGCAGTTCAACTATTCGAGTCGAATTGATAGAAGAACCTTCATCACCATTTCCTTTTTTCTCCTCCGATGATTTTACTTTTTCAAATGGAAATATGACTGATTCCTATGGTAATGAGTTTACCGTTAACCCAGACTTGAAAGCATTCACATATACATATAGGGTTACAGAATTAACCCCTAAAGGTAAACTTCTAGTAAAACTTATAAAAAACGGTATTGATGAACTTCCCAATACTGACAATATAAACGACACATCTGTGTTTATTCAACAAGATCTCTCATTAGGTAACACTTGGACGGTAACTGCTAATCCTGATGACAATATAAGTTATAAACACAACAATTTAGTAGTAAATGGTTATTCTGATAAGAGTTTCATTAAAACTGTATTAAATTCTTTAGATTATAATTTTGATATTAAATTTGGACATCATTTTGATCTGTCTATATATAGTCTCGAAGATCGTACTAACGTCGTTACTTATAACAGCATAACGTATGATTCGATTTCTTCAACATTTAATAATTTTCCAGATAATTTTGTTTTATACTCGAACATAGAAGAAAGTACCGAATACACCATTGTAGTGTCCGCTACAACAGCGTTAGGCTTTACCGCTTCCAATTCTCATTCAAGCGTTAATACGGGATTTGATTTTCCCGAAATAACACCTGTTAACATTGGCAGTGTATTTGATATTTCAGCTTCAGGAGATATGACAATAAATGCTACTAATATTAAGGTGGAAGACAAATCTAGCGCGGTAGACCTTTATTACTCTATATTCACATCAAACTTTTCTAAGGAAGATTTTGAGGATGAATTAAAAGAATTTTATATGATTCACAACAGAGGAATACGTTTAACAAGTACACAAGTTCCAAAGGAAAGCTTAAGTGCTCCCCTAACTATTTCAACAGAACACAATTTTTATACTACACTTTCAAATATTGACGCTATACCCATGAACCCTGATTTTAGCACCTATTACGTCAATCTTTTTGCGATAGACGCTCGTAGCAATACCACCGTTGTCAATGTACCAAACACGTTCGATTTAACCAACTTCGGAACCACATCTATTGTTACAGAACCAGCTGGATGGATCGTATCTAGTAACCAAACTATACATTTTAACTGGACAACAGCATACAACTCTTCCTCAAATGACTTCCATGCTACAGTAATGGGTTTACGTTTTGAAGCAGAATCGAATGGGGATAGTCGAACATGGACGCTTTCTAACGTTGTTGTACCAAGTGATTGGAGTTCTTCTAATGCGTTTGTTGAGTATGAGATTACATACAGCGCTGATTCAAATATTATAGCATTTCCAGATAAGGTATTTATAGATACTACTGAACCAGAAATGCTCCTAAGTATGTCTTCTAATATTTACACTGAAAGCAATATGAGTAGACATCCAAATGAAATTCAATTCAAAAATCTTGAGTTTGTTAGTAATTCTGAGAGTAATATCATAACTGAAGATTACCATGGATACACCTTTAAATTCTTTGCGATTAATAATAGTAATCCAATTAGTATACATACTAAGACAATTATGAATAGATTTCCTAATGATCCTATAATAACCAGATTAGATGGCTCTACATTCTACCGAATGGGTGTTAAAATAACTGACGCCGCTGGAAACGTTTACGAAACACCTGAAGGAGGAGACCGTTTTCTTTTACAAACATTGGATGCAATTCCTATAACAACAAATATTACAAAACAAGAAATATATTCAGACGGTATACATTTAGGTTATACACTAGAAGGACAACTTTATGATAATATAGAAAATGATGTTTTTATGTTTTTATCTTCGTCAAATAATTACACAATAGAAAATATGGAAGCAGCCAAAAGTAACTCCCTGTCAATAACAGATCTTGCTGAAAGAGAAAATGTTATATATTCCATGAGTAATGTGACCAGTAATGTAGGTGGTAGCTTCTCAAACATTGTGCTTACTAAATATTACGATGGCACTACTTCTTCTTTCAATCAAATTATAACCGGTAACCAATATTACATAAATTATTACTTAATTAATTCAGAAACACGAAGTGTAAAACAAAAAAATACTTCATCTGTGTTAGACCCAATTGATCAAATTATTTCATTTACATCTTTTATGTCAAGTAATGTATACGATCCAACCTTAGCATTTTATGATGAAACTCTTACGTTACAATTTAAAACACAGTACGCAGAAATGATCGACAGATTGAGTGTAACAATTGGAGGATCAAACGCAACATATACATTAACATCAGATGATGTGTTATCAAATCAAAACTGGACTGTTTCTCGTTCTATAAGCTCAACAGAAGAAGAAGGTTTTAAAGGATTTAGTGTATTGCTTCAAGATTACGACGGCATTCTTTTTAAAGATGATACTATTGATCAAAGAATTACAATACAAAACAATTTATATTTACAAGAACCCATAAACGACACCGACTTACAAACTACACTATTATTAAAGGGTAACGAAGATGGAAACATCCAGTTTTTGAAAACAGTTATTACAGAAAGTAACAACATAATCCGTAGCGGAAAACGCCCGTTTAATGTAACTTTACGTTTGACTGGAGAATCGGATCATGTAGATGATGTAGTTTTAGAAAACATTTTTTACGATACTGACGACACTTTATACAAATATAGCGATGGTAATATAACAGTTGATAATAGCTTTGCCTTCTCCAATTTAGTTGAAGGTGGATTATACACTCCTTCATTGACTATTAGTATGTCCAATAACTTTCTATCCAGTAATATTACAATTTCAACGTCAAATCTTTCTACATCACTACCCACCATAGATATGACAGAAGCAATTATTGATGTGAATCATATTGATACTTTAAGCTTTCAAGTATCAAATGTAAAATTTAACGATTTGCATACAAATTACACAACCCACCTGTTTGTTCACGAAACATTTGGGTTGGACGTTAAAGCCTTTATTAATTCTGGAGATTACAATCTATCGGATGTGGATGTTAACGCGGGCTTCATAGCTTCCAATTTACCTTTTAATGCAGAGACTAGACCTATAGTATCACTAACACATTATTACGATAGCAATAATACACGATACCCACTCACTGGAAGATTATCTACCTATTATGTGTATCCTTATGTAGAGGATGATGTGGGTCAACATGCATATCTCGTTAATGCAGAATCTCGTTCAATTAGTACTTCTAATTTAATTAAGGATGTCACTCTAACAACCAGTACCAATAGAGATTATGTAAAGACAGGAGATATAGTCTATCTCAATTGGAAAACAAAGTATCGCGTTGAAAATGTTGACTTGTTTGAGGGTGTAACTCTTATGAACACTTCCAATTTATCACCTACAGTATCTAGTGATATATGGACAGTATCTAATGTGGTTACTTCTGATTACCTTGACGGAATAGCCACTTTTGAAATTGAACTATTTGGTACTTCGTATTCCAACTTAAACCAGTTTCCTTACGAAGGATCCGCAACACGTGTTGTGGACGATGTTACTATCGATAACACACCTCCTGTCTTTACATTTGGTTATAACGTGGCTTCAGTGTCTAGTAGCAACATTGCCTTTTCGTTTCCTACCTTTGCTACCTCTGAACAATTAGAATTTGGAGATATGGAACTTCAAATCACTATGGTTCAAACATCGGACACTACACAAAGTAATATTGAATCATTCACCATGACAAGTTCTATGGTTCCATCATCTACCTTATTCAATATAACTGGTTTGCAAGATAATACACAATATAATGTTTCCGCAACAATAACAGATTATGCTCAAAATATTAGTTCTAATATAATTGTTAACGAAACTACTGTTTGGACTGATACACGTATACCTTTATTCGTAGGTGGAAATGCTATAATTTCGCATCTTGGTTCTCATCGTATCTCCGTTTCGAATATAGCAGTGTATGATTCGTATCACGACTGTTCCTTGTATGTGTGTGCTATGGAACATGAATTTACAGAGGTATATACAGGAGATGTCTTAAATTCAAACGAGTTGTATCAATTTATGACAAGTAACGAACCTTCTATTCAAAATAACGCCATCCAAACTTTGATTGATATTACTGACAATAGAGATAATGTATTATTAAATCAATCATCAAATGTGTATTTGTTTACGCATGCTATAAATGCCCAAGGACTTGAGGTTCGTATTAAAGAATCTACAGATTATGATATTTTCTATTTCGCTACTGTAGACCACGAGGGAGAAGATAATGATGTATCTTTCGGTAACCTTATGAATATAACAACTAATGCATTTATTGAAACTATGAAACCATATGAGTTATCCGATTTAATATCATCTTTTGGTATTATTGGTCAAGAAATAGAGTACGAAAGTATAGAAGGATTTTTTGGTTCAAGTGTAAACATTACTTTAGAAACAACACCTACCCTTCAAAACTCTATATTCGATGGAAACTCTTATATTCTTTATCAAAATGAACATTTACCTGTGAATAAAACCTTCACTGATTTCACATACATGATAGATTTTACATTTAAAAATTTATCTGTAAATCCACATGAAAATATGATATTTTACCAGGTTTCAACCCACAAATTATGCTATAATAAACGTGAAAACTATTTCGAACTAACATGGGGTGGTGATACAATTAACATACCTCTCGGTATAACAGAAGGTATATCCACTCAAATTGGTTTATCCATAGATATTAGAGGAGGAAAAATTCTTCTTTCGGTAAACGGAAATGTTTATACACAAGAAGATTATCCTGCAACAGCGTCATCACATATGGATTTCTTAGTAGGTAATAGTAGTAGTAGTGTAGGAGGAACGAGTAGAGGGTTGGATGGAACACTCAATTACGTATTCTTTTGGACCAGACGCTTTTTGACAGGAAAAGAGATATGTAGCGCTTTCTTAAGTCACAACAGAGTGTTAGAATACACGTTTGATACGTTTAGTAGTTATACAGGAAGTAATGTTTATACAAATGAAAGATACGTGGATTTACCTCTTCATATACAAAATACAGTAAATATTGAAACTGAATACCCGCGTACAGGAAGTAAATCCATTATCCTTTCTGACCCAATTGGATATTTGTATAATGATGATATTACTAGCGCAAAATTGAATGGTAATGATATGACAGTAATGTTCTGGTTTATGACTCCAAATGCAACTATACCGACAGGTATTATGGAATTATCCACAGAAAGAAACGAAACGGTTTTAATAAAAATTACAAACGATAACAACAAGACCCGAATGGTAATTAATCTTACAAACGAAATGGGTATGGTTCATTCTATGGTTAGCCAAAAAATAACTTTAGATAATGATAAGTGGTATCATTTGTCCTTCGTGTTAGCGGACACATCTGTACTATTTTATTTGAACGGAATATATAAGGGTTCCTCGTTGGAACCTATGACTGGATTACATACCAATTTTGAAGATGTAACATTTTTTAAAGAATTAAAATTAGGTGGCTTGAATACATTAATAAACACAAAAATAGATCATCTTATTATTTACAACAAGGCGCTCACTAGACAGAAAATTTTATTAAATTATGAGGCTGTATTCCAAAATCAGATGTTGTTACGTTATAATTTTGAAATCTTAAAAGCATCCGAAAAAACCTTAATTATTGATGAATCTATCAACACAAATAATGGTATATTGATTGGAATTGATGATACTACTTACGCGATAACAGCTGACACACCAATGAACACGAAGGCGATTAAATTAGATGGTAACACTCAATATATAGATATTGACCACAATGTCATGCTAGACAAAACTAATTTACAAAATAGTACTTTTAGTGCTTGGGTTAAATTAGATTCGAATATTCAAGGATATCAACCAATTGTACATAAACATAACGAATACAGATTAGGAATTGATTACACTGATTTTCCAGAGGGAGTTACTACATTACAAATTGGCGACGGTAATAACTTTTATTCTACCCCTGCGTCTCGTGAAATAGTATCATACAGTAATTTGGAAGTTGGTCTGAATGAAATATTTAATCCTATAACAACTGATGATAATTCTACAATATCCTACACTTTCCAAGGAGAATCAAGGTGGATATCTTCAGACCTTGAAACAGGTACTTATTCAACGCAACCACCTACATCAACGTATGGAATAGTACCATCATCAGGAACTATCAATAGTAACGCGTTATCATTTAACGGCTCGAACAATTATTTTGATTTAGGTTCGAATTTAATAAGTCAAGAGGGCGACTTAGATGAGATCACATTCAGTGCATGGGTAAAAATAAATTCTGAAGATATGTTTATGGATAATGTCATTATATCTCGTTCAGATTCGTTTATGTTTGGTATTAAAGGGGGTGATTTATACTTGAAAGGTAAATATACTCCATCTTTAATAAATTCTCCAGTTAATGTACAAACATTTATCAAACATTTAGACTCAAATGGTGTAAAAGTATTATTGACTAGTGATTTATTTGTAGGAGATGCAACCATTCCTTTTGAATCAACATATTCCATAGTGGCGACTACAAGCTTTTTAAGTAAATCCCAATTAATCACCTTATTTAAAGACGATTTAACGAAATTTTCGAGCAACGAAATATTTACAGGACCAACTATTGCCTCTCAAACACCTTCTCAAATAATAGATATATCTTTAACTAACATAATAGATACATCCTCTAATGAGTACGCCACTTATGCTATTATAGAAGATGCGTCCAAAGTGAACAACGTGTATGTGTATTTATATGCTAAAACAACTGATATATATAATTCAATGGATGACGTTTACCGTTTCAATGTGAATACGTCTGTTGATAATACGTCTCTTGATAATAATCCATTTATTACGGTTTCCTCTGTGAGTGCTCCTTCTCTTACTGGTTTAAGCATAACAACTCCAACAGTATTTAGTAGTAAATCAAATATCATTAAAGTGTTTGCATTTACATTCGTAACGAGTGGTAGTGGAGGACAATCTTTCGTAGATATAGACACTCTGAATGATGTGACTATCAAAACATTTGTTGATGACAAACTTAATACTATTCCTAACGGTATGAATACTTTACAGGGTGATAATCTTGTGTACGTATCATCCGTAAACGTAAAACAATACAGTCTACAAACTATATCAGGTGATCCAAATTTGACATTTAAAAGAGCTTACAATACACTTTCAGATATTGACAGTACCACTTTAATTTCAAATGTTGATAATACATTAATATTTACACCTATTGTTGTTGCGATTGACGCAAATGGAAATTATGGTATATACATCAATAAAGGAAAATGGGTTCTTTTGAATAGAGATAACGTTGTTGATGGACTTTTAGATGATAATCTATCTCCTCAAAATACAGGGGATCGTATTTTGGAATCAAGTATAAAATCCTTTAGTAGATTGAAAGATCTTAGGGACGGTTCAGGATTAATGACAGATTTATTAGTAAGAACGCCATACCGCGGAACAAATTCTTATTTGTTCAAGTGGGTTCCGTCCCAATCTCAAAATTTAAAAGCTGACGGCAACCATTTGAACCCAGATTATTCAACACAATATTTCCAGTGGACACAAACTATAAATCCTACTACCGATCTTTCAAGAATAAATGATCTAAACAAAAGTAATCTTAAATGGTTGGGTAACTTATGTCCTTTAATTGATGAAGTAAACTTTGCAGGATTATATAAAACTGTAGCACAAGGTATCCCTAATGAATACAGATACCTTACTGCTGTAAAGAAAGATGAGCAAGCTCACACGTTTTTTCTTTTGATAAATCCCAAGAGTGACACAATTCCACCTCCTTCAACTATTAAATGGTTTAATAGTGAACCTACTCCTATTATTGATGTATACCATACTGAATTATATATATGGATGGGACCAAAACAATCAAGTCATTTTGCTCCATAAA
>Ga0222671_1000432_pt1 | contig 13019 bp, 8 predicted proteins | sample AntAcemetagen797_FD_179849 | JGI IMG/M metagenome (GOLD analysis project Ga0222671, IMG submission 179849) | Saline water microbial communities from Ace Lake, Antarctica - #797 | ecosystem: Environmental > Aquatic > Non-marine Saline and Alkaline > Saline | place: Antarctica: Ace Lake | collected... | reverse complement strand
CCTATTGATTTTTCTAAATGGAATTCGCGCATGATTGTTTCTTTTTTTTTAATTAAAACTTATTAATAAAGTTTTACAATTGCAAAACTTTATTGATAAGTTGAAAAATATCCAGCTAAAAATTACACAAGTTCAGATTCTTTTTCAAAGTAATTAATGAATAAGAAACTCACTACGAAAAGGAAATATAGACGGTTATCTACCCAGTAAGAAAGAATATCCCATAAACCTATCATACTGATAAAAAATGTAATACCTATTAACATAATTAATGCGTAATGATATAAGAAACCACTTTGTAACTTTCTTAATTGCTTAACCCATTCTTGAATACTAGTAGAAATTCCGTAAGGACCTAATATTTCAAAAGTACCCTTATCCAACGTTTTAAACGTAATATTATAACCGAATGACATTATAGGTTTAGCTATAAATTCGTTATAAACTTTATCAAATAACCAACGTTTGTTTAAGAATAAATAGACCATACGACCAAACTTTGTAATTTTTAATTTGTAAGTTGTTGAAGCAAATAAAACGTTTACAAAATAAGCGAAAAAAGCCCCAAAAATAGTTAGGAAAAAGGGTAATAACTTTGTTGACTGTGGAATCCATTCTGAATCAAGCAAAATAGAGTTTTGAGGTAAAGTAAATATTGAATTCCCCCAAAAAGTGCTTCCAGCACCTAACATCATGTCTTTAGTTAAAAATCCCAAAAATATGCTACCAAAAGCTAAAGGTAAAAGTGGAAGACCTAATAAAAAAGGCGCATCATGAACTTTTTTTACAGAAGATTTAAGCGCGTTATTAGGACCTAGAAAAGCTAAAAAGATTAAACGGAAAGAATAATAAGATGTCATAAAGACAGACATACTTCCTAGCCAATAAGCAAAGTTACCACTTAAAGTAAATTTTGCATAAGCTAATTCTAAGATAACATCTTTAGAATAATACCCTGTAAGAAAAGGAAAACCAGCTAACGATAGGGACCCTATAAGTATCATCGTGTAAGTAAAGGGAAGAAGGTTTCCTATTCCACCCATTTTCCTCATATCTTGTTCATCTGAAAGCGCATGAATGATAGAACCCGCACTTAAGAATAATAAAGCTTTAAAAAAAGCGTGATTCATTAAATGGAAAATACTTACAGAATAACTTGATAAACCACAAGCAAAAACCATATAACCAAGCTGACTACAAGTAGAGTAAGCAATAACTCTTTTTAGGTCATTTTGCAAAATTCCCGTTGAAGCTGCAAGAAAACAGGTCATAGCCCCTGTAAAACAGATCAAAGCTAAAGCTTGTGGTGAATACTCTAATAGAGGAGAAGACCTTGCCATTAGAAAAACACCAGCTGTTACTAAAGTAGCAGCGTGAATTAAAGCAGATACAGGTGTTGGCCCTTCCATGGCATCGGGAAGCCAAGTATGAAGACCAATTTGAGAAGATTTTCCTACAACACCTAAAAATAAAAGACAAGAAATTAAGGTTATAGAATCTATTGGAACATTAAAGAATAAAATAAAATGATTTGTAAAATAAGGAACACAAGCGAAAATGGTAGTATAATCTACAGTCTTGAACACTGAAAAAATTACAAGAATCCCAAGAGCTAAACCAAAATCTCCTATTTTATTAACTAACATAGCTTTTAAACCAGCTTTGTTTGCTTGAAGACGAGTTACCCAAAAATTAATCAAAAGGTATGAAGCTAAACCAATTCCTTCCCAGCCTAAGAACATTTGAATAAAATTATCAGCAGTAACTAAAATTAACATAAAAAAAGTAAAGATGGATAAATACGACATAAATCTTGGAAGATGTGGGTCTTCTCCCATATAAGAAATTGAATACATGTGTATTGACGTACTCGCTGTTGTAACAGTGATTAGCATAACAACTGATAAACTATCAAACATAAATCCCCAAGAAGCATCAAACATTTCTGAATGAAACCAAGGAGCGAATTTTATATAACATGGACTTCCTGAAAGACCTACTTCATAAAAAGCGATCCAAGATAAAATGGCTGAAAAGCCAACACAGCTTGCCGAAAAAAAGCTAGCTCCTCGATAACCAAGATATCGTCCAAAGAAACCAGCAGTAAGACTACCTATTAAAGGAAAAGCTAATAATAATAAATACATACTTTTTTTCTTTTGATTATTGAAAAAGAATTCTATACTTTACATTTTTTCGTTTTTTATAAAAAAAAAAAGAAAGCAACATTTTTATTTATTTTTTAAAAAGGGCAATTTCATTCACATGAAATTCATATCTTTAGTAATCCTATCGGTTATTGAATTTTTTGTTATTATATTATAAGGAAACAAAATAATAACAAAAAATTTAATAGTTAATACGGATACTGTTTTTTATTATATTATATATAATTGCAGTAAAAAAAAAATCTACGCTCGTTTTGTACCATATTTAGATCTACCTTGACGTCTATTTTTTACTTTTTGTAAATCTAAAACACCTCTTATTACTTTGTATTTAACTCCAGGTAAATCTTTTACTCTCCCTCCTCGAATCATTATAATAGAATGTTCTTGAAGGTTATGACCTTCACCTGGAATATAAGCAATAACTTCACGGTTATTCGTTAGCCTACATTTAGTTACTTTTCTGAGTGCAGAATTGGGTTTTTTAGGTGTTCTGGTATAAACGCGTAAACAGATAGCCTGCTTTTGTGGACATTGTTCTAAAGCGGGCTTTTTACTTTTCTTGTGTATTATTCTTGCATTTTTTTTTTTTATAATTTGATTTGTTGTTACCATATATGAGATACCTTTTCTTTGTCTATAGTATGACTGGTTTTTGATTTCGTATTCTATGTTCATTTCTTTTACAGATTCAAAATAAAAGAAAAGCTAGTATTATTATTTTTCTTAATTCCTCAATAGCTCAGCGGTTAGAGCGGTTGGCTGTTAACCATCAGGTCGTTGGTTCAAATCCAACTTGGGGAGGTGTTTTTTGTGCAAGTGCTTGTGGCTCAATTGGATAGAGTATCACACTACGGATGTGAGGGTTGAAAGTTCAAATCTTTCCAAGCACAAAGTTGTTTCGTTTTAATTGGTTACAAAAACTATTTTTTATCTCCAATTTTCAAATTATAGAGCCAATAACTCAGTAGGTTAGAGTATACGCCTGATAAGCGTAGTGTCAGCAGTTCGATTCTGCTTTGGCTCAAATTATATAGAAATATTCTATAAGAAATATTAAAATTGTTACTAAGAAAAGTTTGTTACTAAGAAAAGTTTGTTACTAAGAAAAGTTTGTTAATAAGAAAAGTTGCTGTTTTTCTTTACAGGAGAAAAGGGATTTGAACCCTTACGTTTGGTTTTGGAGACCAACATTCTACCATTAAAATTATTCTCCCTTTCAATTGAAATTTAAAATTATTCATTAAGTCACCATAAACAGTTGCTTTTTATTTTAAAATGTCCCTTTCGTCTAGTGGTCAGGACATCGCTTTTTCATAGCGAAAACACGAGTTCAAACCTCGTAAGGGATAAACAAGTTATAATTTCTTGTCAGCAAAAGATAAAAAGCATGCTGCTTCACATTTTATTTATTCTTCTTAAAATTCTTGGGATTGTTGTTCCTTTACTTATTTCTGTGGCTTATTTAACACTTGCAGAAAGAAAATTAATGGCTTCCATGCAACGTCGAAAAGGGCCCAACGTTGTTGGTTTCATGGGTCTTCTGCAGCCTCTTTGTGACGGATTAAAACTTTTATTAAAAGAACCTGTATTACCTAGTAGTGCAAATACTGTAATTTTCTTAATGGCTCCTGTAGTTACTTTTTTATTAAGTTTGGTTGCCTGGGCAGCTATTCCTTTTAATTCAGGTGTAGTAATAGCTGATTTAAATTTAGGTATTCTCTATATTTTTGCAGTCTCATCTCTTGGTGTTTATGGGATTATTACAGCTGGTTGGTCAAGTAACTCAAAATATGCTTTTTTAGGTTGTCTTCGCTCGGCAGCTCAAATGGTATCTTATGAAGTTTCTATTGGTCTTATCATCATTTGTGTTATATTATGTGTAGGATCTTTAAATCTTACAGACATTGTTCTCGCGCAAAAACATGTATGGTTTGTAATTCCTTTATTTCCGCTATGTTTTTTATTTTTTATTTCTTGTTTAGCAGAAACAAACCGAGCTCCTTTTGATTTACCAGAAGCAGAAGCTGAACTAGTTGCTGGTTACAATGTAGAATATTCATCAATGGGTTTTGCTTTGTTTTTTTTAGGAGAATATGCAAATATGATTCTTATGAGTAGTCTTTGTGTTATTCTATTTTTTGGGGGTTGGTTGGCTCCTTTTGATTTTGTGATATTTCATTGGATGCCCGGAGGTTTTTGGTTTGGTTTAAAGGTAGTTTTCTTTTTATTTTGTTTTGTTTGGGTTCGCGCTGCTTTTCCTCGATACAGATACGATCAATTAATGACTTTAGGTTGGAAAGTTTTTTTACCTCTTTCACTAGCTTGGGTTATATTTGTAGCAGGAGTGCTTATTTCATTCAATTGGCTTCCTTAAAATAAAATAATGAAAAATATCTCCCGAATAAATAAAAAGATTTGCTTCTTGTTATTTATTTTGGGTTTATTTTGGGATTTGAAACTCTCAGAGTTGATGTTTAATATAGAAAAAGTAAAAAAAGTAAAAAAAAAATGAAAATAACACTTAAGTTATATAACAAAAATTTTGTTTCGGATAAACAAATAACAGATACTTATTTATCCGAATTTACTGGAGTAGAAATACCTTTACGAACTCCTATGGAAACTCTGCAAGAAACAGTGCAACAACTACCGGTCTCTCCGGAAGTAATTGAAACAATGCAACAACTATCGGTCTCTTTAGAAGTGATAGAAACAATGCAACAAGTATCGGTCTCTCTGGAAGTAGTGGAAACAGTGCAACAACTATTAGTCTCTCCGGAAATAGTGGAAATTGTTGTTAGTGAGGCTTTATCTCCGGAGATAGCTATTCCTTTATTTCTTAGAATAGAAGCCCTTAATGCAATAGCCCTTGATAGTGGAGGTGTGTTGTTTTTATTAACAAGTCCGTCTCTTTGAATTGCTCTATGACCTTAGTACAGAATTAAAACTGAATTATTACATATTTCGTTAAATCGAATAGTGTAATAATTTAGTTTTAATTCCGTACTAAAATATAAATGAACTTAATTTTATTATCATGCTAAATTAATAAATCTGCAACTTTTTTTTAGGGGGGGTTCATAGCAAAAGCCCCTACTTATAGAGTAACCCCCCTCCTAGAAAGCTCTAAAAAAGCTTATATTTAAAAAAATAATAACATGGCTTTAGCAACAAAACTTACGTTGGCTCAAGCTGGATTTGAACCAGAGTTTATGGATTATGATCCCACTGTTTTACCAACTAAACTATTGAGCCAGAAACATCTCTTCTGCAGGGATTTTAGATTAGGAGCCTAACGAGTTACCATCATAAGAACAGTGTTAACGCATCAACTTACTCTAAGTAAAGAATCAAAACTAAATTATTACATATCTTGTCAAATTGAATAATTTAATTTTAATTCTTTATTTAGGTCATAGAGGAATTCAAAGAAATGGACCTGTTAATACAAAAAATACAGCCTCATTATTAAGGGCTTCTATTCCCCCGCTATTAAGGGCTTCCATTGTCCCTCTATTAAGGGCTTCTATTCTAAGAAATAAAGGAATAGCCATCTCCGGAGGTAAACCCTGACTAATAACAATTTCCACCATTCGCAGAGGTTGCACTGTTTCTATAAGAGTTAGTGCAGGCATTTCTATTCCTGTGGGCATAGGTATTTCTATTCCTGTGGGCACAGGTATTTCTATTCCTGTGGGCACAGGTATTTCTATTCCTGTGGGCACAGGTATTTCTATTCCTGTGGGCACAGGTATTTCTATTCCTGTGGGCACAGGTATTTCTATTCCTGTGGGCACAGTTATTTCTATTCTTGTAAGCCCTAATATTTGTTCCTCAGATAAGAAAACCCTGTTACTTAAATAGTAAGAATATTTCATCTAGAATTCTTTTTTTAATTTTTAATATATTACTTTAATTTTTCTCTCTAAATTTTCTCTCTAAACAAGACTTTTGAAGTAGATTAATCCTGTTAAGAGCTTAACGAGCTACCATCATAAGAACCGTGTTAACGCACCAATTTACTCTAAATAAAGAATTAAAAAGCCCCATAAAATTTATTGAATTTTTTGTGTCTAGGTCTAGGTCTCTCTTTTAAAAATACATCTAGAGCTTTATTTGTTTTTTGATTTACATATCGAATTCAGCTGGGTTCGGGTAATCAGAAGAAAGTTCTTCTTTCGTATTTTCTTTAATTATGTAAAGAAAGGCGTTATTCCAACCACTGGTTCCCCAACGGTTACCTTGTTACGACTTCATTTCAGTCACTCAATTCACACTTATGACGAAAATCTGCAGACATTTTACAGATATATCCATAAAATTTGAAAAGAGATTTTCATCGCATCAAATAAATTCAATTCCCAAAATGTGACGGGCGGGGTGTACAAGATTCTGGTACATTTTCACCGTAGCATGCTGATCTACGATTACTAGCAATTCCTCGTTCATGTTCTCGAGTTGCAGAGAACAATCCCAACTAAGGAAAGTTTTTAGGATTTGCTCCAACTTTCATTATCGCTTCCTTTTGTACTTTCCATTGTAGTACGCGTCAAGCCCAGTTCATAAGGGCCATGATGACTTGACGTAGTCCTCCTTCCTTCTGTTTATCACAGACTCTATTTTGAGTAATAAGACTCAAAAAAAGGGTTTCGCTCGTTTCAGGACTGAACCAAACATCTCACGACACGAGCTGTCGACAGCCATGCAGCACCTGTACCTAGTATCATAAAAGTAAAACTTTTAGATTTGTCCTCTTTTAAAAGGATTTCATAGGTATGTCAAGAACTGGTAAGGTTTTTCGCGTTGTATCGAATTAAAGCGCATACTCCACTGCTTGTGAGAATCCCCGTCAATTCCTTTGAGTTTTAACCTTGCGGCCGTAGTCCTCAGGCGGCCGGTTTGACGCGTTAGCTAAACCCCTGCGTTTTTAACGCAAGGATGAACCGGCATCGTTGACAGCGTAGACTAACGGGGTCTCTAATCCCGCTTGCTAACTACGCTTTCGTACCTCAGCGTCAGCTTTGATCCAGAGAGTTGCTTTCGCCTTGACATTCCTTTTAATCTCTACGAATTTCACCTCTCCACTAAAAATTCTACTCTCCTCTCTCAAGCTCTAGATTTTTGGTTTTGAAAACATTCTTCAAGTAAAGCTTGAAACTTGCACTTTCAACCTAAAAAACAGCCTACGTACCCTTTACGCCCAGTCATTCTGAATAACGCTTACTCCCCCCGTATTACCGCGGCTGCTGGCACGGAAGTTAGCCGGAGTTTCTTTTTCAAGTCTTGTCATTGTCTAATCTTGATGAAAGAGGTTTACAACACAAAAGGTCTTAATCCCTCACGCGGTATAACTGGATCAGGCTTTCGCCCAGTGTCCAAGATTCCTCACTGCTGCTTCTAACGAATCTGGACCGTGTCTCAGTTCCAGTGTGGCTGATCATCCTCTCAGATCAACTAAGGATCATCGGCTTGGTAGGCTCTTACCCTACCAACTACCTAATCCTACACAAGCCCCTCAAAAAGCGAAATTATCTTTAAGTTATTTGGGATTTCACCAAACTTTTCGGTAGGTTCTCATGCGTTACTCACCCGTTCGCCACTTTCTTTATAAAAAAAGAACGTTCAACTTGCATGTGTAAAGTTTACCGCTAGCGTTCATTCTGAGCCAGGATCAAACTCATCAGTTTTATTTTAAAAATAGTTTGTATTTGTTTAGAAACGGATTTGAACCGTTGACACAAAGATTTTCAATCTTTTACTCTAACCAACTGAGCTACCTAAACAACATTTCATAGTCATGGCTAAAAAAATTTATTTTTAAACTAATTTTAATTAGTGTTTTCAAAAGAAAATTTTTATTCTATATATCATGTATTGTTATTTTATATATCATGCATTTTTATTTTATATATCATGCATTTTTATTTTATATATCATATATTGATATTTTATATGTCATGTATTTATATTTTATATATCATGCATTTCCATGATTTTTTTTTTGTTGCAGGGATTCACCTGCAACTTTTTACAAAAAAATTTAATTAGATCGCAGCTTTCTTAGGAGAATAATGAATTAGTTTTGCTTCTAATTTTCCTAATAAAGGAATAAAGATCAGGAAATATACAAAAAAATAAACGGAAGCTAATTGCCCGATTAATACATAAGGGTCTTCCACAGGTTTTTGGCCAATCCAACCTAATAGTAGACAATCCGCAAGAAGAAGCCAAAATAATTTTTGGTGAATAGGTCTAAAACTTGATGAACGGATTTGTGAAGTATGGATAAAAGGTAAAGCTAATAAAGATACAAACACTAAAGCTATTGCAGCAACCCCACCTAATTTGTTAGGAATACTTCGAAGAATCGCGTATACTGGAAGAAAATACCACTCAGGAACAATGTGTGCAGGAGTCGACATTGGATTCGCCGGAATATAATTATCTGGGTGACCTAAAGTATTTGGGTAAAAATATACGAATACTGAATAAAAGATAGCAAAAGCAACCCAACCTACTAAATCTTTTGTATAAAAATAAGGATAAAAAGGGATTTTATCTACTGTAGATAAACAACCTAATGGGTTGTTCGATCCATATTGGTGTAATGCTGCAAGGTGGACTAAAGTTGCTCCTGCAATTATAAAAGGAAAAAGATAATGAAGACTAAAAAAACGATTTAAAGTAGCGTTATCTACAGAAAAACCACCCCAAAGCCAATGAGTAACATCATCCCCAACAATAGGAATAGCTGTTGCTAAACTTGTAATTACTGTTGCACCCCAAAAGGACATTTGTCCCCACGGTAAAACATAACCAATAAAAGCAGTAATAATCATTAATAATAAGATAATAACTCCGACGCACCAAACTAATTCACGCGGCGAAGCGTAACTTCCATAATAAAGTCCTCTAAACATGTGAACATACACAACGATAAAGAAAAAACTTGCTCCATTAGCATGCATATATCGAAGCAACCAACCTCCTTCTACATCACGCATGATGTGTTCTACACTAGAAAAAGCTAGGTCAACATGACAAGTATAATGCATAGCTAAAAATATTCCTGTTAGAATTTGGATGATTAAACAAATTCCAGCTAAAGAACCAAAACCCCACCAATAATTTAGATTACTAGGAGTAGGGTATTCAATTAGATGATCATTTACCAATGATAATAATGGTTGTTTAGCTATTGAGGTTCTACGCTGTGATAGTGTATGAACTTGACTTTTTTGTTGAGATAAAAGAGAAATTGAGTTTCGAGAAAACAAACTAATAGAAACTAATTGATTTTCTTTCTTATTTTTAGATGTAAAATAATTAAAAAACATTTGTATTTCTTTCTTTAATATAAATAGTTTTTTTCTAAATAAACAAACTAAATAAAACTAGATTTTAATCTTTTATTTTTTTCATGGAGTATCGCCAAGTGGAAAGGCGTTGGTTTTTGATACCAACATTCAAAGGTTCGAATCCTTTTACTCCAACACTATTTTAACTTTTATTCTGAAATTTAAAATGGGCTCACTCTTGAGAATAACTTATTTTCACCATAGTTTCACCATAGTTTTACCATAGTTTCACATAGTTTTACCATACTTTCAACATAATCTAACTAAAAATAAAGAAATTTGTAATGAATCAAATAAAACCTAAAAAAACATCTTCCTTTTTAAATCAAAAACTTTTTGAAATGAAATTGAAAAATCCTGGAAGTCAAATAGGCTCATTGTATTATAATCCCAATCTATCGCATTATATTTTAGGAAAAAGAGAAAAATCATATATTTTTGATTTTGACTACACATTAATTTGTATTGAACGTAGTTTAAAACTTATTTCTAAAATTTTAAAGCTTAATGGAAAAATTCTTCTTGTATCGACAGACCTTTCCTCTTCTCTTCTTGTTAAAAAAGCGGGTGAATTAAGTTCACAACCCTTCATACATTTCAAATGGATAAATGGGCTTCTTACAAATTGGAAGCAAGTTATTCCACACAAGCAAAATAATATATTTAAATCAGCCCAAAAGGAAAAAGGTATTTCAAATTTAACAAAACTGCCTGATTTATTGATAGTGGTAAATCCTTCCGAAAATGGCGACGCAATTCGTGAAGCAAGAAAATTAAACATTCCTGTGATTTCTTTTCTAAATATAAAAAAAATCTCAAATCTAAAAACAGAAATGAAAATAAGCCAAATAGATTACCCTATTCCCGCAAGTGGAAATTCTATTCAACTTATTTACCTTTTTTTTGATTTATTTATTAGAATTAGTAAAAAATGCTCCGCATCCACTACTTTGAAACAAAACGTATACCAATATAGTTACGCATCTTCCAGAAAAGTAAATTATCTATATGCATATTAATCATGTAATTGAAGTGAAAAGTTCTTTGACTTCAATTCTACAAATTCCAAAATTATAATTTGAAAATTACAGAATTAAAACCAAATTATTAACTATTTCGTCAAATCGGATAATAGTTTAGTTTTAATATAGAATAAGCTAATTGATTTTATTCTATAAGTAGAATATCTTAAAAATAGATCTTTTTCTGATTTTAAGTTATTTATAAAGTACACGAGTATGGATTAAAGGTAAATTATCTGTCTTCCAAACAGAGGATAAGGGTTCGATTCCCTTTACTCGTATCAAAATCGAAATTTAAATTGAAGTATTCTTAGCTTAATGGATAGAGCATCAACCTTCTAAGTTGAGGGTTACAGGTTCAAATCCTGTAGAATACGCTTTCTAATTATCTAAGAATCTCTTCAAATTTATTTCTTTGAAATGTAAAAAAACCTACTCCGTATTAAATAATTTTATGAAAATTCAAATTAAATCCTAATAGGGTTGATTTATGCTCAATTTTTGAATTCCTGTCCCTACAAAAACCAGAGCGTAGTGTAGTTTGGTAATGCGTCTGCTTTGGGAGCAGAAGATCGGAGGTTCAAATCCTCCCGCTCTGAAAAGCTAATTTTAGTGCTAGAAAAAGTTTTTTAAATATGAATAGAAAATTATACCAATTTGTTAAAACCTGTAAACAATCCCAAAGTTTTTTATGGGAAAAGGATAGATTATCACAAACACAAAAGAGAAAAATAGTTCTTTACAAAAAGAAAAAAATACGTCAACGAAAATCAGAATTTGCGAACCAATTACATGCAAAACAGCAAATATCATCCATTTATGGGAAATTATCTAAAAAAACGATGAAAAGTTTAGCTTTACGAGCTTCTAAATTCCAAAACCAAGGGAACTATTTTTTGTATTTATTAGAAATGAGGTTAGATACTTGTTTATTTCGTATGAATTTAGGGCCAAGCTTTGTTTCAATAAGGCAATATATTAATCATGGATTTGTATATGTTAATGGAAGAAAAATAGATGTATCGAGTGTTATTTTAAAACCTGGTGACTTAATTACAATTAAAAAACCATTTCCTATTCATTGGAAAACTTCTTGGATTGATCAATTGAAAGAAAAACAATTAGTAAGACGTCCGGTACAACATCTTGAAATTAACTATAAACTTTGCCAAGCTATCGTGCTTTTTCCACCTCAACAAATTCATTATCCCTGTCATCTTCAAGTTCAATCAGCTCTTCGATTTTTGTTAAAATAGATGCCCCTGTTTTAAACCTCCTTGTGGTCATAACAAGGAGAGGAGCTTGCTTTTCTACCTTTAGAAGACTTAAACGCCGAGATTGTGATATTTAATGCAAGGGAAAAGGTTTCTAGGATCTTAACTTACCTGAAATCAGCCTGTATGTTTTCTAAAAATCAAACCTTCGACTTTTGTTAAGATAGATGTTAAGATAGACGCCCCTAAACCTCCTTGTGCTCACGAAATAACAAAAAGCTTGAATTCTACCTTTCGGGGATTTAAACCTCGAGATTGTAATATTTAATGCAAAAGAAAAGGTTTCTAGGATCTTAACTTACCTAAAATCATAACCACATTTCTTATGAATTAATACTGCACCTATTTTAAGGGTTACTAAGTAATTCATAAGTAATTCAAAAGATTAATCGAATAAAACAACATAAACTCCAATAAAACAGAACAACCTTTTCTTTTTAATTATTTATTAAAATAGATGCTTCTGTTTTAAAGCCCCTTGTGATCATGAAGTAACAAGAGGCTTGCGATTCTACCTTAGTACAAATTGCTGGAGTTAGATTGAACGACTACGGAGCATAAAGACGATTTTTTCAATCTTGAAACTATTCATAATCGCTCGACCTAGCAGTGAAAGCATAGAAGACACCTTTTTTTATCAATCTATTTTAAAGTTTCAGATTCCACACTATTCTTTTGAAATAAAACAACTTTCTCTTTTTTAAAAAATAAACAAGTAATTCACGTGATTTAAGCTAATAAGCTAATAATTCAGGTTATTTAAGCTAATAGGTTGAAGATTCAGGTGATTTAAGCTAATAATTCTAGGAATTCAAGCTAATAAGTTGATGATTCTGATGATTTAAGCTGATAATTCTAGTAATTTAAGCTACTAACTTAATAATTCTGGTGATTTAAGCTGAGAACTCACCTTTTATATCGGTTGGTTTGAACTAAAAAGCTAATAATTCTAGTGATTTAAGCTGATCTTGATAATTCTGGTGATTTAAGCTAGTAATTAAGAAGTTACCAAGAAGTCAAAGATTCAGGAATTCTGTTCTCTTTTTACGCGGTTATTGAAAAAACCCTTCCGAGAAAAAACCCTTCCGAGAAAAAACCCTCGAGATTATTGGAGTTCAAAAACCCTTCCGAGAAAAAACCCTCGAGATTATTGGAGTTCAAAAACCCTTCCGAGAAAAAACCCTCGAGATTATT
>Ga0222671_1000427_pt1 | contig 13157 bp, 23 predicted proteins | sample AntAcemetagen797_FD_179849 | JGI IMG/M metagenome (GOLD analysis project Ga0222671, IMG submission 179849) | Saline water microbial communities from Ace Lake, Antarctica - #797 | ecosystem: Environmental > Aquatic > Non-marine Saline and Alkaline > Saline | place: Antarctica: Ace Lake... | reverse complement strand
AACAAAAATACACGCCTGCCATTTTGGCCTGCCATTGTGGCATGTCACTATGGCATGCCAGTTCGGCATGCCAGTTCGGCATGTCATTGTGGCATGTCAGTTCGGCATGTCATTGTGGCATGTCATTGTGGCATGTCATTGTGGCAGGCCATTGTGGCATGTCATTGTGGCATGTCAACGTGGCAGGCCATTGTGGCAGTTCAACGTGGCAACAGAGCCTGCCAATGTGGCATGCCAAACTATTTTCGGCCTTTTTGGCAGGCCATTTTGGCAGATCCCATTTTTGGGATGCCATTTTGGCAGCTTTACTATTTTTGGGAATCTTTTTTTTATTTTTTCGGCCTTTTTGGCAGGCCATTTTGGCAGACCCCATTTTTGGGATGCCATTTTGGCAGCTTTACTATTTTTGGGAATCTTTTTTTTATTTTTTCGGCCTTTTTGGCAGGCCATTTTGGCAGACCCCATTTTTGGGATGCCATTTTGGCAGCTTTACTATTTTTGGGAATCTTTTTTTTATTTTTTCGGCCTTTTTGGCAGGCCATTTTGGCAGACCCCATTTTTGGGATGCCATTTTGGCAGCATGGGCCGATTCCATTTGTGTTCCGACTGACGACACCGTGAGTAGTTGGAACTATTCCCAGTGGCGTCACTTTGACTACAAGGGGGCGTGTTCCGATTGACGACACCGTGCGTAGTTGGAACTATTCCCAGTGGCGTCACTTTGACTACAAGGGGGCGTGTTCAGATTGACGACACCGTGCGTAGTTGGAACTATTCCCAGTGGCGTCACTTTGACTACACGTGCGGCCACCTTCCGTGCGGCCACCGTGCGGCCCAACCGTGCGGCCCAACCGTGCGGCCCAACCGTGCGGCCCAAATTTTTTTTTTAGGCTTACGCCCACTAAAACCCGCTCGAATCCGGCGGTCAGCCACTTCAATCCCAAAAACTTTTCGAAAAACATCAATTAGCATTGTTACAACGTCGGTAACATGCTAAGATAAACCATCACAGTCCCAATCACTCACTCACAGGACCAATCCAATGGCACCTCAGCAAATTTTTCGATCACCCAGCACCAACGCATACTACGCTCACACAAATCAGATTCCCGTCACCGCTCTCGCCCGCGAAATCGAGGCGGCTCTACCACTACACAACACGATCCTCCACCTTACAACCCAACGAACGTGGATTAAATCGCAAAACGACTGGCACAAAAGCACAAAGCTCACGCTCGCCTACCGCCACCTCTACGGCCAACACTACTCTTTCATCGACTTCGCCACGGCCCAAGAATGCCGTGATTGGGTTGCACGTTCCGCCTCCGACCCCATGTTCACCACCCGCTTCCCAGACGAAGCCACAGCCTGATAAAAAGACGCTGCCCTAAAGAAATCGCCACCAAATCTGCGAATCTGGAACAAACCGTAACATCCCGACCACGTAACACGCTAACATCGCCGCAAGGACACGAAATGACCAACCAAAGATCAGAAAAATCGAAAAGACTGCAGGAACTGCTAGTCAATACCTACGAAGTACTCCAAAACTACGACTTTTGGGCAGCGGACGCCGCTGACCTACTCGAAGAAGGAGGTGAATTGCTGCTGATGACAGGCCGTCTAGCAAATCTCAAAATCAACCTCCTCGCAATGTTCGCGGCAGGTTCTGCAAACGAAACCGCAGTCCCCGAATCCGTAACATTCTGGTGCGTCTGCGACGAAGTCAGTTCCCGCCACCAAATCACCAAAGACCAAGCGTCGCCGCTCCGAAACATCCTATCCGAAAACTAAACACCGAAAACGAACCTAATGAATCTCCACAGACAAATATCGGCAATAACACACATCAAATTGATCTGCCAAAAATACAAAGTCCTAACACCACTAGACTTTCTCGGCGTCGACATCCACGCACTTCTGACCAAAGGGGGTGATCTGCGACTAGCCCGCGGCAAAGCACCCAACTTGTTCTCCGCCACCCGTCCAAAACGTCCAATCACACCGGCAGTCCGTTGGCTGACGGTTCTACCCACTCCACTAACCTACTACTACCAAGGGTAACCATGCCACACGCTCCAATAAATCCCGTTCCGCCGCAGGATACAACTTGTGTCTTTTGCGGCGGGGACACCGACACACCCGTAGTAACAGACTTCGGACCAGCACACACAGCTTGCTGGTCGCTCGTCCAGACCGACATGCTCCTCCTAATCAAACGTGACCTTGTCCCCATCCCGACGGTGGATCTAGACGACTGCCCATTCTGATGGCAAATCTCGACGACGTTGTCACAAGCCTCGAACGCAAATTCGAGTTCGAGGCTTCCGTTCGGCGATACAATCGCCCGCTATACCGCGTGGCTCGCCGCTGCGGGTGGCTGGTCCACGGCCACGAGTCCCACCACCAAAACACACGTCGACTAAACCGCCGGAGACAGCAAATCCGGTACTGCCCACTCACCAACATACTGCAGTCCGTCCTAACCTACTTCACAAAGTAAAACAAATGGCACAATTTCTCCTCACCTTCAGCACACGAGTCACCCAAAGGATCTGCCCACCGTTGTTACTGACTCTCCACCCGTCGGGACTCGGATTCAGCGGACGAACCATATCTGACGAACTTCTCAACCATCTCATCCATCACCGACCGCAAACCGACCCCCACGAAATCCAAGAAGTACTTATCTTCAACGAGCCCCACCCCGACAGTAACGGCGTCTACGGACGTAATATTACGGCGGAATTCAACCAAGTACTCCGACCACTCGCACAGGAACACGCCGCCAAAGCATGAAAAAGACGCTAACCTAAAGAAATCGCCACCAAATCTGAGAATCTGGAACAAACCGTAACATCCCGACCACGTAACACGCTAACATCGCCCCAAGGAAACGAAATGACCAACCAAAGATCAGAAAAATCGAAAAGACTGCAGGAACTGCTAGTCAATACCTACGAAGTACTCCAAAACTACGACTTTTGGGCAGCGGACGCCGCTGACCTACTCGAAGAAGGAGGTGAATTGCTGCTGATGACAGGCCGTCTAGCAAATCTCAAAATCAACCTCCTCGCAATGTTCGCGGCAGGTTCTGCAAACGAAACCGCAGTCCCCGAATCCGTAACATTCTGGTGCGTCTGCGACGAAGTCAGTTCCCGCCACCAAATCACCAAAGACCAAGCGTCGCCGCTCCGAAACATCCTATCCGAAAACTAAACACCGAAAACGAACCTAATGAATCTCCACAGACAAATATCGGCAATAACACACATCAAATTGATCTGCCAAAAATACAAAGTCCTAACACCACTAGACTTTCTCGGCGTCGACATCCACGCACTTCTGACCAAAGGGGGTGATCTGCGACTAGCCCGCGGCAAAGCACCCAACGTCGAAGCCGACCTGTTCGCGGCCATCACGCCAACCCTCACGCCAACCCTATTTGACGAACTTAAAATGGAACACTCCGTAACCTTCCGCGTCGAATACTTCCACGGCTCCGCCACACACCACATCACCCCGACGCACGCCATCGAAGTCCGAACTAAACTCGAAGCAACGTAAGACCCGCCTTCCCCCGGATCGGCTCCGGGTTTTGCACTGGCCAGTGAGACGGCCACAAAACAGGATTAAGACCGTGAAAAAGATAATCATGACCGACGACTCAAGCAAATGGTTTGCCCGTCACAAGTCCATCGAATTTAGCGAAACATTAACGTGGGACGGCAACAGCCACATCAGCAATGCAACAGGAAGTCTGTGGGACCACGAAACACTGTACTTCACCAAAGGTGGCAACTGGGTACTCCACTGGATCAGGGAGCTGAATCCAATAACGGAATCATTTTCCATGATACCTGAAAACGCCGCGATCGATTGGCTCATCAGCCAGTCAAAAACTGAGTGTGATAACATCGAAGAATTGCCTAAATCTGTCCAAGAAGCAATCAAAAGCCGTGTAGAATCGGCTGAACTGTAAACGCAGAGTGAGCCGGGACAACCCGGTGTAATGCGGCCTGATCACCTTCGCCTTCCCCCGAGATCGGCTCCGGAACATCCTTAATCTGAAAGCGGTAACATGAACGCACCAATCTACGTAATCAAGTACTTCCCGATCGAAACAGCAATATGGAGAAGAGAACACGAAGGCAAAGCGTACTACAACGCAACCACGTCGAAGCAATACAAAAACGAAGGCGACTACAAATCCACCAACAGCCTGAATGCAGCCGAGCTACTGCTAGCCGCCAAAGCAATGACCGACGCATTCGTCTGGATCCAGCGTCGCCTATCAGACGACTACCAACAATCGAAAGCCACGGACGCCGCACCTAAGAAAGCCGAAACCAAATGGCTTAACGGAGACGACCCGTTCTAGGCATGTAACAACCCGAAAGAACGGGGCAAGTGTTGCCCCGTTCATTCCCACTCCGACAGAAAGAAGAAAATGCACCCTGACCCGTATTACCGCGTTGACATCATCCCGTTCCACAAACTCGCACAGATGTTCGACGCCGCGTACCCGCACATCAGCAGGTATATCGGAATCTCAAACGCACGGATCCACGCTGCAGACCAATCAGAAGGCGAGCCAGCCGTGGAAAACAAACACACTCGGCTCGAAATTACGTTCTTCGACCCGGAAGATAAAGACTGGTTCTTCAAAGGGTTCACCAACACTACCGACTTCACTGAATGGCTGAACAGCGAACCGTTCGGCCAACACGCGACCGACCGAACGCCAGTTCGTACCAAAAACCAATTCCCAAAACTCTTTAACGAAGCCAGCCCTAATGACTGAAAACAAATCGAAATCCAACTACAGCGTAATCAGGGTCCCAACAGCACTACTAGAAAAGCTGAAGCGGCTTGCCACCGATATCCACAAACAACACCAAAAGAAACCCACAGAAATCGAAGAAGGCGAATTTGCCGACGGCCTTGACTTAAACAAAGCCAACTCAGCCGGAACATTTCCTGCATGGGTCACAATCGCCACCGCCGTCGAAGCGTACGACACCAAAATTGCCCAACGAAAAAAGGCAGCCGTCAGGGCCGCCGCGAAAAAGAAATCCGAATCAGACTGCTAATCTGAAGACACCCACAACGGGGCATGAACTGCCCCGTTCCTTCCCCACCCCCAAAAGAAACTCCACCATGCACACAGAAACTACCGTCCTATGGCTCGCGATCCTGACATTCTTGGCACCGTTGACGATCCTATTCCTGACAATGGCGATCGACCGACTTACCTCTATCTCATACACTTCGACACCCCGCTACACCACGCCAGACACTACCTCGGAGCCACCTACAACCTCAAAAGGCGACTACGACGCCACGCCACAAACCAAGGAAGCAGACTAGTCGCGGCCGTCAACGCAGCAAACATATCTTGGCAGCTAGTCAAAGTGTGGTACGGTTCCTTCACGCTGGAAAGCATCACAAAGACGCAGAAAAACGGACCGCAATTCTGCCCGATCTGCCGCACAACACCACGACGGCTCAAAAAAGCCACAACAATCGACATGGCAATCGTCAGCAACGTCACCCCTCTAACCTCAGAAGAACTCACCCAATGACCAAAGAGATCGAGAACTCAGACGAAGTCAACGTCTTCGAAGACTACGACTTCGACAACGGAAGCTTCACCTTCGCCAGCGGAACCGCCCTAAAACATAGCGACGAAGAAACCAAGCTGATGGCGAATTTTGCAGCCCGGATCGACAAGGAAATCCATTATATCGACGGCAAAAAAAAGACCAGCGAGCTCCACATTCGCGGCATCCAGAAAAACGGAATTGAATTCCCGCCCGCAGTCATCCCAGCCGACAAGTTCGGGGCCATGAGTTGGGTGATGGGCGAATGGGGCGTGCAGGCAGTAATCACCCCCGGCGGGGCAGTCAAGGACGAACTGCGGACGCTCATTCAATATGCCAGCCATGCTGCAGAAGTGGTAACAATCTACACACACACCGGCTGGATCACCATCGACGGCAAGCCGCACTACCTCAGCAGCAACGGGGCGATCTCCGAAAGCGGATTCGATTCCAACATCAAAATTGAATTACCACGCGACCTCGAAAAGTACGACCTAGTCGACCCCTCCAAACACAACATCAACGCAGCCGTGCAAGCCAGCCTTGACCTACTGAAGCTGGCACCACTCGAAACCATGTGGCCGCTCCTAGCAGGATTGTACGGATGCACAATCAGAGAAAACGACTTCGCGATTCACCTCACCGGACGAACAGGAACATACAAAAGCGAAATCACCTCCCTGCTACAGTCCCACCACGGAGACATGGACGCACGCAACCTCCCTGCTAGTTGGAGCTCCACAGCAAATGCTTTAGAAGCACTAGCCTACCGAGCCAAAAACGCTTTGATCGTCGTTGACGACTTCGTGCCCACGGGAACGAGCTGGCACCTCAAAACCTACCAAGCCAAGGCCGACCAGCTACTGCGAGGCCAAGGAAACCAAGCAGGGAGACAACGGCTCACCGACACCAGCCGACTCCAAAACACCATGTACCCGAGAGGAATGATCCTCTCCACCGGAGAGGATACACCCGAAGGTCACAGCGTCCGAGGCCGCTGCCTAATCCTCGAACTAACACCCGGAGAAGTCAATTTGCCCCAACTCACCAAGTCGCAAAAACTGCGACACCTACTGCCCGTCGCACTCTCCGCATATCTCCAATGGGTCGCTACCAACTACAAACACGTCAACGACATGTGCAGATCGCTCACCAACACCTACCGCGATCAGCACGTATCGGTCGGACACAGCCGAACTCCCACAACCATCGGACGCCTGCTAGCCGGGGCCGAAATCTTCCTCACATTCTGCATCGAAAGCAAAACCATCAACGACAAGCAAGCAAAATCAATGAGGGAAGAAGCCTTCGCCGCCATCCTCGAAACAGGCGACCAACAACGACACTACCTACAGGACGCAGACCCCTCTACCATCTTCGTCCAAACAGTCCAAAGCCAATTGGCGTCCGGAAAATGCCATCTTCGAAATCGAGAAGGCGGAATTCCAAGTCAACCCCAGAATCTCGGCTGGACAGAACAGAAAAGAGCTCACGACGACTTTGCAAGTTACAAGGCCAACGGACCAACAATCGGATGGGCCGACTGGGCCGCCGGAATCATGTATCTCGACGCCAATCTAGCGTACGAATTTATTAAAAAAGCAGCGGGAGGCGAACTGTCGCTCACCAAAGCCACACTCTACAAACGCCTGAAGGAAGGCGGAGTCCTAGCAGCACACGACGAACAACGCCAACGCAACACCGTCCGTGTTACATGCCATGGCGCTCACAAAACGTGCATTGCACTAAGCATCCACCAAGTCCTAGACACACTCGAAACCCCAACAGAGGAGAACCACGATGAAGCGTAGCACCAAGCCGAAACACGATATTCCAAACGCAGTCGAAGTAGGCGACGAGCCGAAAACAAAGACGGCCACACCCACCAAAAAGGCCGCACCGAAGAAAGCGACCCCAAAGAAAGCCCCACCAAAGAAAGCGACACCGAAGAAAGACCCGCCAAAAGCAGAAGTTGAAATCGACCACCCGGCTGACGAAGAAATCGACACCGTCTTCGACGACGTGGAAATCGAAGAAGACGTCGAAGAAGACGAGGACCTCGAAGTAGGCGACGAGGACACCGAAGAAGACGCTGACCCAGCGGATACAGAATCCGAATGGAACATCCTCCAAAACAAATCGGATCGCCTCTACTACTTTGGTCTCACCGACGCCGCAGGCGAACTACTCTGTATTAGCCACCGAGGCTACGAAACCCGAAAGCTCGCACGAGCCCGCATCGCAAAGATCCAGCAAGCAGCCGACACCGACGTTCGGTTCACTCCAAACTAAACGCCTTGTGAGATTTTACCCCGCCAGCGAAACTACAGGCCGATATGGGAATTCCCACATCGGCCTTCTGTTTAATGAAAGCACCATATGGACATCCTCCAAGAGCTCGCCCCGCACGTCGCCATCGTAGCGATGTTCCTCTACCACCTCACCAAAAGAGATCAGCAGGCAACCGAACTTGCACTGGCCACCACAGCAGTAATCGTCGACGTCCACAAAAGTCTCACCGCCCTCACGACAACCATCGCCATCAACACCCCAGACGAAACCCACGGAACCACCGTCGAAACTCCACCGCCACAAACCGCCTACAGCAAAATCATCACAGCCGTCGTCTGCACGCTTGCCATCCCACCGACCGCAGCCGCAGCTCCACCCGAAACCACCGTCTACCTCCAACACCACGCCATCACCTGCATTGGATACCACCACGGCAGCACGATCCTGACCACAGACCCACCGCACCCAGCCGACCGAATCTGCGTTCCAATGGCAGGTCACAAATGGCCCGCGTACTACTGGCGTACGCAGAACGGAATTCGATACTACACAAGTGATATTCCAATGGTGCCAACCGCCAACCCACCTGCAGCCACGCCCGCCCCAATCTGCAGACCAATCTTCCGACCGATCGTCAAACACCAAACGACCACAATCAAAACCACACTCAGCCAAAGCAACCTTGCAGCGATCGCCAAATTGCTCCAAAATCAACGCACACCGGAAACGCCGGTTTCAAACCCCATCACCGTTTCGCTCAGACTCCGCCAGAAAGAAGAAAATGATTGACCTAAACGAACTCGCAAACGCCCAAGTCGCCCAGTCAATGACCCGACTAAGCGTCGCAGCCGACCACAGCACCTCGTTGATGAACAACAGCTTCACCAACCTATTGGTCACGCCCGACGCTGCCGAAGCTGCGGCCACCAGCAAGCTGCTGTATCCCGGAGAACCCGGCAAAGCCGCCCCAGCAGTATAATGCTGGACAAATTCGACGACGCTGAGTCCCTTCGAGCGGAACTCACCCGGTTGCAAAAGCTCGACGAAGCGGCCACCGCTGTCGAGCTTGCAGCCCTGATTGTCGAAACAATGCGAAAGGAAGACGCACTCACTAAATCGTTCTTCCGTGACTTGCATTCCCAGTCAGGCATCATAATCCGAGGCAGCACCAATGACCCTTGAATACGCACGCGAACTGGCGGCACACGCTGTCGTCGCGAATCACGAGCGTCGAAACATCCAGCAGCGACACATCCTAGACAAGTTCTATGGACTCACAGCAGCTAGCGAAGACGTGGCGATCGCCAAAGCACCGTTCTTCAACGGCCTGCAAAAGATTCTGCTAGCCGCTGGAGTCCTCACAGCCGCCCTGTTCACGGCAGCCGCACTCATCCCCGCCGCTGCCCTGCCTGTTGCCGATCAGGTCTACGAGCTCGTGATTGAACCGCCAGACTCACCAAAGCTACTGCGAACCGAGTAGGGCGAACCGAACCCACGCTGACGACGTCGCAACGCAACCAGCATCGCAGCCGTCACGCCACCGCAACCACCCCCTGATGCCACGATGCCACGACCGGTCCCGGAGTCATACAGATACGCGACGTCGCTGCTGTCTAGTGCTGATTCAAAAATCCTGACATCGTCGACCCGTCCTACGTAATTGTTCACATCACTAAACCCGCTTCGCTGACTGCCGATCGATGCGTCGACCGTTGGAGCTGGGATCGCTCCACTGTACGCAGTCCCCGTCCCTGCTCTGGCCCCGTCAACGTAAAGCTCGACACGAGTGCCAGTAAACACTCCGACGACATGTTGCCACGAGCCGAGTGAAACGCTGATTATTGGCGAATTGAACCAGCTTCCGTTATTACTTTTTACTTCAAATCTCCATCTTCCATTCCGGATCATTAACGCATACCAGCCGATCGTGTGGTTTAGACGCTGGGCTAAGGCAAATTGCGTATACCGACTCGACGTCGGCTTAAACCAGCCAGCTACGGTAAACGCTGAATAATCGGAAATTGGCTGACCTACGTCCACGCGGTCACCGCTGCCGTCGAGGTCCAACGCACGCACACCACCCGCACCGGTATCCGCTGGCCAGTCTGTACCAGCGTCCATATTGGTCAGGGTGCCGTCTGAGCTACCGACTAAGTCCGTCAGCGTAGTGGTGCCGTTGCCAGCCGTATCGAGCGACGGAATCCATGCTGCGACAGGCTCTTTGCCGTTGACTGCGTAGATGCCCATCAATCGTCACCTTCCACCCAATCGTCCTCTGTGGCCGATTCCAACTCCACCGGCTGAACTGTTAAGGATTCCTTAACAGTTGCCCCCGGGCGGACCGTCACCGTCGGCCACCACAACTCCGGAACCCGGACGCCATCGCGATCCGCCACGCCACGCCGCTGGCGGCGACGTAACGACGCCAACATCGCCGCCGTTACGCCACCACTACCGCAGCCAGACGTCACCCCGCCCAACACCGCCACATAAAAGTCCACAATGTCAGGCGTGTAAGCCCCTTCGCCCGTATCATACAATTCCACCGTGATCAAAGCGGGCGAGCCGACACCCGTCCCATCAATCGGCGTAAACGAAATCGTATCGCCCAAAAACGTCACCGTGCCCAACGCCGCCGCCGCGAAGTTCACGCGAAACACACGGCCAGCGGCCATCCCGCCCGACGACTCCGTAAATAGCAGCGAATACGCCACACCCGCTTCAGCGTCCGGTAATGGCGTCGTCGTCGTGATGGTGATCGACATCAGGCGAGCCCTTCACGCACAATCACAGACACCACGCCACGCACAGACGTCCAGTTCCCACCAGCCGAATTCAAACGAACGTTCACAAACCGCTTACGGTTCGAGATCAGTCGCTCAAAAGTCAGCGTCGACAAGAATGTCGGCACGAACGTACCGCCATCCGAGCACGAACCAGCCGCCGGAAGCACCACCAACGCACCGAATTCCAGCGGACCTTCCGCGAAACCCGCCAAGTCGTCCGAACCTTCAACAGCAAACGACACTTCGACCCCAAGGGCGTCTACTGTATCGCTACCGATCGCCTGTGCTGCGATCTCAACCGCCGAAACGACCGCCCCTTCAGGCAACGGCCCAACCGAAACAATCGAATCGCCCACGCCAGCCACCGAAAACGGCACACTAAGAGGATAATTAAACGTCAATCTTCCCGCTGTCATGGCAAAACTCCAATGAACCCACAACAAAACCCGGCAGCCGAAACTGCCGGGAAAAAATCTCCGCTCGATCGTCTCAGCCGCTTCCTTGCAGCTATCGAGCGAAGCCCATCCGTGGATCAGAGCCGGATAACCTCTCGCGGGACCAATCGTACTGTTCCCGTCGCTTCACTTTCGCAACGCAGGTGGAACCGTCTGGCCGACTTCGTGTCCAAGCCCGTCATTCCGCCGCCTCGCGGATCGAACGGGAGATAAGCGTACTCAGCGAAGTCAGAACCGACATTCGAAGGGATCGTACCACCCGCATGGCTATCATAACCACCGGGGAACACGCCCATCAAGCCGCCCAGTCCATGGATCGTCTCAAAATCGATGCTGGAATACCCCACCGTCTGATTATCGACCAAGCTAGCCACCCGACCCCACGTCGGAGCGGGCGTGGCACCCGTAAACACATCACCACCAGCCAGCAGCACGCCCGAATACACGTTGCCCACCGGAAGATCGACATCATTCAGGCCCACCGCGTCAAACGTCTGACGCTGCTCGACCTGCTGAACGTACGAAGTTGGCTTCGCATCCAGCAACTCAATCGTTTCGATTGAATACTCCATGGTATCGTAGCCTTCCGAGGCCACATCGAAGTCCAAAGAGATCGTCAAGTCACCGCGAGACGAGCCGGGGAAGCAGCTCGAAGGATCGTAAGCCGAATTCCCAAGAAAAATCGGAATCGGAATCGCTCGGCGGTGATTATCCGTCGCAGTATGGTTGGCTTGCAGCATCTGCACGCCAGAAGCCATGTAAGCCATTGCTGCAGCATCGCCGCCCGACATCGAAACCACGCTTTGACCGCGATGATTGACCTGAATCGAGTTCAAGGCCGCCGCGATCTTCATGTAGCTGGCAAAATGCGACGCCGTCGCCGAAACATTCAACGGTCGAAGCATCAGGATAATCACAGACAGCGGATTAACCGGCAAATCGTGGACTGCCTTGCCGTCTGCCCCAAAAGACTGCTGTTGGATTGACACAGTGTGCAGAAATCGCATGTTCTTACCCTTCGGGCCTAAATTGAGGTTAGGGGAAACCTGTTTCCCCGTGCATTTCTTCTTTTGTGGCGGCGTGGCTGGAGCGGACCGCCCAACGAACATTGCCGCAATCTCGTTTCTTCGAACCATTTCTGTCTCCTCCGAGCGAATCGTCGCCTCATTCCACACCCATGTCAAGCCCACACCAAAAAAAAGCATGACATTCCACCTATTGGACGGTTTGGCCGGTGCGGGAAGAACAATTCCCGCCCACGCCCAAATCCCAGCGAAAGAAATTTTCCGGCGGAAAAAATTACTCGGTAGGGTGGCTTATTATAATATCACTACATATAAGAAAAAAAAAAAAAAAAAAAAAACTGGGGTTGCGATATGAAGATTTCCGTCCAGATGGAACTATTTATTCTTTCCGCAACGTCCAAACCGTCCATTGTTATAGGCTTGTAACACTATTGTTACACCGTGATGTAACAGGCATGTTACACGATTATCCTGTCAACCCCAATTCTCAATTTTCTCGATTCCTAGAATTGGGAACTGCCATTTTGGAAATTACCATAACAGAGAACTGCCATTTTGGCATGAAAAAAATGAAAAAAAAATAAAAAAAAAGCGAAAAAAAATTCCGCTGGACGTTTTGGACGGTGCGGAAAGAACAACTGATGGAACCCGACACTAACGTGAGTAACAGCCGAAAAACTGCGGGATTCAGGGACGAAGTCCTTAAAAAAATAATAAATAAGATGTTACAGTGACGCGCGCGGGTTTGTTACATGCCCGCGCGCGGGTTTGTTACATGACATTCTGGCAGTTTGTAACATGATCGGCGCGCCTGCTTGTTACATTCAGGCGCGATTCACTGTAACATTCTGCCATAATGTCAGTCCGCGATTCCGTTGAACGCTGAAGGGCCATGGGGGTCCTTCAGATTGCAGGCCAAAATGGCATGCGGTCGCACTTAAAAATTTTCAATTTTTAAGTGCGACCGCATGCCATTTTGGCCTGCAATCTGAAGGA
>Ga0222671_1000423_pt1 | contig 13181 bp, 23 predicted proteins | sample AntAcemetagen797_FD_179849 | JGI IMG/M metagenome (GOLD analysis project Ga0222671, IMG submission 179849) | Saline water microbial communities from Ace Lake, Antarctica - #797 | ecosystem: Environmental > Aquatic > Non-marine Saline and Alkaline > Saline | place: Antarctica: Ace Lake... | reverse complement strand
GACAGAGATCATGCCATGAACCGCACCCAGATTGCTTCAATGCTGGAGTGGATTAAACGGCATGACAGTTTCCTAGTCGTGGATGAGATCACTGTTATCGCGTGGGGGGACGTGTTGAGGCCAGATATTGACCCGGCGTGGTGTAAACGGTATCTGATTGAGTACTACTCGAAGGCTGACCCGCAAAGGGTTACGGCTGGGAGGATTAACGAGGCGTGGTCGCATGAACGGGAACGTAACCTTTCTTTGGAACAGTACGCGCTGGAGGAAGGGACACCGATGCCCGGTTGGTTTAGGGAAAAGATCCGTAACGTGGGTAGGTTTTAGTTGTGGTGAAACAAAAAATGAGTCAGGAGTCCGTTGATCTGGTGCATCTAAGATCCGGCGGGTGTTGTGAAAGATGCGGCGCAAGTAGTTCCCTCCGTTGGTCTATTCACCACCGGCAGGCCAGAGGGATGGGCGGGTCGAAAGACACCGACGCGAACCTGCCCGCGAACCTTCTGCTTCTGTGCGGGTCGGGGACTGAAGGTTGTCACGGGCACATTGAATCTTTTAGGGGGCAGGCGTATGCGGATGGGTTTCTTGTTCACAAGTGGGAGATCCCTGCCGACATTCCTGTCAAGTTAGTGAATGGCTGGCGCGTGTTGGATAACGGCGGGGGGTCGCAACAATGATAGGATTGTTCGCTATGGAGTACCGCCTAGTTATTTTAGAGAAACCAATAACAACAAATCGTGAGAGGGCAGGGAGCCGTTGGGACAGGGCAAAGAACACGAAGCACTGGCGTGAAACCGCACGGGGACTTACCGCAGGAATAATCCCGAAACTCACTTCGATGAACGTTACTGTTCAGCCGTATCAGAAACGGGGCAGGCTCCAAGACACAGCGGCCTGTAATCCTTCCGTGAAGGCAGCGATTGACGGGATCGTTGATGCCGGAGTAATCCCGGATGACACCGGGGTGTACTTGCCAAAAATAATCTTCCTCCCATGTAAACGTGGAGAGGATTCGTTGGAACTAATTATTGAAGGGGAACCGAATGCCTAGGCCGTACCGTTTTGCCGACTCTCAGGAACGTGCTGAGTTAGACATTATCAAAGACATTAACGAAACGATTATTAAGAATCTTGACCGCAACAACAAACTGGCAACCGACCGGAAAGAACGTGTCTTGTCCATGATGGGTCGGGGCTGGAGCATGTACGCGATTGGGAAAGAAACAGGTGTAACACCGAACACGGTTAAACGAATCACAGAGTCAGGTGGAAACAAGTGAAACTAGAAAAAGTAAAAATAACCACACTCAAACTTGACCCTGAGAACGCGCGCAAACACTCTGAGAGAAACATTGCAGCAATACAAGGGAGCCTAGAAAAGTTTGAACAACAAAGACCTTTAGTGGTCTGGAACAACACGGTTATAGCAGGCAATGGGACTCTGCAAGCGGCAAAAGACTTAGGTTGGACTGAGATACAAATTAGTCGCGTACCGGACGAATGGGATTACAGTGAAGCAAGAGCATACGCTATTGCGGACAACAGAACTTCAGAACTGGCGGAATGGGACGGGGAATCATTAATCGTGGCTTTGCAAGATTTACCTGTGGAACTCCTCAACGCGACCGGGTTCGATGACGTTGACCTAGATGGGCTAATTAAAGTTTTTGGAGAGCCGCCAAGCCTTGACGATCTTATGGACGAGTTTGGTGAACCCGAACTTGAGGACGGGTTTGTTAATGTGAGTTTCAAAATACCACCGGACACTCACCAAAAATGGATGCTTGCACTAGGGGCGACCGGGCTTAAAGACATGGAAGCCGTAGTTCTAGTTATTCAGGCAGCGTTTGACTCCTTAACAGACGGTGGTATATGAACAAAGAAGTTCAATTAAGACACCCGATTAGTTCCCTTGTGTCCTTCCATTATTTCGCCAAAACTGACATTCAACAAATGCAATCATGGGGACTAATAATGATCGGGGACAGTGGGGCGTTCTCCGCATTAACACAAGGAACCCCAATAAACATAGAGGCTTTCTCTGAGTGGGCTATCAAGTGGAAACGACACCTGTTTTGGGTGGCAAGCCTTGACGTTATAGGTGACGCAAAAAAATCACGATCAAATTACGAATACTTGGTAGGGAAAGGGATAGAGGCAGTCCCAACTGTCCACTACGGATCTGACCCGAAACTAATCACTGACTACGCAAAAGACGGGGTGGATTTTATTGGCCTTGGCGGTATGGTGGGACGCAAAAGCGAGCCGCAAAAACTACTTCGTTGGACTCTTTCCATGTTCAAGTATGCGAAAGATAACCACCCGGAAGTTCGATTCCACGGCTGGGGAATTACCCACCCGCAACTCGTAAATAATCTTCCGTGGTTCAGTGTTGATTCTTCAGGGTTTTCTTCTGCATACAGGTACGGTCGGCTTAGTCTTTTTAATGAATCGTCGGGAAAAAGAATAGGTATTACTTTGGACGGCAAAGATGCTTTTAATCATTCAGATTTGCTAGTTCAACAGTACGGGATAAGCCCTGACAGGGTAGCAAAAAGCACTTCGGTGACTCGCCGCGATCTGGTTAGGCTCAGCGTTCTTTCAGTCCAAAAACAGGAGGATCACCTGCGTAGAAGATTTTCTGTTTCTCCACCACGATATGGGCTTAGCGAAAGCCCCACAGGGCCCAACATACATTTTGTAGACCGTGACAAAGTTCATTTGTCAATGTTGAACGGCAACTTAGGGCCGCATCAACACGTCGCTTTAGGGTTCCCAAATGCTCAATCTACCCGGAGTGTAAGCCCAACTGACGAACTCCCTAACAACTCGTCAGGGCCAAACATTCACGTTGCGGGAACGGACTTAAAAACCGAATACCTTTACATGAAAAATTATGAGGAGGACAAAGATGAGTAAAGCAGTTATTGTCGCGTCGGGCGGTATGGATTCAGCGACTCTGGCATGGCATTACGCTAGTAAAGGGTTCGACGTTTCCTTAGTAGGGTTCGATTACGGGCAGCGGCATAGTAAAGAACTTGAAGCCTTAGAAAGCATTGCAAGTAAACTGGGCGGCATTTCAAGAGTGATTACTTTGGATCTCAGTAAACATTTACATGGCTCCGCTTTAACGAGTGAATCGGTAGAAGTACCAGACGGCCACTACGCTATGGAAACAATGAAAGCCACCGTTGTCCCTAACCGAAACGCGATCATGCTGGCTATCGCGGCCGGAGTAGCCGTGGCTGATAAAGCCGAAGTGGTAGCGACAGGGGTTCACGCAGGTGACCATTTTATTTACCCTGATTGCCGTCCCGAGTTTTTTGTTCCGTTTGCTGAAGCAATAAAAAACGCTAACAAAGGCTTCGCTGTTGAAGGGTTTAGACTTGAAGCCCCGTTCATTACATGGTCGAAAGCCGACATAGCAAAACATGGCTCAGAAATTGGGGTGGACTACGCAATAACGTGGTCGTGCTATAAAGGCGAGGAGATCCACTGTGGTCGTTGCGGCACTTGTGTTGAAAGAATTGAGGCGTTCATTTTGGCTGGAGTACAAGACCCGACACAATACGCTGACAGGGACTTCGCCCTGCAACAGATTGGGAATTAGTGATGTATCAAATTAGTAAAGAGTTCCACCTGTCGGCATCTCATCAGTTGTTTGGCTTAGCGGAGGGCCACCCTTGCGGACGCATTCACGGCCACAACTATATTATTCGCGTTGCTTTACAAGCACAAAAAATTAACGACCACGGCTTTCTCGTTGATTACAATGACTTAAAACCTTTCGGCAAATGGCTAGATGAAACAATGGATCATCAGCACTTAAATGAAGTGTTCGAGTTTCAACCGTCCGCTGAAAACATGGCACGTCACCTAACTCAAGAGTTGGCCGAAAGACTTGACTTGCCGGAGGGTTGCACCGTTAGCGTGTCCATATCTGAGACACCGAAAACGTGGGCGACATGGAGCCAATAATGCCGGGGCAAAGCATGAGTGGTCTAACACAAGCCTTAGAAATACAAAATCTTAAATCAACTCTAGAGGTCAACGAAATCTTTGGCCCAACTATCCAAGGAGAAGGGCCAAGCATGGGTAGACGCTGCGCGTTCCTACGTTTAAGCGGCTGTAATTTAACATGCTCTTGGTGCGACACTCCTTACACTTGGGACTGGAAGGGTCTCAACGGGCAGGTGTGGGATAAGAACAAAGAAACCCACGCCATGACAACGTATGAAGTTATTGACAAACTAACGGGCTTCGACGTTGACCTTATAATTATTAGCGGCGGGGAGCCAATGATGCAGCAAAACGGCCTCGCTTTTCTGATCAATCGCTTAATGGCTGGGGGCAAAGAAATAGAGATCGAAACTAACGGAACCATCTCCCCGAAAATACAACCGACACGTTTCAACGTGTCACCTAAACTTGCTAACTCAGGGAACAGGGAGGGGAAGCGGAGGAAGATAAACGTTCTTTCCCAGTATGTCGGCGCATCCGTTTTCAAGTTCGTATGTCAACAGGGGAGCGACCTTGACGAGGTTGAGCAGGTAATTGCAGAAGCGGGAATCCCTCGCAAAGATGTTTGGATCATGCCAGAGGGAAGGGACGCAGAAACTCTTATGAGCAACGCCGAAAAAATAACTGACAAAGCGATAGACCTCGGCTTCAATATCACTCCGCGCCTTCATGTTATGACATGGGGAGCAAGGAGAGCAGTATGAAAATGACTTGGGCGGATATTGAAACTGAGGCAAACAATCTTGCTGGCAGGTGGAAAGATGTAAAACTCAGGGGAGTTTGGGGTGTCCCCAACGGGGGTGTCCCGGTGGCGTTAATCGTTTCGCGTCTTCTTAATATCCCAATGCTTGAAAGTCCGACTTATGGCGGCTTAATTGTCGATGACTTAGTTGACACAGGAAAGACCCTAAGTAGTTTCAGCGGCCTTAACGACTCTGTTGATGCGCTTTACCGGAAGCCATATTCGCCAACCGATATAGCACCTGACGCTACCGAAGTATCCGAGTGGGTTGTTTTCCCTTGGGAAAAAGACGAAGGCGACCCGAGGGACTTAGTTGTAAGACTCCTGCAATATGTTGGGGAAGATCCAACCCGTGAAGGATTATTGGATACTCCTAAACGGGTATTAAAAGCGTTTAAGGAAATGACTGAAGGATATGGGAAAGACCCTGAAGTTATTTTGTCTACCGTTTTTAGTGAGGACTATGACCAAATGGTGTGCCTGCATAACATAGAGTTCGTGTCAATGTGTGAGCATCATTTACAGCCCTTTAGAGGGGTCGCGGCCGTTGGGTATATTCCCAATGGTCAAGTTGTGGGGCTATCAAAACTAGCGCGTCTAGTGGACGCTTACGCGCGTCGCTTGCAGGTGCAGGAGCGCATGACAGAACAGATAGCGTCAGCCATTCAAACGTACCTAAACCCGCTTGGTGTGGCTGTATATATAGAAGCGCATCACTCATGTATGGGAAACAGGGGAGTTCGGAAACATGACGGAAGAATGGTTACACAGAAACTTATCGGAGCCATGAAAGATGACCCTAATGCTCGTTCAGAGTTTATGAACTTAGTTCAAAGATAGGATAAGGACATGTCAGATTCACCCAACAAAAAAGATCAGAGAGTCAAAAATGTTGTTGCCGCTTTATCGGCAGGGCACTACATGGAGCGCGCCGCGAAACTCTCCAATGTAAACCCGTCAACAGTCTATGTTTGGAAGTCCAAGGGCGAGCAGGAAAGACAAAGAATAGAACGGGGAGAGGAGCCAACCGAGGCGGGACAAAACTATCTAGGCATCCTTGAGGTTATTGAAAAAGCGCAGGAGCAGGCGTCACACCGGGCTATGGTTGCTATTCAACAAGCGGCTCAAGATGGGTCGTGGCAGGCAGGGGCTTGGTATCTGGAACGCACCGACCATAAACATTACGGTCGTAAAACAACAATCGTTGGTAATGATGACGGGCCAATACAGGTTCAGAATGTCACAGCCGAAGAAGTGGACGCAAAACTTATGCTACTAATAGATGCAGCGGAAGCGAGTGAGCGTGAACGAACTAGAAAGACTGAGCCTTCTTCCTGATGCCGTTCGTCTTAGCGTTATAGGAAAATTAACGGTTGAGGAACGCAGTAATGTTTTTGGTCGTATAGATACTTCCCCGTGGTCTAAGTTCCGTTATGATCCTGTCGGTTTTGTGACGGAAGGAATACATGAACACGCATGGTCAAAACAAATAGAAATACTAGAATCATTAAGAGATAACAAACGGACTGCTGTCCCGGCTTGCCACGCACCGGGTAAATCCCATATTGCGGCTCGCGCTATTGCATGGTGGGTTGCTGCTCACCCTCCAGATACAGTGCGTGTTGTAACGACGGCTAACACTTTCCGGCAAGTACGCAACATTCTTTGGCCACATATCCGGCGGGTTGTTGCTGCCAACAATCTGCCCGGTGAGGTTCTCACAACCGAATGGAAAATTGGGAAAGACATTGTTGCTGACGGGTTTTCACCTGCGGATCATAATGAGACGGCTGTGCAAGGTATCCACGCGGAGAACCTTCTTATAGTTGTGGACGAGGCAGGGGGTATTAGTAACACGATTGGTCAGGCACTTGAATCGTTGATGACTGGTGGCAACACGAGGCTACTTATTCTTGGGAACCCGCCAACAAATAGTCCCGGATCTTGGTTTGAGCGTTCCTGTAACAGTATTCTTTTTAATGTCATACCGATTAGCGCGTTCGACACACCTAACTTCACGGGTGAAAAAGTTGGGGAGTGGGCGCGTAACCTCGTAGACAAAACATGGGTAGATGATGTTGTTACGTCGTTTGGGGAGGACTCTGCTTTTGTTCAAGCCCGTGTGTACGCAAGGTTCCCGCGCAACGTAACCACAACTGTTATTCCTGTTGACTGGGCTGAGTCGGCAACAAAGATTGAAAGCCACACGGGACGTATACGGCTGGGTGTTGATATTGCTGCCGACGGTGGGGATGAGTTTGTGATCGCGGAGTATTGCGGCAACTCAGTGAAAATTGTTCACGGCTCAAGAGGCAACAAGTCTCCGGTAGAAGTAGCGGGTCGTGTCCTAGACGCTATTCATAATGCGGAAGCGTTTCATGTGAAACATTCCATCCCTGAACAGGTCAGAGTTAAGATTGATGCTATAGGGGTGGGTTGGGGTGTTGCTGGTTTACTGGAGGATTGGGGTAAAGAGGGTCGGCATAATTCTTCAATTGTGGCGGTGAACGTTTCGCAGGCCGCGTCTGATCGTGAAAAGTTTGTGAACCAACGTGCAGAGATGTGGTGGACTGGTCGTGAACTTTTACAACCAAACGAGAACGGGGATCAGTTTGTTCGCCTAGAGGTTGATACGGGAACGGTTGCTCAACTTTCCTCACCAACGTATCGGGCTAATTCTGCGGGGAAGATCCAGATTGAGTCTAAGGATGACATGAAGAAGCGGGGCGTGAGTTCACCTGATAAGGCTGAGGCTGTTTTGCTTGCCCTGTTTGAGCCGCCCAATTCTGAGGTGGTGCTTGTGGCTCCGTTAAGTCTTAGCGGGTCAAATGTGTGGGCTTAGAAACCTTAACCTACCCCGCTGAATAGTGACTAGGGGGTCATGCTATGATTAGTTTATTGAGCCACCAAGGGGGTGGCCGAAAGGGGATCGAAATGAACAAGAAAGTCTCAGGTAATCAGATACTCGCAAACGTAATAGCAATGGATTTAACGCCAGCACAAGTTTTCAAACTGATACAAGTCCTGTCCTCAGCATCTGTTAACAGTCAAGGCGTGGCATCGAACATCCAACTCAAGGTCATTACCCAGTCAGACTACGCGGGTGGTTCAATCGCTTTTATTCAAACAAACAACTTCGGCAGCGTAGAGACTCCAGTAGCCGGCCAGACAGTTACCTTTTTGGACGGTGAGTAACATGAAAAAAGAAATTGCAGACATTGTCACTGACAGAATTATTGAAGCAATGGAGGCGGGGATTGTTCCTTGGCGTAAGCCGTGGTCAGGCAACCTCACCTCACCGACGAGCCTTTCATCGGGAAAGACCTACCGTGGAATTAACAACCTGATCCTTTCAATCACAGCAGAAATGGAAGCCTACGAAACGGGCTTGTGGGGGACGTACAGGCAGTTTCAGGCTATGGACGGATCGGTAACTAAAGGCGAAAAAGGAACGCCCGTAGTTCTCTGGAAGCCACTTGAGAAAGAAACACCAACGGGTGAAACAGAAACCTTTATGATGATGCGTTACTTCACGGTGTTTAATATCGCGCAGACAGGTGTTGAGGTTCCCGAAAAGTATCTTGTGGAGCGAACACCTGTTCCGGTACTTGAAGGGCTTAATCAAGCAATAAACTACCAGAGTGGACCAAAAGTTATTTACAAAAGCAGCGACCGGGCTTTCTACAATTCGGCAGCAGACCAGATTACGCTCCCGGAATTAGACCAGTTCACTACGGCGGTTGGGTTCGCTGGAACTGTCTTGCATGAACTTACTCATTCGACCGGCCACGAATCACGGCTTGACAGGAAACTTGCCAACAGTTTTGGTTGCGCCGACTATGCGCTGGAGGAACTCGTTGCGGAAATGGGTGCGGCCATGCTCGCCACTCAACTAGACATTGAGGTTGAATGGGATCAGGCAGCGTCCTACCTTGACTCATGGTTGAAGGTTCTTAAAGATGATCGCAAGTTAATTATTCAAGCGGCACAGAAAGCACAGAAAGCCGTAGACGTAATCCTTCCGGTCGCAATCGAAGTGCAGGTTGCAGCATGAAAGACGTAAACGGCGAGACACAGAATAGTAATCGTTGGAGCAAGTGCGTTGTTTGTGGATACCCAACTAACCTACCGCCGACGTGTTGTGACCTGACCTGCGAGATTACCTTAGAGAAGCAATCGTGAGCAACGAAATGTTTGACGTTTCTGGTAACCCGTCGCCGGGCCTAATCCCGGAATTACCGTATGCGGGTTCGTCCGGGTGGTCGGGTTCGGAAACGAGCCGGGTTCGTGCAAGCGAATTAGACCGTTCTGGAGGGTCTAAGAATCGTCAGCACATGGTTATTAGGTTCTTGAATGATCGGGCCGCTACGGGGGCAACATGGAAGGAATTGGGGGAGGAATTCGGTTGGCATCATGGGAACTCGTCGTCTGTTCTTTCGATACTCCACAAAACGCATCACATTGACCGGCTTCAGGAGTCCCGGCTCCGCTGCAAAGTTTATGTGACCCCTGAGTGGGTGAACTCTCGCGTAACAGAACCGCACCGTGGTAACATGACTCGACAGGCAAGTAACGTTAAGGAGATGACCATGCTCACAGAAGCGCAAGCCACAATCCTTATTGACGGACAGCCAACACTCGTCCACAAAATTGAGCGTCTTATTCTTTCCGGTGGTAACGCTGAGCAGGTTGTTTCCGCTGTTGCCGACTGGTTGACTACTTACCGTCCTACTGAACTGGAGGATCTTTATTGCACTCCGCTGGATGTGACGGCTTTTATTCTCAGGAAAGGGGAGTCAAGGTGAGCGACGAGAAGGTTTTGCGTTGTAAGTGTGGCGGCTGGGTTTATAAGGGCGCGTTGTGTCAGGTGTGTTATCTGTTGAGGGTTAAGCCTTTGTAGTTCTAACACGCAAATGTTTTAGATTATTTTTAGATAGTGCTTGACATGACTAGGGGGTCATGCTACAATTGGTTTATTGAGGCAAGGGGCCTCAAGAAAAGGGGAAACATCGTGAAGGTAGTAAAAATCGGGGAAGCACGGGGATACTGGGAAACATGGCAGCGACCATGCGGACATACCTACCGGGTAACAACGGAGTATCTGTGGAGCAGCAAGAAGGCCCTATCCGCTGCCCGCAAGCAGTTTGCTTCAGCACCTTGCGTATCGTGCGTGACTGAAATTCAAGATTAGCCGAAACCCCTGCGGGGGTCTTGCGGAACTAGCCACCCGCAACTGATGAGGCGGGCTAAAGAATGAGGGGAAACAAAATGCAAAACGTAAAAGAATATAAAGCAGATCAAGCCGATTGGGAATTGTATGTCGCAGCCATGAAAAAGCCTTGCGTATGTTGCAAGGAAAAGTTCGAGGGAGCGTCTTGGAGTGGCCGGTGTTTTAACTGCCACGAACTAATGGCTCGCCCTTACGAGTCCGGGGAAGAATATATCGGGATATGGGGTAACTAAAATGCGTACCGAACCAAAAAATGTGGAAGTCGAATACACGCACGACCGCGACACAATCCACGGATACACAATTACCGTCAATGAGTGGAGCGACGACACGTTCACTGTTATCGCTGAGAAACCCGAAACTGAAGGCTTCGCTGTCGGCTGGGATCGGATCATTGACGAGCCTTGGTCGTACGACACGTTTCCGACCGAAGAGGACATCCAAACACATATCGAAGAACTGTTAGAGGAACGTTTCGAGAATCCGGGTTCAATAACAAACATGATAATAAAGGGAGCGTAATGAAAATTAAAGACACGTTGTACTCTGACGAAATGAGCCGTTACGACCAGAGAGAAATAAGCCGTGAGGACTTCTCAACTGTTCTTGAGAATCTCATATCGGATACCACTGTGAGCATTATTGCGGCTGGAGCGAACGGAGAGTTCGCTGTGACTGGCAGGATCTACCGTGATTACAATGACAACATTTACGTTGGGGACACTTGCATTTATCGTGACGAGAACCGTTACGGGAAGCATGGCGGGGCTGACAGTGAACTGAAAAACCTAACGGTGTCCCCATGAGTCACTATCGAACGTGCATGTTTAATGAAGGGCAAGATTGTGTGTGCATGAAGATAAGGAAGTCCCTTGACAGTTGGGAGTCTGTGAGGAGTCTTGACTATCAGAGGGTTAAGGGTCGCCGTGAGGGGCTTCTTGTTGGTGTTGGGATGGTCGGGGTGCTTCTTGTTGTGGTTTGGTTGACTGTTAATTTGTTGAACTAGAAAGGAAAACGAAATGAGTGAGATACCACGTTACCGAATGGACTTGTACGAAGGAGAGTCTTCAAACAAAGGTTTATGGGTGCAATACGAGGATCACGCTAAGTTGATTGCGGAACTAGAAAAAGAGCACACCGCTGACGTTAAACTAGCAAGATTTATTTCTTTTAACTTGGGGAAACGGTGGCAGGCAGGCGCTGTTGGCAGTGGCGTTGGAGGCTATAACCCCGGTATAAGTGGAGGATCAGGCACTATTGAAGCCAATGTCACGAAAGGCTACCTACTGGACGGCACAGAAGTTTCAGTTGAGAATCTTGGCGCAGAAGGTGGAGTAACTATTCACCCGCAACCAGTGCGGCATGAGGATCACGCTGCTGCCATCAAGGCCGCTGTCCTCGCTGAGCGTGTGCGGTGCCTAGACATAGTTGAAAACATTCACGGTGTCTCTGTGGGGCAGGATGGGTACAGGTGGTTAGAACCTCGTGGTGAATTAGTAAGCAGATCACGTGTTGAAACCGCGATCAGATGGGTAAAGGTGAAGTGACCCGCTGGATGAGTAAAGGTGTTTGTGCTCAGACTGACCCGGAAGCGTTTTTCCCGGAGGTCGGACAATCATCTAGGGTAGCAAAAAGTATTTGTGGTCGGTGTGAAGTAAGTATTCAATGCCTTGATTTTGCTCTCGCGGATCTCACACTGTTGGGTGTTTGGGGTGGCTTGAGCCACTTGGAACGTAGGCAACTAAAAAAAGCGGCCTAATAATCTGACGTACACTGAAGGGGTGACAACTATTATTGGATACGAACATGAGCAGGGTTGTGTTATCGCTTCTGATACGCAGACAACCGCCGGGGACGGGTATCCTTTCGCTCATCCTGATCTTGTGAAGATCCTTTCCCGTGGCGGGTATCTGGTTGCTGTGAGTGGGGAGAACCAGTCGTGCGATATTGCGGCTCATCTTTGGGATCTTCCTGAACGCGACGATTCACCGTGGTATCAGTTCGGTATCAGAGTGCTGTCCCCTTCTCTAAGGGCAGCCCATGAAGTGCACGGCTTCGAGCCGGATAAGGAAAACGATTGGGCGGTAATGATTGCAAGCCGGGGGGAACTACTCACCATAGAATCCGACTATTCCATTCTTCGTGCCGCTGACGGACTGTACGGAATGGGGTCAGGTTCAGGCTACGCGCTGGGCGCACTAACGATTCTTTTAGGGGTTACGAGTGTTACTTCCGCTATGGAGAGGGCAGTTCTGGTAGCGTCAAGGTTCGACGTTTTTACGAGCAACGAAACCAATGTTGTGACCCAACGGAAAGAGGTGGCCTACTGACAAACACTTGCCCTGTACCTCGAAAATTGGAGCATAATGATTCTCAGCATTTTCATGTCAGTAGCAGTAATCGTTTCACCCGTTGTTCAAATTCCACATTCACATGATTATAGAGTGGCTCACAGTGAGGCCGCGCAAGACTGGAAAGGTTTTGAACCTTCCCTGTATGAAGGTAAATGGTTCGACCCGAAAGACGAAAAAATCCGGGAGTGTATTTCCTTCCGTGAATCCCGCCATAACTATCGCGGCACTAACTCCTCGTCATCCGCTGAGGGGAACTATCAGTTCCTTGACAACTCGTGGCGTGACTCTTTGACGTACATGATGATTGAGGAGTCCCGAAAGAATGGGGATGGACTGGTTAAACAGATCCGTGAACTTCGTGATAAACCTATCCGAAAATGGAACCGTTACTTCCAAGACAGGGCGTTTTGGACTGCGTGGCGGTTCGGTGCGGGTGCGAAACATTGGTTTGAAACTATTCCCTCTGGACGGTGCTAATCTTTTGACATGGACAACTTGTACGACACAGAGAAGGCTTTAGAGTCTGCTGTTTACGCTCACGATAAGGAGCATGACGGCGGCAACTCACTTCTTGTTAGTTGGGTTGTTGTTGCTGAATGGATAGACGCTGACGGTAACCCGAACCTGACCTCTTACGCCAAGACAGGTGTCCCGTTCTGGAGGATAGACGGGCTGCTGTCAAACGCCCATGAAGGTTTGCATTACACAATAGACGACGAAACGTAATGACCCTCACCCGCTACCAACACATTAAAGACCTACAAAAAAACGTTAACCACATCATCCCGGAACTCACGCAAACAACTGACGAAGATCTCATTGACCTTGTTAAGGCTAT
>Ga0222671_1000413_pt1 | contig 13342 bp, 20 predicted proteins | sample AntAcemetagen797_FD_179849 | JGI IMG/M metagenome (GOLD analysis project Ga0222671, IMG submission 179849) | Saline water microbial communities from Ace Lake, Antarctica - #797 | ecosystem: Environmental > Aquatic > Non-marine Saline and Alkaline > Saline | place: Antarctica: Ace Lake... | reverse complement strand
CTTGATGTTCGAAGAACGGATGAAATTCATGAACCAGGACAACAGCGAAAACAAGATCACGTTCAGCTCTAGTTACTTCTGCGTGGACGTTCTGGATCAGCAGATAATGTTCGACTCTTTGAAGGGATACGGTTATGGCTCATAAAAACCCAAAGGCTATAACATTCAAGACAGGTAGTCACGCCGACAGGTTTGAAAAAACAGTTCAACCAGACAAGCATGGGCACAGTGACCCGTTGAATGTTTCGGAATTTCATCTGCACGGACTCCCTTCTTTCGGAAACGGCAGCGCTTGGGCGCGAGACGATGGGTCATTAGCAAAAAAATACAAACTGGTGAAACGAAAGGGGCCGCAAGGAAGTATCATTTCTGTAGCGACCGCAGGCTGGGCTGAACTGTCTTTTGATGGAACCATTGCCCCCGAAGTCTACGATTATCACAAGAACAAACTTTGCGTCGTTTTGGCGATAAGCAGCAACTTGGAAATGGATCATAAGGACGGGAGAAAGCACAACTTCAAACCCGTGGAGACCTGTGACGAATTTCAACCTCTGTCCAAGGCAGTGAACGACGCTAAAAGAACGCATTGCAATCGGTGCAAAAGCACAAACATCAGATTTGATGCGACACAACTCGGGTTTCATGTCCCTGTTTCAAAAGGGTCTACTGACTATAGAGGAACCTGTGTTGGATGTTACTGGCACGACCCGCTAGATTTCGTAAACTGCACAACCGGAGGAACGTAATGCAGATGCCCCGTAACGGATTTGACAGCCTGGCCGCAGTGGCCCGCCTGAACACGGACAGCACGTCACAGCACCGGGAACGCTGGCCGTCTCTGGCGTGGGTCTGGGACGAACTGGACGAGTTGCGACGCTGGCAGGATGAGGACCATGAGGCCGCGCTGGACGAGCGGGACGCGCTCACAGAGCAGCGTGACGCCCTGTCAGAGGCCGTCCGGCTGCTGCTGCAGCCTGACCTGGATATGGACCGTGTGCGGGCCGTTCTGGCGGGGGGCCGGTGATGACCGATAACGCAGAACAAGCTGCACGCATTCGGGCCATGTGGTCCGCGGTGGTATTAACATCACTCAATGATGCAATTCGCCATACCGCAACAGAGTCCAAAAAACACAAAGGTCGGGCGCTAAAAACCCTGACACTGTGGGCAAACTCACGGGAGGGTCGGAAAGTGCTTAGCCTGGCTGGTATCAACCCCGACAGGCGTGTTACTGACTGCATGGTGGCATTCGCGGTCAAGGGTGTGCCAACCACAACGCCGCGCAAAAAGGAGGACGGGCTGTGATGCCTGCACCGAAATTTCCCCAATATAAGTCGCTAATATTTGAAACGTGGCCGATAGAGCGCTGCATCGGCTACGCCCGGAACCCGCGCAAGAATGATCATGCCGTTGACAAGGTGGCGTCTGCGATCCGAGAGTTTGGGTTTCGCGTGCCAATCGTCGCCAAGTCGGACGGCACGGTGGTGGACGGGCATCTGAGGCTCAAGGCCGCCGCCAAGCTGGGCCTGACCGAGGTGCCGGTGATCCTGGCCGACGATCTGACCGACGCGCAGATCAAGGCGTTCCGCCTGAGCGTCAACAAGGTGTCAGAGTTTGCCGAGTGGGACATTGACCTGTTGAAGCTGGAATTTGAGGATCTGGAAGCGGCGGGCTTTGACCTGACGCTGACGGGGTTTGACTTGGGGGAGATAGCCGCGCTGACACTGGACACCACCGAGGGCCTGACAGACCCCGACGCGGTGCCTGACGCGCCTACCGTGCCCGTGACGGTTCTGGGCGACGTGTGGTTAATGGGGCGGCATCGGCTAGCCTGCGGATCGTCTACCGACGCGCATACGGTCGAGGTCGTGCTGGCGGGCGTCAAGCCTCACCTGATGGTGACTGACCCGCCTTATGGGGTGGAATATGACGCATCGTGGCGGGGAAAGGCAAAGAACGCTGACGGCACTAGACTAAGCACTGGCGAACACAGGGCAGTCGGAAAGGTTGCAAACGACGATACTGCTGACTGGTCAGAAGCGTGGGCGCTATTCCCCGGCGACGTGGCATATGTCTGGCACGGTAGTTTGCAGACCAGCATCGTTTTAAGCAGCCTTGAGGCAAACGGCTTCAAAGGTCGGAGCCTGATTATTTGGGCCAAGAGCCATTTCGCAATTGGTCGGGGCGATTATCACCCCATGCACGAGCCTTGCTGGTATTTGGTAAGGGACGGTAAGAAAGGCCATTACTGCGGCGACCGCAAGCAAACCACCCTCTGGCAAATTCCCAAGCCGCAGAAGTCAGAAACCGGCCACAGCACGCAAAAGCCGGTCGAGTGCATGAAACGGCCAATCGAGAACAACAGTAGCCCAGGCCAAGCGGTATATGAACCGTTTTCGGGCAGCGGCACCACGATTATAGCGGGCGAAATGACGGGCAGGTGCGTCTACGCTATCGAGTTGAACCCAGCATATGTGGATATGGCTGTGATCCGCTGGCAGAACTTCACCGGCCAGACCGCCACGCTTGAGGCGACGGGCCAGCCGTTCGGGGCGCAGGGCGTCAAACCATCTTCGCGCGGCGTGTTTTCAAGCCCATGTAATCTTCAATCGCGGCGGCGTGAACCATCTCAAGGCGGGCTTCCTCCGATGCGTTTCCGGCCATGATCACTTCGCAGAGCTTGTCGCGGGCATGGTCCATGCGCATCCGTGCGATTTCCATTTCGTTTTCAATTTGTAAAATGGTGCGTGTCATGGTGTGGCTCCTTGCCGGTGTGTCTGTTGATCCTTATTACCCGTTATTGTCCACTCTGTCAACCACCTTGTCAACAATAATTACCCGCGCTATATTTAACGCATGAACGGAATGCCTAAAAACCCCTGTGGACGCAAACAGCACGCGCCAAGCGATGCGCAGCGCCAGCTTGTGCAGCTTCACGCGACGGTCGGCACGACGCAGGACATGATCGCCCGCGTGATAGGCATCGACAAAAAGACATTGCGGCTGCACTACCGCGACGAACTGGACCTGTCGATGGCGAAAGCAAACGCCACAATCGGCGGCGCGCTGTTCAACAAAGCCAAAGGCGGCGACACAGCGTCAATGACGTTCTGGCTCAAGACGCGCGCCCGGTGGCGCGAAACGGCTGACGTGAACCTGATCAGTGAGGACGGCAGCATGTCGCCCAAGGCCGCGCTGGACGTGTCCCGCCTGTCACCTGAAGCCCTGGCGGAAATTGTGGCGCTTGGCGATGCAACTGACACCGCTTGACATCATTGCCGCCGAAAAAGAACTGTGCCGCCGATCACTGGCATACTTTGCACGGCGCGCTTGGCACGTCCTGGAGCCGTCCACGCCGCTCAAGTGGGGTTGGGCGCTGGACGCCATCTGTGCGCACCTGGAAGCCGTCACGCGGGGCGACATCACCCGCCTGCTGATGAACGTGCCGCCCGGCACCATGAAGTCGCTGTTAACAGGCGTAATCTGGCCCGCTTGGGAATGGGGGCCTAAAGAATTACCTTACATGCGATTCCTTGGCACGGCGCACAAGCAAGACTTGGCCGTCCGGGACGCAATGAAATGCCGTCGCCTGATCCAGTCGGACTGGTATCAATCACGCTGGCCAATGAATCTGATGGCCGACAACAACGCCAAGCTGCGGTTTGAAAACGACAAGACCGGGTTCAGGGAAGCCATGGCATTCGAGGGAATGACAGGCTCGCGCGGCGATAGGGTTCTGATCGACGATCCGCACAGCGTTGCAGATGCCAACAGCGTCCAGAAACTTGCCACGGGCGTTGCTACATTCCGGGAAGCCCTGCCGTCCCGCGTCAACAATGAAGATTCCGCGATTGTAATCATCATGCAGCGATTGCACGAGTCTGACGTTTCTGCCGTGGCAATTGATTTAGGCTACACCCACCTTTGCCTGCCGATGCGGTTTGAATCGGATCGGCGATGCTCCACGCCGTTCTATACCGATCCGCGAACAATCGAAGGCGAACTGCTGTTTCCTGATCGGTTCCCCGAGGACCAAGTGGCGGACCTTGAAAAGACGATGGGCATCTACGCCGCCGCCGGACAGCTTCAACAGCGCCCTGCACCACGCGGCGGCGGCATGTTCAAGCGGTCCGACTTTCGCGTCATCCAAGCGGAGCCTGCGGGATATCGGTGGGTGAGGGGATGGGACTTGGCCGCAACGGACGATCATGGAGCGGCCAGGACGGCTGGCGTCAAGCTGGGAATCGGCCCGGACAAGCGTCTTTGCATCGCCCACGTTGTCAAAGACCGGGTGAACGCGGCGGGTGTTGAGCGGCTGCTGGGCAGCACGGCGGCGGCCGATGGGCGGGCGGTTCGTGGCTCAATTCCGCAGGATCCGGGGTCTGCTGGCAAGTCCTGGGCTTTGCATCTTCTCAAATCGTCGCTGATGGGTTACAGTTACACGTCAAGCCCTGAGACGGGCGACAAAGAAACGCGCGCAATGCCACTGGCTGCACAGGTCGAAGCCGGAAACGTGGACATTGTGGCAGGCGATTGGAATGGTGATTTCTTGGACGAGGCTGCAACGTTCCCGATGGGCAAGTTCAAAGACCAGATCGACGCCGCGACACGCGCGTTTGACATGCTGGCGGGCGTAAATAATTCATGGGCTGGAACAATATGAGTATTATGGACGGCCTGCGCAACATCGTCGCCAATCTCGGAACGGACCGGGACAAGGCGGCGCACACCCATTATTACAACACCACAATCGCCGACGATCAGCTTGTCGCCATGTATCGCACCAGCGCCATTGCCCGTAACGTCGTGGACCTGCCCGCAGAAGATGCGACCCGCGAATGGCGGGAATGGCAGGCCGATGCGGAACAGATCACAGCAATCGAGGCTGAGGAAAAGCGGCTGGGCTTGCAGGGCAAGACGATGCAAAACCTCAAGCGCGCCCGGCTGTTCGGCGGCGCTGCAATCTATATCGGCACGCGCGACCTGGACGCATCGAAGCCGCTGGACCCTGCCCGGATCGGCACGGGTGGCCTGCAATATCTCGCCGTATTGAACCGGTCGGAAATAACGGCAGGGGCAATCCAGCGCGACCCGCGCCTGCTGGGGTTTGGCAAACCAATCATGTATCGGATGAATCCCGCCACCGGCGCATCGGTAGAAATCCACCCGAGTCGCCTTGTCATTGCCATGGGCGAAGAAGTCCCTGACGACAGATATTCTGCACATCCCGGATGGGGTGACAGCACGCTGAACGCCACGATCAGCGCCGTGCGGAACCTGGACGCCACCATTGCCAACGTTGCGTCGCTTGTGTTCGAGGCTAAAATTGACGTGATCGGCATCAACGGGTTCAACGAAGGGCTGCGAAGCGGCGGATCGGAATATGAGGCTGTTGTCCTTGCCCGCACCAGCCTGACCGCGCGCGGCAAGGGCATCAACGGCGCGCTGCTGATGGACTCAGAAGACACATACGATCAGAAAACCGCCAGCTTCGCCACGCTGCCGGACATCATCGACCGCTTCATGCAGATGGTCGCTGCTGCGGCGGGCGTTCCGATGACCCGGCTATTCGGCATTGCGGCGGCAGGGATGAACGCTACCGGCGCGGGCGATGAGAAAGTTTATTTTGATCGGGTCCGCGTCATGCAAACGCTTGATCTGGATCCTGCAATGGAAATTTTGAATGAATGCCTGATCCGTTCGGCGCTGGGCAATCGCCCGCCCGAATTGCATTGGACGTGGCGTCCGCTATTCCAGCCGACTGCCAAAGAACGGGCCGACATGGGCAAAGTTCTGGTTGACAGTGTGAAAGTGCTTTATGATATGGATATATTGCCACAAGAGGCGCTTGCGGATACAATCGTAAATACGCTGACCGAAAGCGGCGCGTTTCCGGGGCTTGAGGGCAAAGTGAAAGAGTTTTTTAACGTGGTGGAGGCAGACGAATGAAAATGACAGACGCCGCCACGCTTACAGGTGCCCGCGTCACAGACGAAGGGTATCTGGTCGCCAATGTTCGCACCGCCCGCATCGGCACGCAAAACTATCTTGGCGTGGAACTGGACCGGCCCGACCTGGACAAGGTGACAGTTTACAGGGATGAATCCGAAGTGTTCCGCAAGGCATCGCTGCAAACGTTCGGCTTGCTGCCAGTCACTGACGACCACCCCGCCGATTTGGTCACGGCTGACACGGCGCGTATGGTGTCGGTCGGCACCACGAATGAGGAAGTGCTGCGCGACGGCGAGTATTTGCGCATCGGGATCAAGCTGACCGATGCCGCCACAATCCGCAAGGTGCAGGACGGCAAGCGCGAATTGTCGGTCGGCTACACGTCGGAATTGGTCTGGGGCGACGGGATCGCGCCGGACGGAACCGCGTATCAAGCGCGGCAAACGAACATTGTAGGAAACCACATTGCTATAGTCTCCGCCGGTAGGGCGGGACCAATGGCAAGAATCGGTGACAGTCAACCAAGCACTGTAGCGCGGTGGGGCGCATCCCCCATCACAGACGAAAAGGACGCAATCATGGCAGACGCCATTCAGACGCGGACAGTCCAGATTGACGGGCTTTCCGTCGTGACGACCGACGCGGGCGCGCAGGCGCTTGAAAAGCTGATGAAGGACATGACAGCCGCCGAAAAGAATGCTGCTGAGGAAATGGCGGCCAAAGACGGCGAACTGGCAGCCAAGGACGCCAAGATTGCTGAAATTTCCAAGTCGATCCTGTCCGATGCGGATCTTGACGCCAAGGTCGCGGCCCGGGCTGATCTGATCGGCAAGGCCAAGGCAATCGCCAAGGACCTGGCAACGACGGGCCTGTCTGACGCTGCCATCCGTAAAGCCGCCGTATTGGCTGTTCTGGGTGACGCGGCTATTGCTGGCAAATCCGACGCCTATGTCGATGCGCGCTTTGACATTCTGTCAGAGGATGCTGCCAAAGGTGACCCTGTGGCCGACGCGCTGAAAACTGGCGTGACGGTTGCGACCGACGCGCGTGCCGAATACGTCAAGGGCCTCGGCACGGCCTATCTTCAATCCGTTGGCAAAGGAGCATAAATCATGCCTATTCAAGACGCATTCGGGGCCGCTGTTGCTGCAATGCCCCTTGGCCTTCCCGGTATGATTGCCGAGGGTCAGCAAGTCAAAGACGTGGTGTCCAAGCGGGTTACTACTGCCGCAGTTGCGTTTGGCCGCGTGGTCGGTCGTGACGGTGTTATTGACGGAGCGGTCAAACTTGGCGGCACCGGCTTTGAAGGCATTGCCATTATCGACAAGACCCGCGTTGGCGATGAATATATCGTCGGCGAAATGGCCGGTATTCTGCGCAAGGGCACTGTCTGGGTCACGGCATCGACTGCCGTTGATCCTGGCGACGCCGTGACGTTTACCGCCGCGACCGGCGTGATCGGTGATGGCCTTGCCACCACGATTGCCGGGGCAAAATTTGAAACTTCGGGCGGGATCGGTGATCTTGTTCGCGTCTATCTGCCGTAAGGAGCAAATATAATGAACACGCAGATCATGGACGCGCCCGCAGCTTTGGGTTTCGTCATTTCGCAGCGCAGCCACATCGAAGCCGAGGTGATGCGCAAACCATACCCGACGATCCTTTACCCTCGCTTGATGCAGGTGGACACGTCGGCAAATCAATTTGCGGCATCCGTCACGTTCTTCACGCAAGATTCGGTCGGGCGCGCAAAGTTTATCAACGGCAAAGGGGAAGACATCCCGCGCGTTGATGTAACGACTGGCAAGTTTGAGCAGACCGTCAATATGGCGGGCGTCATGTATTCCTATTCGATTGAGGAAATCGGCGCGGCGGCACAACTGGGCATGAACCTGCCCACTGAGTCGGCAAATGCGGCGCGGATGGCGTATGAGATGCTGGTCAACAGCACTGCGCTGATCGGCAACGCGGATATGGGTATTGAAGGGTTCTTCAACACCACGGGCATCACGTCGGCTGCGTCTGCGGCAACCTTTGCACTGTCCACCCCTGCCGCGATCTTGGCCTTCATCAACGGCCTGTTGACCGGCATCCAGTCGGCCAGTCTTGGCACGCAGGTTGCGGATACTATCGTGTTGCCAATCGCTCAATTCGGTGATCTGGCCACGCGCCAGCTTGCACCGGAAAGCGACACCACCATTCTGGACTTCATCCGGCGCGCCAACGTCTACACCGCTCAAACCGGCCTGCCGTTGAACATCTTTTCTGACTACAACCTGACCAACAAGATGGTGGTTTACCGCAACGATCCGAGCGTGGTGAAACTGCACATGCCTATGCCGCTGATGTTCCTTGCCCCTCAACAGGCAGGACTTGAAGTGCGGACCTACGGCGCGTTCCGGTTCGCGCCGGTAAGCATCCGCACTCCGGCGGCTGTGCGGTACGGCACGGGCCTGTAGACATGGCACAGCACACCAGCACATATCCTGGCACGCTGGTTCTGCCGGACGGCACTGAGGTCAAACTCGGCGGCGACGCTTCAATCTCTGCCGATCTGGCAAAGAATGAGGGTGTTGCCGGGTGGATCAGCAGCGGGTGGCTTGTGCCGGTTGCACAGCCCGTCATGCCAACCGGCAAGAAATAATCAACGGGCGGGCTGTAATGGCCCACCCCTTCATTGGAGCGTCACATGATCGGCAACGTTGCGGCACTCATCACATACGCGGGCGCGCGCGGAACGGTAATCGCTGACACCGCCGCGACCTTGCAGGCGCTTGTCAGGGCGTCAGATTATATCCAATTCACATATCTGGACGGATCGACATGCACCGTTGACAGCGCGAATGTCGTGGAAGCCACATATGAGGCGGCCATCGCCGAGGTAGCGACACCTTTTATCTGGACCAAGACATTCACGCCTGCCGAGCAAAAAGTTCTGACCAAGGTGGGTGACATTCAATGGACCGCGACGGGCGATGCCAGCAAGGGCGGCGCGTCCATCCCAAGATCCACCAAGATTGAAACCATGTTGCGCCAGTGCATCGGCGGAGGGCTTTACGGCTACTCGACCGGCCCGAGGCTGGTATGAGCGGGGCCGCCATTGCCGCAGAAGTCGCGCTGGCCTATGCTGAGGCGGGGCGTGATGCGGGAGATGGGCTTGGGGCGGCCTATGTGACCATAACCCGGCCAGGGCAGCCCACAGGTCCGGAATGGAACCCTACGCCGGGCGCGCCAGTGGTTCACACTTTCACGGCCAAGCCATCCGCCAAGGCATACACGCAGCGGACTGGCTTGGCGCTGGGCGTGGGTGAGCAAGTCTATTCGCTGGTAAATCATGGTGTCACGATTACCCCTAGCACGTCCGACGTGATGACGATCAACGGCGTGAATTGGCCCGTGCAAGAAGTTATCCCGATGGACTCAGCCGGATTTGTTATTTCTTGGATGGTGAAGGTGAGCAAATGACCGTTGTTCCGGCACGCGTTGATCTGAAAATCTACCAAGGCTCTGACTTTTCGGAGGTCGTGACATTCCTGCAAACTGCGGGCGGAACGCCTGTTGATCTGACAGGCCTGACCGGGCGTATGCAAATTCGCCAGACTCTGGCATCCTCTGACGTTATTATGGACCTGACCACTGCCAACGGGCGGCTTGCATTTGACGGCGCGACCGGCGTCGTGACGATGACGCTGACCGCAGCGGAAACCGAAACGATCCTGACAGATGGCGTCTATGATCTGGAATTTGTGACCAGCGCAACCAGTGCCGCCCGGTGGCTTGAGGGGCTTGTCATTTTGAGCAAAGAGGTTACGCGATGACTGTTGTTGTAGTTCAGCAGACCGCGCCCCCCGTTGTTGTCACCGTTGGCATTCAGGGGCCGCCCGGCACATCTACGCTCACAATCGACCCTCAGGCGGGCAATCTCTTAACCACAAGCGCGGCGGGGCTGTTTGTCAACGGCGCGTTAGACCTTGGAACGTTCAACTAAAACATAAAGGAATACCCCAATGCCTTCAGTACAGCAGAAACGCGGCCTCTTTGCTAACCTACCTTCGTCGTCCCTCTTGCCCGGTCAGGTTTTCTTTACGACCGACCGACAAACGGCGCACTTTCCAACAGACGCCACGACAATGGTTCCTGTCGTGCCAGCCATTGACGCCCTTGATGCGCTTGCTTCTGTTGACGGGGCGGCCGACTTTCTCATCATTCACGACGCTAGTGCCGCTGGTGTAAAAGAAAAGCGGATCACGTTTAACTCGTTTAAAACTGCGCTCAGCATCCCCGCGGGATCGTCTGACGAGAAAGTGTCTGTTGTTGACGGTGGAACCGCGGGCTTTATTTTTGGCACGGACGGCACTGACGGCATCCTGCGCATGAACACATCAATGGCTATGACCAAAGATGCGGGAAACGCGTTTGTCACATTGGCCGTTGAAACGGTAGACTGCGGAACATTCTAAATGCCAGACGTCCAACACAAACGAGGGTCACGCGCTGACCTGAACACACTGGCCGCAGCCAATGGTTTGCTGTTGGGTCAGATTTATGTAATCACCGACGAGGATCGGCTTGCTGTTGCGACTGGTGTTGGCAGCTATCAAGCGGCTGAGAAAGAAGGCGGGGGCGGTGGAGGCACTGCCCTTGAGCTATACGCTGAGAACCCAAGCAGCCCTACTGCTCCATCTGCTACTGGTGCAAATGCGGTGGCTATTGGGAGTGGCTCCACATCATCGCACGAAACAACCTTCAGCGTTATGGGTGCCACTGCAAGCGGTCAGTATAGCATGGCATTTAATAAGTACGCTGTTTCAAGTGGTTTTAAAAGCATTGCTCTTGGTTGGCTTACTGACGCAACAAATACGTCCAGTGTAGCTATTGGAACGGGAACCCAGAGCAGTGGCTTACATTCTGCCGCTTTAGGGCAAGCCTACGCTTCTGGCGCGGACTCGTTCGCAGCAGCTATTTCGACCAGCGCCTCAAGCTATGGGGCTACTGGGGCTAACTCGGTGGCTATTGGCAATTTGGCAAAGGCATCTGGTAATCAATCAACAGCGATTGGTGACACTGCCCAAGCTACGGGGCTGAACTCTATTTGCATAGGCGATGCTGTTGCATCGGGTCGTGGCTCTATCGTAATTGATGGAGAAGGAAGCGGCACTCACTCTGGCTTGCGTGGTGTAAACATTGGATATAGTTCTTCTGGAACGGCTGACTACAGTGTAGTGTTTGGTTTTAGCGCAGACGATCAAGGCGTTAAATCACGATTTGCTTTTAGTGGGAGCACTTTCAACAACGACGGAGACAGCCAGCAAGGTATGTTTCCTTTGCGTCTTGCAACAACAGACGCAACACCCGATGCTTTAACTACAGATGGCGGCGCAGCATCAACTAACAATCAAATCATCCTCCCTAACAACTCTGCCTACGCTTTCCACGGCACCATCGTCGCTCGCCAACAAGCATCCGGCGGCACAGCTTGCGCAGCATGGAAAGTAGAGGGTTTGATCCGCAGAGAAGGTTCGGCAGGCACCACAGTGCTAGTAAACAGCGCCACAACCATCCTCGACAACACGCCTGCTTGGGGCATGGTTCTCAGTGCAGACACGACAAACGGTGGCCTCAAGATCGAGGTCACAGGCGCAGCGGCAACAAACATTCGCTGGGTCGCCACTTTGAACACATCCGAGGTAACGTACTAATGGCAATCCAGATTGATCTTTCGACATCGCAGTATGGCACACCATTCTCAGGTGCATACTTCCGCATTGCTACAGCAGCAATCAGCCGCCAGCGTTCGGGTGACGGGCCCAAGTTCAGCGTTATGATTGACGTTGCGGGCTATGCCACTAACGAACCTGATGATGACACGCGTGAAGTTGACTTCCGCCGTTATCACGCTGACTTGGCTGATGTTGAAGTTGGTGAAGGCACGCAGTTTCTCGACAAGTGCTATGCTTGGGTCATGGCTCAGGACGATATGAACGGTTCGGAGGCTGTATAAATGTCAGTAACCATCGACTACACAAAAGGCTTTGTCGAAGGTTCCCCGCTTGCTGAGAAGGTTGGAACGATCACAGGCACAACTCTTGACCTGACTTCGGGCAACGTGTTTAGCTACACCCCTACGGCTGACACTACGTTTGTGTTTAGCAACCCCCCTACAACGGGTACTGCCCTCGGATTTACGTTGGTGCTAACTGGCCTGTATATTTCTGAAGGCTATGACCTAGCTACTGCATCTTACTTGCAGAACTTCAGTGTTGCTACTCAAGAAACAGTTCCACAAGGCATATTCTTCAAACCTGATGGCACTAAGATGTATGTTATTGGTCGTTTTGGATATGACGTAAACGAGTATGACCTAAGCACTGCTTGGGATGTCACTTCAGCATCTTACTTGCAGAACTTCAGTGTCGCCGCTCAAGAAGCATTTCCAACCGGCATCTTCTTTAAACCCGATGGCACAAAGATGTATGTTATTGGGTTAAGTGGAGATGATGTAAATGAGTATGACCTAAGCACTGCTTGGGATATAACGTCGGCCAGTTACTTACAGAACTTTAGTGTTGCTGCTCAAGAAACAAATCCACAAGGCATATTCTTCAAACCTGATGGCACTAAGATGTATGTTATTGGGACTGTTGGAGACGATGTTAATGAGTATGACCTAAGCACTGCTTGGGATGTCACTTCAGCATCTTACTTGCAGAACTTCAGTGTCGCCGCTCAAGAAGAATTTCCAACCGGCATCTTCTTTAAACCCGATGGCACAAAGATGTATGTTATTGGGGTGCTTGGAGATGATGTTAATGAGTATGATTTAAGCACTGCTTGGGATGTTTCTAGTGCATCTTACTTACAGAACTTCAGTGTTGCTGCTCAAGAAATAAATCCAACCGGCGTATTCTTCAAACCCGATGGGACAAAAATGTACGTTATTGGGACTGCTGGAGATGACGTAAATGAATACTCCACAGGCTCTGCCGTAGATGCGACCTTCACATACCCTGCCTCTGTCGAGTGGCCAGCAGGTACACCACCCACAGCCCCTGCTGGCGGTGAGACGGACATACTGACGTTCTTCACGCAAGATGGCGGCACAACTTACTACGGACGCTTGATAGGTGACAACTTCAGCTAAATAGGATCTCCAAATGCACGTTAAGATCACAAACGACCAGCCCGTAGAATTTCCCTACACAATCGGGCAATTTCGTCGTGACCACCCTAAGACTAGCTTTCCTCGCATCATTCCTGACACGATGCTGAAGCGCCATCTGGTGCATCCAGTGATTGAACTGTCTAAGCCAGCCTATGAGCCGTTGGTACAAAATTTAGTAATGGGTGATATGCCTCACAAAGAGGTGATCCGTCTGAAGACAGAAGAAGA
>Ga0222671_1000411_pt1 | contig 13353 bp, 10 predicted proteins | sample AntAcemetagen797_FD_179849 | JGI IMG/M metagenome (GOLD analysis project Ga0222671, IMG submission 179849) | Saline water microbial communities from Ace Lake, Antarctica - #797 | ecosystem: Environmental > Aquatic > Non-marine Saline and Alkaline > Saline | place: Antarctica: Ace Lake... | reverse complement strand
AAATTCAAGATTTTTTTCAATTGCTCGAGGATCTGCTATGGAATGTGGCGCCATTTTGGATGCGTGCAAGGTTCTTGAATTAGCGGAAACGGAAATACTGGGCGAAGGGAAAAATTTGATAGTTAGGATTGTTTCTATGCTTTCGAAAATGTGTCGTTGACGTCGATCACGATCACCGCCTTTGGCTGATCACGATGAAGCCTACGAATACGGCTTGGGAAATAATGCGGTATATTTTGGATTTTTTTCTATTCTTCAAGTGCCATTTAACCGGTCAATAGCCTTCCTTGTGCCCAAGAATACAGTAAAAATGCTTTTTCATTCTATTGAATTTTTCATGGCCTACCTCTGAGCCTTCTTCTTTTCCAGCTTTTCTACCTGTAAACGAGAAGCAAGCTGAACTTTCCACGCTTTTCTACCGATCTTTCTGTAAAAACCAGAAAGGTGGGACGCCGTGGTATCGACTTTTAAATGCCGGCATTGTCTTCGTGAGAAATCTTTAAACCCTCGGCTTAAAGGCAGGCAGAGCTACTGCGGTGAGTCACCTTGTCAACGGGCTAGAAAGTCAGAGTGGAAGCGAATGAAAATGGAACGAGATTCTGACTACCGTTTGAATCATTACGAAAGTAATCGTGCATGGCGGCAAAGCAACCAAGAGTATTGGCGTGCTTACCGCCTGAAGCATCCAGATAAAGAAAAAAGAAACCGATTACTACAAAAATTACGGCGGATTAAAGCGCAAAACCCCAGTGAATCTGGGAGAGTGCTTTCAGCAGCTACTCGACCGGACGTTGCAAAGGTGGACGCGTTACTGGTGGAAATTTCATCAATTTCAGTCACTTGCAAAGAGTTGCAAAGATCGACTCGTTAGCAATTAGAAGCGAAGCAACTTACTCAAGCACTCCAGCGGTACTGGTTTTTTATTTTTTGCAAAGGAAGACAACAATGCGACTAATTATAAAAAGTTCAGGGCCTCACTTTGGTGAGAAAGAGCCAATTGCGACCGACTTCAATCGATTTTTATCGGCCCTATCGATACGAGGATTATCTGCTGCTACCTCACGTGCATATGCTTATGATTTACTTGCCATGTATCGATGGCTAAGCGCTGCCAACCTCAATGTTAATGATCTCGATCAAACCACACTTTTGGATTTTATCGCTCACAAAAAAAATCTTAATGCGAAGCCGAGATCGATTAACCGAGAGTTAATCACTATTCGGCAGTTTTACAAATTTCTAACGGGAAAAGATCTTCGCTCAACTCCTGGCACACTTGCAGTATCTGGCCATTACAAAGGACGAGGCAATGATAAGAATCTTGGGATTCACCGACTAAAACGGCATCGAAGCATCAATTTGCGAGTCAAAACTCCAAGGACTCTGATTGAACCCCTAACTCAAGAGCAAGTTTGTGCATTCCTTGGATCCTTGCGGCGATACCGCGACATTGCAATCGTTCACTTGATGCTACTTTGTGGACTTAGGTCGCAAGAAATACTTAATCTACAGACATACGACATAGATACGATTGATCAATACGTCAGAGTCTCGGGAAAGGGTGAAAAACAACGACAACTTCCAATCCCTGCAATTCTACTGCGTTCTATCGGCGATTACATGCGGCTCGAACGTCCAACATATTGTACGGATAGCAGTCTATTTGTTATCCTGCAGGGTCCTCGGCGCGGACAAGCAATGAGTCGAGCAGGGCTCCGAAGTTTGTTTCGATACCGGCGGGAACATCACGGAATTCCCTCTGCCAATGCGCATCGATTTCGTCATACCTTTGGTGCAGATATGGCTAGAAATGGCGTTAGGCTGCCAATTCTTCAAAGGATGATGGGCCACTCGAATAGTGTAACGACCCTAGGCTATATAAATTTATCAATGCACGATATTAACAAAGAATACAAGCGCGCCAGTGAGGCCATCAGAAAGAAATATAAGTTAGATGCAGACCTGGTCGGCCTTGACCCTGAGCTCCATAAGTTTTTTTAAGATATGCCTGACAAGAACAATCATTTACCAAGTTTCGCGAATGGGTTTTTATTGACTCTAAGGGGAGCGTATTGCGGGACCCAGGTAAGGCAATTCCACGCCTACCTTGATCAGCAAAGCTTAAATCTGTATGAGATCACTCCTGAGATTATTACGAGACATCTCGGCCAAAAACGTCTTCTTCCCAAGACGGCACGAGTCTATAAAAGCCAACTACTTTCATATTTAAATTTCTTATTTTTAAGCGACGAAATTTGTTTTGATCCCAAATTATTACGCTCAAAACCTAAACCGCTACCGGTCCCAGAGCCTGCCCGCCCATTTTTAAACTCGCAACGAGGGCAGTATGCTGGGACCGCGGTGCGCAAATTTCACAAGTGGCTTGAGCAGCACGAGCTCGTGCTGGCAAATATTACAGCTGAGAATGTTAAAAAACACCTGGACCATCGCTTCCAAAGCATTTCACCTTCGAGCGGGTCTATCTATAGATTGCAACTATTTGCATACCTCGAATTTTTGTACGGCAAAAACGAAATATTGCTTGATCCAGCAATTTTACGTATAAAACGGGAAACAAATCCGTTGCCAGAAAACTCGCAGCTTTTTTTAAAAACAAAGAGTCTGCCTGCCAAAAGTACTGTCCGATTTTTTCATAAATGGCTTAAAACAAAAGACTTAGAGCTGCCCGAGTTAACTCCTGAACTTATAAATGAATTTCATAGTTATCGTTTAGAAAAAATATCTAAAATCTCCGGGAAAAATTCCTGGTATAACCTTCTAGGCTATTTAGACTTCCTACACAGTAAAAAAGAAATCTGCTTTGACCCTGCGCTTTTGCGTAAAAAGCCACAAACCATTCAACTGCCAGAACATGCACGACAATTCATCCATCACCATGCCGTCGTAGCTAAAACCTCAACCGTATCATACTACAAATGCAGTTTAAGAAGATTCTACAAGTGGTTATCCGCCAGCCAACTTAAAATTGATCAGCTGAGTGCTTTTCACATGGAAGAATTTGCAATCCATCTTCAACAAAATGGGCTAAAGGCGGCCACGCGAAACGGTACGCTTATCTGTATCAGAGTCTATTTTCGCTGGCTCAATGAACATGAACTTCTAAATATTGATGCCGACACCCTAATTAAATCCGAAACCCTCCCTAAATTGCCTCATTATCTTCCACGCCCTTTCCCCCAAGACATCGACTTTATCATTCAAAAAAGGCTTTCAAAGTCGCAGAATGCTTATCAATGGGGGTTATTATTGATGCGATTTACCGGTCTCAGGGTCGGGGAATTAATAAATCTTGAATTCAATTGTCTACAATACAGCCATGACAATAATCTTTTTCTTAAAGTCCCGTTAGGAAAGTTAAACAACGAACGGCTCGTACCAATTGACAACACGACCCTTGCTGTCATTAAAAAACTGCAACGTGGTCGGCCAAAAACAGTGACACTGTTAATGGAGAACAAAAAAGGTAGGAAAACCAATATTAATTACTACTCAAAGGCCCTCAAAGAGGCCTGCGAGGGTCTAGAATTACACGGCCCTGCCCATACGCACCGGCTGCGTCATTCATATGCAACATCAATGCTCAACGGAGGCATGAGCCTTGTCGGTTTGATGAAAATTTTAGGTCATAACGATCATCGTATGACGCTGCGCTATGCCGCAATAACAACCGAAACCGTACGAGACGAGTACATGGTGGCTCTAGAAAAAATTGCTGATCGTTATAAAGAGATCAATATCGATATTGATGACAAGAAACACCCAAGCGATCCATTAAAACAGGTGATGGATCTTATAAAATGGCTTCAAAGAAGTCACTCAACCAGCAATCCCACAACTGAAAAAAAGATTTCATCAATTATCAAACGTCTTCGATACATGGAAACTGAATTTAAAAAACTTATGCCTGTCCTGGAATCACCGAAATAGAGAGGGGTTTCGTGGGAATATTGGCCAGTTAAGTGCCAGAATCATATAGACCTTTTTGGCGGTTTCCACCACGTTTTTACGTGCTATCGCCCCGGATAGAGACCACCCCAAAAAGTCCATCGCGAACACCAGATGTCATTGGTTTTTTACCTCTACGCATTATATGCAAGCCAATACTGTCTAGAGAGGGATGTTATGACACGAACTTTAGTAATCATTTTTTCGGCTGTGGTGATGCTGTATTCAAATCGACTTATGGCTGATGACCGCCGGATAGAATCTAGTCCGGAACTTGTAGACTTGTTCGAAACCCTAAATCAGGTATTCAACGATTCATCCGACCCAGGCCATTTCAGTTACGATCAAGACTTTGATATTGTCGTTGTCAAAAAAGGCAACGAGTATCCAATTCCCATTAGCAACACTGCTATTTTGAATAGATTGAAAGAGACGATCGAATCGACTATCGAGTTGCACAATCTCTCTCTGGATCAGAAAAACAAATTACTTAGCGAAAAAGCTATACATGATTTCAAAGAGATCTTGGGTAACGAACAATATTTTCTATATGAAACAAGCCAAACTATCCCGTTGGGATACGCCGGCTATGATGTTTCCCACGAATACTATGTGGCCGAGGGATGTCGAGTCCACTTTGAGACTGGCTACGCCGACTGACTATTGGTTCTCAAGCTCACACCAGTCACCGTTTTTTTTGTATGGAAACGCGAGATTTTTCCTAAGCATCAACGCCGACAGCCCAACTCTGTCAACGGCAACATCCGCAAGAACTCGACCAAAATTGTCCCATCCTTGAATATTCACAATATCAATATGACTTCCTTCGGTGAGCCTTGACCGCAAAAAAGCTCCTGACCTTAGTGCCATTCTTTTTTCGCATGGTCCTCGAACGTGACCCTTTGTATCTTTCATTTCCGGAGCATCTATGCCGATGAGTCTGACGCGGAGTTTTTCCCGAAGGAGCCAGTGAACACCATCAATATTAAACTTAGCGGTGTCGCCGTCATAATTATCAACATAGCGAACGCACCTCAAAGTTCGATCATCATGAACACATGAATTTTCGGAACTAATGTTGCTCGGATTAGAGTGAATACAACCATACGCTACCAATGCCCATAACACGTGGGAGCATCGAATTAAGGTAAATCTACGCTCGAATAGCCATCGGTACATCAACAGCCCCTTAGGTTAAAAAAATTTATTGAGCATCTTCTGCTGTTTCGAGTTTTACACGATTCGGCAAATTACGGCACCACAGGTATCTATGGGACTAAAATTTGACAGGTTTATTTCCTGTCAAAACGAAATATCCATGCCATGAGACTTGTCGAGGCTCTTGCCGCGATTGTGTTCAAGTGCCCGTTGTTTTGAAGGCTCAAGACTCTTCTCCAGACCTGCCTTCTCTCGGCTCATCCGTTCATTGGGCTCGACTCCAAAGCCGGCCTCAAGACTAAAAATATCTTTTTTCAAGTCAAATAGCGCCTTCTCAGAAAAATCCCTTTTCTTAAGCATCCGCGCCGCTTCTTTTTGATAGAGTGCAAGCCCGCTTGGTGGAGATGAAAACCGGTCCCCTGACCCACGAAACGCTACGGCGATTTGAAAGAGCAGACCAACTTTATTTCTAGACCTGGAATCTAAGCTTTCTGCCCACCCCCTTACTTCCTGGGTGACAAACTCCTGACCTCCCTTGCGATCTTTGTAATCCATGGTCGTATCTTTTTGTGAGGAGCGCGACATCGCACTTCCTGCTCCCCGAACGACCTGGTGGGTAATTTCTTTTTCCTTTAGCCCTCGGTCCCTGAGACCACGAATCCTGTCCCAATCGAGATTTTCAGAAAAACCACTCCTGTCGATAAACACATAAGCATTCTCCCGGTGCCGCGACATGGCGACATAGCTCGACTCTCGGCTCGCACGGTCGGCCACCAGAAAAAACGTCTTATCGACCGTATCCCCTTGGGACTTGTATACGGTGGCAGCGTAGCCGTGCTCCAAGTGCTTATAGTCGGCGGTATTAACCTTTAAATGGTTGCCAGCATCGGTTTTGATTTTAAAATCATAGCCAAGGTTTTTCTTTTCGATCTTTTCGATTTGACCAAACAAACCATTTTGCACTCCGAGCTTGCGCGAGTTTTGCGTGAAAAGAATACGGTCACCCGTAGCAAATTCCCTGTCTTGATTCTTACCACCCCGGTCGTTCCCTCGGATGGTGACAGGATCCTTAAGATAACCCTTCTCTTTAAGTCGCCCCCTGATCTCAAGGTTCAAAGCATCGACCTGACTGTTGGTTTCAGACAAGACAAGAAACGATTTTTTCGGGCTGGCGAGTTTTTCATCTACATACTTACTCACCAGATCAGCCCGGGTGCGACCCGCACCGTTGTGGACAAAAAGTTGGTCGCGCATGGCATACTCTCTCAAAGCATCTTCAGCACGGCCTTGAGAGAAAAACTGAGCAGCCTTTCTCTGCCACTCTTCTTTTTGGCGACCCATATGGCTCAGCTCACTTCCACCAAGACCCTCTCTGAGCATCCTGACGGGTGATCCAGCCTCGATCGGCTGGAGCTGCCGGTGATCGCCCACCAAAACGACCTTCGATCCCGCCGCGTGGGCATGGTTTAAAAGTCGGTCGAGTTTTCTCGACCCCATCATAGCCGCCTCATCCACCACCAGTATGTCGTTACGACTTAGCGGTTTCTGATAGCCCTGCTCCACCCCACCCATAAACCGGTCGATGGTTTGACTGGGAATCTTGGCAGCCTTCTCCAAATTCTGAGCTGCTTTGCCCGTCGGCGCCAGACCTCTAACCTCATAACCAGCCTTTTGCCAGATATCACGACAAGCATCGAGGGCTGTACTCTTGCCAGACCCCGCCACCCCCATGGCCACTTTGATCCCACCGCGTTCTATGGTCAGGGCTTTAATCATGGCAACCTGCTCACCCCGAAACCCTGTCTCTTCTACACCCCAGCCACGAGCTTTCTCTTTCAACTCTTTATTAAATTTACCGATCGTGCGCTCCACCTTGGTCTTTCCGATCTGGTGACCTGTTTCTTTGGCTCGCGTCAGAGCTTTGGCAAACATCGACTGCTCGATGCCGTAAATTTCCCGGCTGGTGTAGCGAGAAGATCCGTCCAGATCTTTGCCGAGAGCCATCACCTCGGGATGGCCAGCCAGCTCGCGGGTTACACCCCTAATCCCGTCCCGCCCATACCTCCCCTGGGCCGAAGTGGCAATTTCACGGCGCAGCTCCCGACCCGTAAAGGTCGATTGATTTTCGGTCAGCCTAGTGAGTGCTCCGCCGATCTCTCGCTGGTGATCAATCGTTGGTGCTTGATACCTTGCCCGGCCTATAGCCTTCTCCGGCTCAAAGCCATGCTGCCGCCCGACCACCTGCCATTCTTGCTGCAACAAAGTGAAACTTTTTTCTCGCTTCGGTGCCCGGGTCGCAAGGTTTGATTTCTCGGCCGCTTTGGAGGTCTCGTAACCCTTCTTTGCCATGTCGAGAGTGATCGCTTCCCGGCGCTTACTAAACTCCTTAATGAGCTTTTCAGGAACACCCTTGACCTCAAACTCACGGTCTTTGCGCCGGATCTCCACGCCAAGCCCCCGCTGCAGCCTCTGGGCGAGCTCGGCCCGGTAGACGGCCCCGGCGGCCATCTTTTCTTGGTAAAGATATTTCGATTCGATCGTCCCCCAAGTGCCGTCACTGCGCTGGGCGACGTTGGCGACAAAACAATGGGTATGAAGCTGTGGGTCATGCTCCCTTGAGCTCGCGTGATCAAACTTCGCTACAATTAGGTTTTGCACCGGCTCTCTGTGCACACCACCCTTACCCCGGCGGGTGATGGCCGCATACTCATCTATGTGATCAAGGGCAGCGCTGGTCGCTGCCTGGTGTGCTTCAAAAACCTTCTCCCTAGTCTCACCGTCACCCAGTGCCCAAAGGATGGAGACCGACTTCGGGGCAGAGAAGGTCAGATCATAACCGGGCCGATGTTCAGGCCCAGAGTTTTGAGTCAGAGCCAGGCCTGGGGTATCTGGGTCTGAGTGAGACCCCGGAGCAAAGCCTTGAAGAACCGACTCAAGCTGCTCAGCCCCTACCGGACTGTTCTCGGCGAGGTCGAGAGCCTCAGCCCCACGCCAGCGTCCAGATTGCTCCCCGTCCTGGGCGTAGTATTCAACCTCGGACTCTTTTGTGTAGTATTGGGCGGCATCACCGCCACTCTTCCACGTTTTAATCGAGAGCATGGCCTAGCGGCCCTTGCCCAAAAGAGCTTCCCGTAGCCAATCGGCGTCGGGATAGAAGACGCCAAAATAGTGCAGCACAAATAGTCCAAGAAGACAGCAGGCAACAAAGCCGCCGCCATAAAGAAACAGCTTCCTCCCTTGCTCCTCGACGTCCTGGGTCAGCTCTTTGATCACTCGGACCGACTGCGCCTTTATGTCACGGTGCATTGCCGATAGCCCATCGTCGAGACCCCGCATCTGGGTCGCCGTCCGGTCTTTCATACCCTCGATCTGTTGCAGAATATTCTCATACCGGTCCCCGGCCGCAGCCATCCGGTGAATGGATTTTTCCACCCGCTCTAAGACTTCCAGGCTCTTGCCCATCTCCCCCACGAACCCCTCCATCTGCTCTTTGATCTTGAGGTTGGCCTCCTCGATTTCAGGACCATACTGGGCCGCCGTCTTCGCCAGGGAAAAAACTTCGTCGCGGGTCAGCTGGCGAAAGCTGGCAGTTGATTCGAGCTGGTTGGTAGCCCTTTCGGTTCGAGCTAGTGCCTCGATTATTCGGTTCTCGAAGGAGATGAAAAAAGCCTGATCGATTGGAGACGTTTCTCCATTTACCGTGGCTCCAGGTCGCAAGTCCTCGATGAGGTGACCCCTGACCAAGTCGGTCACGATTTGTGTGGGGGTGCCCTGGTCGCCCAATTTTTGGTGTTCCTCGGGGCTAAGACGGATGGTGACTTTTTTCATATCACTCATGGTTGGCGGCTCCCTGGCGGTTGACTATTGGGTTGTTCGTTCTGGGTTTCGGGCTAACGTTTCCGGCGAAATGAACCGAATGCTGTGGGGGGACGCGGGAGGAGCTGGTGCTGGCACTTGCCAGCAGGAATTCTTTAGACATATCAACGTGGTGACTCGACCGAAAACACAGAGCCTACCATATTACATACGAGCCCGCGCCGCAATACCTTATTAAATCTGTAGTTACAGGCTTATGGCACCTGCACCCAAACAGGTGCGTCGGGTGTGTACGTTTCTTATTTTGTGGTTTTTGTTTTTCTCTGGGATTTTTTTCTATTTGTTCTGGGTCGTCATTGTTTTTTTGGGATGCGTTTTCTTAGTCCTTTTGTGTTGTCTTTATTCCGATTTGGTATCGCCTATGGCCTTCGTTTAGACGCTATTCCCAGGAGCAGCCGAAAGCATTACTCAAAAAAGCCAGTGTAGCGAATAGCGAGACTCTGGGAGACAAAAGAATGCCGAAGATGAGGGAGTCTCTCACGCCGGAAAATGGACCACAAAAAATCTTGAAAGTGTACCGCTACCGACGAGCAAGATGATCCACTTTGGCTTTCGGTTTTTGTCCTCTCAGGGGGCGGCAACGAGACAACTATAGGATCGTCAAATGCGCTCACAATCGGAGGATGTTTACCCTTACCTAACCTTCCAAATGTTCTCAGAATCGAAATGTGAAGACCGTTTTTTTGGGCAATTTACGCGACAGGTATTGTGAACTGTGATGTGGCGTTGGCAAGGACGAGATGTACTATTTTTCTTGGTCCGGTGTAACATTTTAGATTTAAGAATAGGGCTGTTTAGGATCTTTTTTGAAGCACTTCCTAGGTTCATAGTTTAGCTTAACCGTCGATTGCGTTGAATATTTTTTCGTTTGGGAAAATCGTTTTGACTGGGCAGAACCTCATGATCGTACTTTGAATAAAAATCAACGACATTTTGATCGATCGCATCGGTAATAATACCAACCGACCCTATATTTAACTTTCGGATAGCTGAGCAGAAGTGCGGCTTAGATTATTTTTTAGCTAACGACATAGGCAATCCAAAAAGTTCACTTTACCGCATCGTATAACGACTAGAAAATTGGTGTTAGACACTATTTTTAATGCCCCTCGATCGCAAAGAACATTTAAGTTAATGGCTTTTCAAAGAAAATTTTTCCCTGTATAAACAAATGGATACAAAACCACTAAAGATTTTCTAGGATTTTGCCGATATACTTAAGGTATAGTTTGCTATACCTGTGGGATAATACATGGGGAGCAAACATGGATGTTAGAAAAGCTCTGCGAAAAGCTGTAAATGACAGTCGCTGGGAATTGAGTGAGCACGCAGAACGGCAAATGAATGATCGAGGGTTTTCCCGTATTGATGTGCGCCGCTGCCTTTTGGGAGGAAAGCATGTTCCGAATCTAGACGAAGATAAGAACGGGACATGGAGATATAGAATAGCCGGGACAACTGTAGACGGAGACAAAATAAGTTTAGCCGTGATTATAGACGAAGACGTTATTGTCGTTACTGTTATCGATACCTGAAAGGGTAGGGTGGATGAAAACAAAAACCGAGAACAATTATAAAATGACTGAGTCGGGCATAGACATTATCATATCGAGTGTCCAACTTAAGAAGGTGCCGGGAACAACGGACGACTGGTATCCAGCCATTAATCAGCAAGCACTTCTAAATCTTATTTTTAAGGCTTTGGCGGAGACGCCACAACGCTTAATGGGGCTACACATAAAATATATTCGAAAATTTATGAATCGAACACAGGAAGAATTTGCTAAAGATCTTTCCTTTACCTCCCCTAAACAAATTCGGACTTGGGAGCAAAAAGGAAGAAATCCTGCCGATATATTACCAATCCACGAAGCAAACCTGAAATTACTAATGATGGACTTTCAAGGAATTCAAACACTGAATGTGAAAAATCATCTATTGCTAAGCCGCGGGAAAATTCCACATATCGTAGCCCCAATCAAACTTGAAGAGAAAGAGCTACGTCAAGCTTAGTTAGATCTCAAATCTATAAAACCTAAGGCTTTGAGACGTCTGCTCTTGACTAAGAGTGATCAGTCCTTCTTCCCTCATTTGTTCTGGCAGAGTCAAGTTAGACGTTATAGCCGGCAAGGTGAGTGATTGGATTAGTAATACTAGTAACTAGGTGCAATCCAAAAGCGAAGCTGTGCCTAGGTTGAAAAAGTCGCTACTTTAATAGGAGGAGTCGATTCTTAATTATTTGTAGCTGATTGTCTCAGACAATCAAGGTGAGTACTAAGAAATTCATCTCTAACGTCGCTTGGCTTAGAATGATAACAGACGGCGATACTTAATCTTTCAAATCAGCAGATTTGAATTTTTGAGTTTCCAAGAGCCGGTAGAAGTTTTGAAATGTCAATCAACCGGCCGTTATCATCAAGGCAGGGCTTTGTTTTGGCGTTGTGGAGCATCTTATCTGGCATCGACACCTTCTGGAATACACTGAGAGCGCTGCGTCTTAAAATTGAAATTAGACGTATTTAAAGGCGTTATTCCTGAAACGGGTGAAAGAGAGCACGTTCGTGGGCGTCAACACATATTAGTATCATGTGCTTTTTGCAGCCATCGCTCTAGTCATAATGGACCTGCTTTTTTTGGTCGGTGGCACTCTACAAAATCCCGATGGCGAGGGACTAATAACACAACAAGTAAGAAAAACAACAGGCAAGAGGCCTCAGAGCGGGTCTTTTTACGATCTTTGTAATCGCGCTACAGCTAAGCCTTCCTGTTTATCTCGTTCGCCGAAGGATTGTCCGCTCGAAACAGAGGAGGAAGGCGGGGCAAGCGCCCGCAAGCGGTCGGCGCCCGTTTCACTTCTTAAATTTAAGTGACAGCATTTTTTAAAATAAGCAGGTAGATCTCTCTGACTTCGTCTTGTCGCCGGCTTCGAGTAAATACAGCGAACGATTGCTGCGAGATTCGTATTGAGGTTGCGAGAGAGTAGGCCCCGCCCTACCCTTCTTCTGACCGATCGAATAGCGTCCAAAGCCTCAAACTCTTGAGTGCCATGCGCTTTTAGAACTACCGCCTGGCTCCAGGTCCAATGGTTGTGCTCGCCATCTTTTACAGCTTCGGGCTCGATCAAAAGCAAACTCTTGCGAGTCGTCTTTAATTTCGTTTTTGGAGCCGTTTTTAGAGTGCTCAGCCGCCTTTGCATATGTGCTATGTGTTCGGGTATCAGTGAAAAACGAACGCCTTCAGTTTGCGATATGAGCTCGAGGGAGAGCCAATGCGGCTTCTTCTCAGTTAGCAGCGCATACCAAGTGTTTTTGCTGCAATCGGTGAGTTCGAAGAACTCTTTTCGAGTGAGTTGAAGAGTATAATTATTGTCGTAACCGATGTCTAACAACGCTTCGAACAACTTTGCTACTTTTCGCTCGCAACGATCATCGTTATAAATCCGAGTGACGTCGATCTTTGTGCTTGGGTGTCCTTTAACGATTGCAGCAAGATCTGAAAGCACTGAGCGAGAGTCGCCGCGACCTTTTTGGCGCCACAAGTGCTCTTCGAGCCTGATTGAATCGCCGGAGATTGGGTCAACAACCCTTTTTTCGTAGAGTCTTTTTTTCGGGTTGTAAGGCGATGTATAGAAGCGTTTTAAGCCTGAGAGCGCGCCTTTGTCGGCGCCAAAACCGTATGCCGCAAAGATTCTGTAGAGAGCAGACTGAATGAATTTGGCGGCATCTTGATTGCGCTTTGTGGCTTCGAGAATTGGCAACGGAGTTATAGGAATCACGATAGCCAAGCCTTTGCCGCCGGCGCTTCTCGGCATGTCTGAGATTAGAGAAGCGAGAGCTGCATCACCATTTTTCATCAAAATCTCGATGATTTTTTTGGGGCACACCCTGCCCTTTTCGTCTTTTACGCAGTCCCACGCGAGATCAGCATCGAGGTCTTGCGTGAGACACATAATAGTTTCGTTGCCGTATTTGTCAGCGATCCATGTCGTTGTGACATCGGCCTCTGTTTTTCTGCAAAATTCGATCGGCTGTTTCTTGCCCGTTTCTGCACAAATAACGTATTTGCGATGCCTGCGAAAGGCTGCCGGGCGAGACTTTTTTTGGTTTTGAGCTAGTGACATGACCTCTCCTATAGACAGAATATAGAGAGAATCAAAAAAGAATGAAACTAGACGTCTTGTCACCGACGTCTTGTCACCGACAAGACGTCGGTGACAAGACGTCGGTGACAAGACGTCGGTGACAAGACGTCGGTGACAAGACGTCGGTGACAAGACGTCGGTGACAAGACGTCGGTGACAAGACGTCGGTGACAAGACGTCGGTGACAAGACGTCGGTGACAAGACGTCGGTG
>Ga0222671_1000400_pt1 | contig 13683 bp, 10 predicted proteins | sample AntAcemetagen797_FD_179849 | JGI IMG/M metagenome (GOLD analysis project Ga0222671, IMG submission 179849) | Saline water microbial communities from Ace Lake, Antarctica - #797 | ecosystem: Environmental > Aquatic > Non-marine Saline and Alkaline > Saline | place: Antarctica: Ace Lake... | reverse complement strand
AGGCTCCACCCGCGCGATGACCTGGCCTCGGCGCACCCGTTCGCCGCTTTCTACTGCGGGGGTGACTGGCTCCATGCTGATGAGCATGCCCTCCGGGGTCGTGATGGTGACTACACCGCGATTAACCACCCACCCGCTAAAACTGATGGTCCCACCGGTGGGGGCGACAATGTCGCTGTCTTCGGCTGCTAAATCTAGCCCTCGGTGTCCGGCGCCCCAGGGAGTGAGGGGAGCGGTGAAATCCCGGATAATCAGGTGATCACCGCTCGTGGGCCACTCCCACACGGCCTGTGGTGGCGGTGGAATGAGCCCCATGAGGAGCACTACAATCAGGGGGATCATGTGGGAAAAGTCTCATGGTTTCCAGTGGCAGCGTGCGTCCGCGCCGTCTTTTCGTGGAGGAGGTTCTGCCGCCAGGGGTTGGGGACACCAGCGTTGAAAGGCTCACCCAGTGCTTGATGATGCGTTCCTCTTTGCCTTTCTGATTACCGTGGGAGTGGGCCTTGCCACCCCGGTCGATTTTCCTCGTCGTCGGGACACAATCACGCGATGTCCTATCTTGTCTACGGAACCGGGCCGGTTCAGTCTCAAGAGCGAACTAAGATTTCACGAGGAGCTGGAAGAACCTCGAGTTGACAAAGATGCGCTCTCGCCCGGCCTTAAAGTCTATTAGGACGCCCCCTCGGACCAGAGCATTCAACCAATTAGTTGCGGTGTATCTCGATACGTGGCAACGCGACACCACAGTGGAGATGCGGCAGTACGGCTGTTCGAAGAGGACAGCCAGAAGGTCGGCATTGGCTGCGGCCGTCACTTCTCTAATCTTGCTGAGAGTTTCGTTTTGTAGATCCTTAATCTGACCAATTTTGATGGCGGTACTCAATGCGGTTGCGCGGATTCCCTCCAAAACGAAGAGAATCCATTCTTCCCAGTTACCGTCCCTCGTTACCTCAAGGAGTAATCGGTAGTACTCCTCCTTATTTTCGATGATGTATCGGGATAGATAGAGAATGGGCTGGTCGATTAGTCCGGTATTTATCAAAATCAGGATGTTCATGATTCGACCGGTCCTACCGTTTCCATCCTCAAAAGGGTGAATGGCTTCAAATTGGTAGTGAGCAACTGCTACCACCACGAGTGGGTCCAGACCTCGAGGCTCATGGAGAAAGCTTTCCCAGTTACCGAGTTTGTCTCGAATGACACTTTCACTCGAGGGTGGAGTGTAAATGGCAGCTCGGGTGGCGGGGTTGCCGATATACGTCCCTGGCAGCTTCCGAACGTTCATCTCGCGGCCCTGCACAATCGTACATACCTGCGTCGCGGTCGTCGACGATAGCGGTCTACTCTCGATTAACCGGATCCCGGCAAGGAGCGCTTTACGGTACCGCAGAGTTTCTTTCGTTGCGGGGTTAGTCGCTGCTGATTCATCGTGGGCGAATCTGAAGAGGTCATCTGCGGTTGTAACGATGTTCTCTATCTCAGAACTCGCCTGCGCTTCGAGGAGAGGTATCGCGTTGATCAGAACGGTTGGGTTGGTCATTTCCCGAGCGGCCTGGGCTAGCGTCGCTAAAGTTGCCCTGGCCTCAATTGTCGCCTTTAGTACTCGTTTCGTTTCGAGCTCAATGTTCGGCGGCAGATCAGGAAGGTCGTTGTAAGGATCTGAAGGCTGCCACGACATGTGACAAGCGTAGCAACACATTACTAAAACGTGTCAAAAAAAAGCCGTAAATTGTACATGTCGTGGAGATGGGTCAAAATTTCTGCATTTATTCGAAACGTACCCGGCATGGGCTCAGCCGCATGTCGCGAACAGGTCGTTGGGCCCGCATCTTCGCCGCCAACAATGCATTCTTCGATGCAGCAGGGATTACGATATCGTCGCGGCCGTAGACGATGTGCCGCACGCCGGCCGGCCCAAGCATAGCCAGAGCACCCACCGCGTGGCTTCGACAGTTGACTAGGCGGTAATCCGGCTCCAGCCTCCGGAACAACGGATTTGGTGACATTTCCCGATTACGCCAGGGCAATAAGGCTTCCGAACATCCTCTGGATTACTTGGGTCTTGAGCAGAAGAACTCTCGCTCCTATTACCCACAAACCCAAGGGCAAGTCGAGAGATCCCCTGGGTTTAAGAAGCGGTTGGCCCCGCCACACCCTCACCGGTGTCTCTAACCATCGACGCACGACGAGCCGTCGTATCGGATCTCATCACCGAAGAAAATCTCGGCGAATGCATAATCGAACCGAAGAAAAGTTACTCGGCAAAAAACCATAAGAAACAAAACCCCCCGGGCCTAAGTTCACCACTGTGCGGAAGGTGGGACTTGAACCCACACGCCCGAAGGCACAGGATCCTAAATCCTGCGTGTCTGCCAATTTCACCACTCCCGCTGGCTCCCCCAGTGTATCGAGCGGCTAGCGGGCCACCCACGCTTCAACAGCATCCGGGGTGCGGGGAATCTCTGCCGAGAGGTTGAGGCCGCCCTCTCGGGTCACCAGAATGTTGTCCTCAATCCGGACACCAATTCCACGCCACTTCAGCGGTACCGTTTCGTCATCGGGTTGGAAATACAGCCCAGGCTCGATCGTGAAGACCATGCCCGCTTCGAGGACCCCATCGATATACATCTCCTTGCGTGCCCCAGCGCAGTCGTGAACATCGAGTCCCAGATGGTGACTGGTCCCATGAATCATGTAGCGCCGATGAAGCTGGCCGTTTGTGTGGAGTGTTTCCTCCAAAGACAGAGGCAGTAATCCCCATTCACTGACCCGGCGGGCAATCACCTGCATCGCTGCGGCGTGCAGTTCCCGAAAGACAATTCCCGGTTTCACGAGGGCAAAGGCGGCGTCCGCGGCTTCGAGTACGGCGTCATACACTTCACGCTGGGCCGCGCTAAAGCGACCGTTCACAGGAAGAGTCCGAGTGATATCTGCGGTGTAAAGAGAATCTCTCTCCACCCCTGCGTCAATTAGAAGCAGATCGCCGTCGCGAATGGGCCCATCATTGGTGACCCAATGCAAAATGCAGGCATGCGAGCCACTGGCCACAATCGAGTCATACCCCACCCCGTTGCCCTCGATACGGGCTCTCGAGTTGAAAGCTCCCTCCACCACGCGCTCTCCCCGCTCGTGACCCACGGCGCCAGGCAGCGCGGCGATGATGTCGGCGAACCCGCGGTGGGTGGCATGCACGGCTTCCTGGAGCTCTGAAATTTCCAGAGAATCCTTCACCAGTCGCATTTCACTGGCAGCGCGAGCCAGGTCACTATCCACATCGTGGTGGTCTTTGGGTGTCTTGCGCAGCGAGTCAAGGGCATCCGTGAAGAGGGGGTCAGATTCACGGATGATGGCTGCGTCGCCCGTGAGGGCCTCTTCGAGCACAAAATCATTGATGTCCACGGTATCCACGCCCAGCCAGGTACTGACTTCCTCCAAGGAAGGCCGCCTCCCCGTCCAGAATTCCCCAATATCGGCCCTGGCATAAAACTCGTCGCTGGTGCGGGGCGCAGAGGGTCGGATGATGAGGCCCCAATGATGGCCGCTATCTGTTGGTGTCCCCAATAAAACGCTGTCAGGAAGAGCGGAAAACCCCCATCCCGTGAAATACGTGAAGGCGCTGTGTGGGCGAAACGGATAATCCGTGTCATTGGACCGCTGTTTCGTCGTGCCCGCGGGAAAAAGAAGAGTCCTTTCCGGGAACTGTGCGCTGATGTCCTTGCGTCGAGCAGCGGCGAAAGAAGCCACGGCCCACGCGGTGGCGGAAGCAGGGGTGTGGGCCGTCCAGCCGGAGCGAATGAAATCCCTGAAGGCTTCGGAAATCGGGGACGCTCTGTTGTCGTCGCCCTTCGAAGAAGGATTTTTCGCCATTGCTCCAGTGTGGCACCTAGCATGGGAGAGTGCCATTGCGAATAGACCTTCATGCCCACACCACAGCATCCGATGGCGCAGACAGCCCCACCGAGCTTGTGGGGCATGCGCTTGCGGCCGGCGTCGACGTGTTGGGTCTCAGCGACCATGACACCACCAGCGGATGGGACGAAGCACGTACCGCCTGCGCCGGGACGGGACTGACCATTGTTCCTGCCATCGAGTTGAGTTGTCAGGTCATATCTCCGGGTGCGCCACCGCGCAGCGTCCACTTGCTGGGATACCTACCCAATCCGCTGCACCCCTCACTCAAGACTGAAACGGACAAAATTCGCGCCCATCGCGATCATCGTTTACAACAGATGGTCAAGAAAATTGCCGTCGATTTTGATATTACGTGGGAGGAAGTGGCAGCTCACATTCCTCCCGGTGCTACGGCTGGGCGCCCCCACATCGCACATATTCTGATCGAAAAAGGCTACTTTCTGGACACCACGCAGGCGTTTGAGGGGCCATTGCGCGGCGACGGTCCGTATCACGTTCCGCACTACGCTCCACGGTTGGAAAAAGGGCTAGAGATTATTACTCAGGCCGGCGGTGTTCCTATCCTTGCCCACCCCTACACGGGCCAGCGTTCCAGCGCGGTGGACCATCAGCAAGACCGTGACGGAATTCGAGCCGACTATGCGGACCTGGTCGCGCAAGGTTTAGCGGGGTTGGAGATTTACCACCGAGAAAATACGGAGCAGGGTAAAAAAGTTTTGGCTTGGGTTGCTCATGAGCTCAACCTCATTGTCACGGGCTCCAGTGATTTTCACGGCTCCAAAAAACCCAATGCTTTAGGCGAAAATCTCACTGATGAGACTCAGTTCCACCGCATCCTTGATGCCGCTACAGGCTCCGTACCTCTTCGTTAGGAAGACGTGCGGCGGCGCTGGCGCTGCCGAGAACCGCGGGACGGTGAGTTGCCACCGGATTCCGCACCCGACGTGGTCCGCGGGGGCTTCGCCGGCGCAGAGGTGCGGGGTTGGCCCGCCCGCTTCTCCTTGAGAGGAATGGGGGTGTTATTGAGGCGCCCCTTAGTTCCTGGCGCGATGGCTAAGTCCTCAAGGAAATGCGGTGAAGAGGAATACGTTTCTATCGGTTCGGGGATACCCATTTCGAGGGCCTTGTTGATCAGCGCCCACTTGTGGAGGTCATCCCAATCCACGAAGGTCACGGCAATCCCGGTCTTCCCGGCACGACCCGTGCGTCCCACGCGATGTAAATACGCCTTGTCGTCTTCGGGGATGGTGTGGTTAATCACGTGGGTAACATCCTCCACGTCGATTCCCCTTGCGGCCACGTCTGTGGCAATGAGGACATCTTTTTTTCCGGCTTTGAACGCTGCCATCGAGCGCTCTCGAGCGTCCTGGCTGAGGTCACCGTGCACCGCACCGGCAGAGAAGCCGCGGTCGTTAAGTTCTTCCATGAGACGTGCAGCCGCTCGCTTCGTCCGTGTGAAGACGACGGTTTTGCCACGGCCTTCAGCCTGCAAGATACGACCAATGACTTCGTCCTTATCGAGCGCATGAGCGCGATACACAAAGTGTTTGATATTTGCCTGCGTAATGCTCTCATCCGGAGACGTCGCTCGAATGTGGATGGGCTTGTTCATGAAGCGCCGGGCCAGTGTTACCACGGGCCCCGGCATGGTCGCCGAGAAAAGCATGGTGTGACGGGTGGGCGCCGTTTGGGCAAAGAGGCGCTCGACGTCAGGCAGGAAGCCCAAATCGAGCATCTTGTCCGCCTCATCGAGAACCATGACCGAGACATTCGCCAGCGACAAAAGACGCTGGCTTGCCAAATCGAGCAGACGACCGGGGGTTCCCACCACAATTTGCGCTCCGGCTTTCAAAGCCTCGATTTGGCCTTCATAGGCCTTACCGCCGTAGATGGAAACCACTGTCGTGTTGCGATTGCCGGCGGCGAGGACTAAGTCTTCTGTCACCTGCACCGCGAGTTCCCTGGTGGGGACCACCACTAAGGCTTGAACGCCTGGGGCTGGGTCTGCACCCAGGGATTGAATGAGAGGCAAACCAAAACCAAAGGTTTTGCCTGTGCCTGTTTTTGCTTGTCCAATGATGTCTTGGCCTGTGAGTGCGATAGGAATCGTTTGCTCCTGAATGGGAAACGGTTCGATAATTCCTTTGGCTTCGAGGGCCTCGACCATGTCGGCGTCAATACCGAGGTCGGAAAAATTCACGTGTTAGATATTCCTCGTCTTTATATTTTCCCCCAGTGTAGCTGGCGAGCCTTGCTGGGGGTATTTTTTGCGCTCACAGCTAAGCTAGGCGGATGGCGTTTTGGCAGAAAAAGAAGGCGAAGGCGAAGCCTTCGCTCCCGAAGAGAAGCTCAGGCGCTCTCTCGAGCAAGGTTGACGTGGGGGCGCTTGCCCCACCCGCTGCGGACTATTTGGCGGGCATTACGAGCCTCCAGGCGGTCCTCGTGACCATGCTTGCGGGCAGCGCCCAGGAAGCATGGTCCACCCAAGACGCCGATGCACTCATGAATGCGTCGGGACGCGCTATGGATCGTTACCGTGCATTTCATCAGATTTTGTTCGAGTACGTGGACGATGTTCCTGTCGCTTTAGCCCCCGCGCGGGAAACTCTCTCTGCTCACATCTCGCGCTTTAGCACACAGCGCTGGCATGAACAGGTCACCACCTGCTACGTGGTCACGGGTTTTACCCGAGACTTTTGGCACCTCCTTGCCGACGGCTTACCGCCAGCGTTGCGCACCAAATGCCAGCAGATCCTGAGCGACCAGGGTGATGAAGAGCAGATGGCGGGTGTGCTCGCCAGATTGGTGGAATCCGATGATCGCTATCGCTCCACCGTGAGCCTGTGGTCACGCCGCCTTGTGGGGGATGTGATGCTGCTGTGTCGAGAGGCGCTCTCTGCCAGGGCACGCGCATCGACAGACACCGAGATTCCGCTGGAGCCAGTGTTCACCGAAGTGGTTGCTCACCACACGAGGCGACTGGATCGAGTAGGGCTGACCGCCTAGCGAGCCAAGCCAATCCACAGGGCGGCGTCGCTTGCATCCCGGCGTGGGGGAAGCATCAGGCCAACAACAATTGGGGCGAGAGCTGCAAGCCCCAGTGAGATGATCCAACTCCAGAGTCCATCGGGGCTCAGACCCACCCACATGGATGTCGCCCAGCCCAGGGAACCCGCAATAACTCCCACAGAGGGCATGAGGGCAATTCCCAAGCGATCGCGTTTGGGGAGTACGTATCGCAACCCAAAACCGAGAAGGCCAGAGGCCGCAACAACGAAGACCAGACCGACAGCCATGATTAGGGCGCGAAGCCAATCTTTCTTGTCTTTTCCACGCCAATTTCCACGTAGGCAAGATTCCGCGACGCCACGACAAAAATGTGGCCTTTTTCGTCTTCAAAACGAATAGTGCCGTTGTCGGACACGAGGCCCTCGGCGATAGCTTTTTCTAACTCTGCGGTGCTCGCGCTCGTCTGAATGACGAGTTCGCGGACCGTGTTGATAATTCCAATGCGTATTTCCACGTCTCTAGCGTAGGGCACGTCACCTGTGTGGATTAGCCTCGAAGGTGATGGACACATCTGACCCCGCGACCGTGCTCGAGGCGCCTGTTTCTCGGCATGCAATTCTCCTGGGTGCACCCGGTTCGGGCAAGACAGAGATACTCGTGCGACGCTTCGAGGCCTTGCTTGCACAAGGCCAGAGCCCAGATTCCCTCATCATCGTGACCCCCACCAGAATCCAGGCGAGCTCGCTTCGAGACACCGTCGGCGTGAGGCTGGGGCTTACCACCCAGGGAGCGCGGGTTCGATCCCTTGCCGCCCTGGCTTTTTCTTGCGTGCAGGACTATCACCGCGATAAGGGTTTGCCTCCGCCCGATTTGATGAAGGCAAGTCAGATTGATGTTGATATCCAGGCGCTGCTGGAGGGTCACCTTGAGGATCAGTCGGGACCTTCGTGGCCGGAACCTCTGGGGCCCGATGTTCGCAGCACTCGCGTTTTCCGAGGGGAGCTTCGGGAATGGATGGCGCGCGCCGGGGAAAGTGGCGCCAGCAACGACCAGATTCGTGCGGCCGCAGCGACGGCCAGGCGACCTGATTGGGTAGCTGCCGTGGAATTTCGGGAAGAATTTCAGAGCGTCATGGCCAGCGCAAGACCCGGAGCTTTTGATAGCGGCGAGATTTTTGCCAGGGCGCGCGAAGCGCTCTCAGAGCAACTTCCTCAGCAGTGGAGGAGCCTGCGGCACGTCATGGTGGATGACGCGCATGATCTCACTCACGCGGGACTCGATTTGTTGGTCGCGATATCCCGACTTGGAGTCGGCATCACGGTGGCCAGCGAACCCGATGTGGCTGGCAATACGTTCCGTGGCAGTGAACCCGGGGGGCACGCGTATCTGGGCGCCGCATGGGGTCTGGCCCCCGCTGTGTTACCCGAAGTGTTTCGTCATGGCGTCGGCATCCGGCGGGTGGTGACCGAAATCACGTCCCGTATCGGTGCCGCACAAGCGGGGACTCAGCGTGCAGCGGCCGGGGCAGACCGCGCCGGTGTTGTGAACACCCTGCTGGCCCCTAGCTCCCAGGCAGAGGCGTTCAACATCGCCAGAATTATTCGTGAATCCCAACTTGATGAGAACACGCCACCCCAGCGCATCGCCGTGATTGCCCGGCGAGGGTCACGAGTTACTCAGCTTGTTCGAGACCTTACCCTGGCGGGTATTCCAGCCCGGCAAAGTCTGACCGGCTCAACGTTGCGTGATCAACCGGCAGCGAAGGAACTTGTCGAGCTCCTCGCGCTTGCGCTGGGAATCCTTCCGCTTACGTCGCGCCAAGCGGTATTGGCCCTGAGTGGTCTATACGGCGCCATGACTCAGCGGGAGTTGCGACGCCTGCGGTTTGCCCTGCGCAAAAGCGCCCCGGCAGACGGGCCCTACCAGCCCGTCGATGTGATGCTTGCGCAAGCCCTTGGACATCGCGGTGGTTTTGCTCTGTATGACACACAGATTGCGTCAAAAGCACACACGTTGGCTACAGCCTTAGCCGAGGTTCGAGACATCCCTGATGCCAGTGTGGCTGAACTGTTGTGGCTGCTCTGGGAGGGAACCGGTGCCCATCGAAGTTGGGCACGGATGGCCCATCAACCGTCCACGAGGCAGGCCGGGGTGCACCGGGCCCTTGACGCGGTGGTGGCGCTGTTTTCTCAAGCAGCTGATTTTGGTGAAACTTCTCCCGGGGCGAGCGCTCGCGTTTTTATCGACTCGGTTCTCAACGCTGAAGTGCCCAACGATGTGGTGTTGCCCGCCCCATTGTGGCCAGCCGTTGTGGTCTCCACGCCCTCGGGCGTTGTGGGGCAAGAATTCGACCTTGTGGTGGTGTCAGGCGTGGAGGATGGCGTGTGGCCGGATCTTCGTTTGCGCGGCTCTCTGCTTGCTTCCCATCGCCTTGGCGCCGCACTTCGGGGTGTTGATGATGCGGTTATCGATGAAGCTAAAGTGGTTAAAGACGATGAGCTTCGTCTCTTCGCGTTGGCTACCTCCAGGACCTGTCAAAGACTTGTGGTTACGGCGACTCAATCCGAAGAGTCCGAGCCCAGCGCACTTTTTTCTCTCGTTACGGCACACGCGGAGGCTCTCGCACCGGAAAAAGAGCCCGCTGCGTCGCCTCGATCCGTTGTCGGCAGGTTGCGACGGGAGCTTTACATCGCTGTGGAGGGAGGAAAGCCGACATCGGACATCGCTCAGGATTTGGCGCTCGCTGCTCACTGGAATATCCCTGGAGCGCACCCCGACACCTGGTGGGGTCTTGCGCCGATATCGACCACCGAGCCGTTATACCCGCACGGAGAGATTCCCGTGTCGCCCTCCGCCCTGGGTGCGATTGAGGAATCCCCCATGGATTGGTTTCTCTCTTCCGTTGCGAGAAATGATCCTGCGCCCGCCAGGGGAGTCGGCCTATTGCTTCACCAGGCATGGGAGGCGCATCCCGATGGAGACCCGCGTGCCATGTGGAACGACGTGGAGTCGCGCTTTGGTGAGCTCGAGTATGAGGCGGGATGGGTGGAGAGCTACCAGCGTCGTATTGCGCTTGCCATGGTCTCCGCGCTAGGTGATTACACCCGGGACCGACGCAGTGAAGGCGCCAGCGTGGTGGCCACAGAAGCCTTTTTCAGTATCCATCATGGAAACGTCGTTATGCGCGGGGTTATTGATCGCCTTGAGGCCACCGTATCGGGGGACATTCTTGTTGTCGATCTCAAAACCGGCGCCCACCAAACCGATGCGGGAGTTGCGGATAACCCCCAAATGCTGGCCTATCAAATGGGCCTGGAATCTGAGGAAATGAGACAACTGTGGGATCAAGGAAACCCCGGTTCGGCGGGCGCCGTGTTGCTTTTTGTCAAACAAGGAGTGCGTGGCAAAACGTATCGTTTAGCCACGCAGGCTCCCCTCACGGGTGAAGCCCGGAGTGCGTTTCTGGCGCGAATCGAAAAGGCTGCAGCGGTGATTTCTTCCCACGAGTTTTCCGGGGAACCCCGTGCGTTTGGACCTCCCGGTTCGCCTGCCCGGCATCGTTGGCACGCAATAGGGCAGGTGTGTGGAGATGTTTAGCGCTCGGGAGTTAGCCGCTCTTGTCGGCTCCGGTGTGCCCACGCCAGAGCAGGAGGCGATCATTGAAGGCGACCCGGCAGGTACCTTCCGCATTATTGCCGGTGCCGGTTCGGGAAAAACAGAGACTATGTCCCAGCGGGTGCTGTGGCTGATAGCCAATTCTCACGTCGAACCGGCTGGAGTGCTGGGATTGACTTTCACCAAGAAGGCCGCCCGGGAACTATCGCGTCGTATTCGGTCACACCTTGAGAAGTTGGGAGCCTCGGACGCGGGTGTTGTTGTGGATGAGTTTGAGGGACCGACCGTGTCTACCTACAACGCTTTCGCGGCGGGCCTTTATCGTGACCACGCTGTTTTGCTGGGTCGAGACCCCGAGGCAATCGTGATGTCTGAAGCAAGCGCCTGGGCTTTGACCAGAAGAATTGTGGCGCGCAGTTCTCTTCCTGCCCTTGAGACGTGGGGCCTAGATCCTGCCCGCGTCACCACGATGGTGCGGCGGCTTTCACAACGGCTGTCAGAAAACCCCCTGGCGGAGGGAGAGTTAGAGGCTTTTGTCTCTGATTTCTCGGCTCTGTCTGATCTTCCTGCCGGAGGAAGGGGGCAATACGCCGAGGTTGAGGAGTGGGTCTTCCAGGTCTCACTGTTGCCCACACTCGTGGATCTGGTGGCAGAGGTTGCGCACGCGAAAAGGGTGCGCGGGGTGGTCGAGTTTTCGGACCAAATCGCTTTTGCGTTGGAACTGGTGCAACGCTTCCCGGCGCTTTCACAAGGATTACGAGAACGGTTTGGCGCAGTCTTGCTCGACGAATACCAGGACACCTCCGTGGCGCAGACACGCCTGCTTTCTGAAATCTTTGGCGAGCATCCTGTGATGGCCGTGGGGGACCCGCATCAAGCTATTTATGGGTGGAGAGGCGCCAGTAGCGCCAACCTGGTCGATTTTGAAACCGCGTTTGGGCCCCACGTCCACGCTGCAACCCTGTCCACCTCCTGGCGCAATGGGACCGCCGTATTGGACGCGGCCAACCACATTGCTGGCCCGCTACGGGAGTTGCCTGGACCTCAAGCGGATGTTCTTAAACCCCGCGAGGGCGCCAACTCCCTGGCGCCCAAAGTCCTTTTCCCCGCAACGGTGCTCGAAGAAGCACGAGCTGTCGCCGACTGGTTCCATCGCCACCTGCAGGACCCAAGACCTCCCAGCGCCGCCGTGATTCTGCGCGCCAGAGCTCATCAAAGAATTTTTGTGGATGCTCTTGGTGATGCTGGTGTCCCGGTTCACGTGCTCGGCATTGGCGGGTTGTTAGAAGATCCGGCGATTGCAGACGTGGTGTGTACGTTGCGGGTCTTAGCCCACCCCCACGCAGAAACAGAGTTGCTTCGCCTTCTCACCGGGGGAAAATGGCGTTTGGGTGTGGCCGATGTTCACGCTTTGGCCACGACCGCCAAGTGGCTTGCCAAGCGCGATGAACACGGTGACGAGTTAGAGGCTGACTTTGCCCGCACCTTGAAGGCTTCTGTGGCGCCGGGCGATCACGCCGGATTGATAGACGCACTGTTTTTCATCGCTGGTTCGCCCTCACAGCATCATCAACGCAAGCAGTATTCGCCTGAGGGGCTCACCCGCTTGGCCGATGCTCATCGCGTCCTTGTCTCCTTGCAGGCGCAGCGTTTTGGAGATGTTGCCGAGCTTGTGGTTGCCATTGAGGTCGAACTTGGACTCGATAGTGAACTTCTGGCCAACCCTCTTCGCACCTCATCCATGGCTGCCAGAGAGGCTTTTATGGAGGCGCTCACCGGGTATCTGGCATTTGCCGATGACGATGGGGTAACGGGTTTCGTTCAGTGGCTTGATGAGGCTGAGCGCAAAGACAACCTGTCTCCTCGCGCAGAAGAACCCGAAGCCGGCTGTGTTCAAGTGCTGACCATTCACGGAGCGAAAGGTTTGGAATGGGACCTGGTGGCCATCCCGCGCCTGGTCGAAGACGAGTTACCCACAAAGCCCAAAGGTCTTGGAGGGTGGACTACTGGTGGGGAGCTGCCCTATGACTTCCGGGGAGACCGACATTCACTGCCGGTCTTTTCGTGGCGGGGGAGTGATTCGAAAAAGGCACTCTCCGACACTGAGAAAGCGTTCCGCGAAGATATGCGCGCCCATCACCTCGCCGAGGAGCGCCGGCTGATGTACGTGGCTCTCACCAGAGCCAAGTCCCACCTTCTGCTGACCGGCTCCTACTGGGCGCACCAGGTATCGCCGCGCAAACCCTCGAGGTTCCTCGCTGAACTGGTTGATGCGGGCCTCCTGCCTGCTGTCGACGAGAATCCTTTCCCTGATGCGGCACCACTAGAAGAAGAACGCGGCACATCTTCGTGGCCGCCGGATCCGCTGGGTTCACGGCGACCCGTGCTCGAGGCCGCCGCCAAGGCCGTGAGAGAAGAGTTGAGTGAGGGTAGAGACGAGCGCGCTGCGGCCCACGATCGGGGGCTCGCGCAGGTGGCGCAGAGTTTTCTCACACCACCACTACCGTCTGATGATGTGAGCGTTCCGGTCCGCATCCCGGCTTCCTCGCTCGAGCGATTGGTGTTGAATCCAGCAGCGTTTCGAGAAGCATTGGCGAGGCCCACTCCCCAGAAACCCCATCGAGCTGCGCTGCGGGGCACACTTTTTCACCGCTTTGTGGAAGAGCGTTTTGACACCGCTGTTCCGGGTCCTTTCCTCCACGAGGGTGAAGGCAACACCGTGGAGGACGACGCTCTGTCCCTGGAAGAGTGGAAAGCGGCGTTTGCTGCTTCCGAGTTCGCTTCTCTGGCTCCGCTCGCCATTGAGGCGGAACTTCACTTACCGGTGGGTCCCCACATCGTCATTTGCAAGATAGATGCGGTTTTCCCGGGCGCTCGCGGAGTTCATATCGTGGACTGGAAAACGGGCAAGGCGCCCGGCAGTGATGAAGAGCTCGCCGCGAAAGCACTTCAACTCGCCGCGTATCGCCTCGCCTGGTCGAAGTGGAGTGCCACGCCACTGAAGCAGATTGAGGCAAGTTTTTGGTATGCAGAGGGCTCCACACTTGTCACCCCGAATGACCTGCCCGGCGCGGAAGAGTTCGAGAAGCTGATCTTGGAGGCGCTTCGTTTCTGAAGCCCGCTACGCCCCAGAGATGGGGTGCTTGC
>Ga0222671_1000399_pt1 | contig 13703 bp, 12 predicted proteins | sample AntAcemetagen797_FD_179849 | JGI IMG/M metagenome (GOLD analysis project Ga0222671, IMG submission 179849) | Saline water microbial communities from Ace Lake, Antarctica - #797 | ecosystem: Environmental > Aquatic > Non-marine Saline and Alkaline > Saline | place: Antarctica: Ace Lake... | reverse complement strand
TAAAGCAGTTACTCCGTTAGGTATAAATGAAACTCAGTTAGGTTGGGGTCAAACTTGGCAGGCAGCTAATGGAAGTGGTACTTTCGCCGATGGAACTAGTGATACGAGAAGTTTAGGAGTGACTTATACTAATAGTACTGGGAAGCCAATTCAAGTGCTATTTAGAGGTAGGTCGACTAGCTCTTCAACAGGTGCTATCCTTTCTGTAGTAATAGATGGGGAAAATATGACGAGTCATAGTGCATATTATACCAAAAATGTCGTGTCGTTTCCACTTCAAGATGGGAAAACTTACAAAATAGATGAAACAGGTGGGACAAATGTAGACTACCTCTGGCTTGAATTAAGATAATGGAGAATATAATGAAATATTTTAAAAACAAACAAAACGAACTATTTGTAGACCCTATAGTAGAAAACCATGTAGGTCTAGAAGAACTAACAAAAGAAGAGTTTGATGCTCAGTTAGCTGAAAACAATATACCAACAGCTGAGCAAGTACAAGCAGAGTTCAGAGCTACTAGAAATACTCTACTATCTGAAGTAGATATAGAGATAAACATAGCTGTAGATGCTGGACTAGATGTAGCTGAACTTCGTGCTTATAGACAAGCATTGAGAGACTCGACACAGTTATGGGTAATGCCAGAACCAATAGTAGATGCAGGTAATCTACAATCAGCTATATGGAATGAAGGAAGACCATTATGAGTAAAGCAAGGGAACTAGCAGATACAAAAGCAAGTGGTCTACTAGCTAATCTGTTTAAAAAATCAAACCCATCCTTACCTATCTTTACAAAGACGGGTAACTTTACAGCAGAAATAGGTCAAGAGTTTTATGCAGAGGTTGATGGTGCGGTTTTAACAGTTGCTAGTGGTACAGCTATCACAATGCCAACTGCAACAACTGGTACTGACTATGCAGTTTGGCTAAAACCAGACGGTACACTACAAGCAACGACAAGCTTCGTGACACCCCCCGCAACTGATGCACGTCATATCGGGGGCTTCCATTACGCGCCAGGTGGCAACGCAACTGCTCAAGCAGGTGGCAACTCAACTCCACAAATTAACGAATATTCCTTTTGGGATTTGAACTATCGACCTGCTTGTGATGACCCTCGTGGTATGACGTGTGTTGCAGGTAGCTTCTGGTCTGATATTTACTTCTTAAATACCAACCCTGATGTAAATGGGACTTCAAAGTATGGTGTAACAATTGCAGACGGTGCTAGTCCACCTATTATCCCACTGACGCTAGGTGGTAATGGCTCTACGACTTTTGGTTCTTTGACATGGTTTGAGTCAATGTCAATCGCAACAGCCATGGGGAAGAAAGCTTTTACTCAATCGGATTTCATGACAGCGATGTACGGTGTTACAGAAGCTACGGCAAGAGGTACTGACCCTGTAAATACAGGCTTGGATGCACCTAGAACCTCCAAGTGGGGAGTAATGCAGGCTACTGGTAACTTATGGGCTTGGGCGGCAGATAGAGGAGGTGCGTACGCAACAGCAGGATGGAATGCAAACACCGAAGGGTTTGGTTCAGAATATAATGCCCCTAACGCTTCGCTGCTTGGTGCGCACTGGGGCAACGGCGTCAACGCTGGTTCTCGTTCTTCGCTCTGGGGCCACTCTGCTTCGTCCGGGGGCAACTTCATCTCGCTGCGCTGCGCCTGTGACCACTTGCAACTTGAATAACGAGCGAAAGCGAGTGGTACTACATGCATAACAAAACTTAATCTGGAGGATTAAATGATAATCAACACACAAGAAGACTTAAACGCAATCATTGACACACCTGAGTACAATCAATTTCTAGCAGGCCTGAGAGGGTCGCTATTTAATATCACCAAAGATGAGGTTAATAAAACTTGGGTAGCAGAAGAAAGTAACCAACTCATTGAGCAATACGGACTTACTCGTGAAGACTTTGAGCCTATTGAGCAACCTGAGTTGCCTGTATACAAAGAAGACCACTCAGAGGCCTTACAGGAGCTTGCAGAGTTAAAGCAAAAACTCTCTGACACTGACTACGTTACTTTATCCGATTACGATAAAAGCAAACCTGAGATACTAGCACAGCGTAAAGAATGGCGGGATCAAATCAGAGTGCTTGAAGAATCCATGGGAGATACACAATGACAACAATACTATTTACGATGCTTAAAGAGATCTTTTTAAGTCTAATTGCTAAGGTAGCCTTCAAAGCAGTAGGCGAACGCTTTGCTACTCGCTTAGTTGTCTATGGCTTAGACAAGCTTAAGGACTACTCAGAGAATAATGTAGTAGATGAAACCGTTGATGATGTTATCAATCAACTTAAAGGTAAACGCCTTAAGGTAATTGATGAGCTAGTCTCTAAAGGATAGTGATGGTAGACGAAGCCAAAAAGATAGATAGAGTTGAGACAGCTGTTATAGCACTACAGAAGGATGTAGCAATTATCTCAGTATCTTTGACTCGCGTAGCTAAAGCTATTGAAGTACTAGCGGATATGCGACTTGAAGTAGAGTTATTGAAACAGAAAGTTGATACTAATAACACTGTCTATCTGGAAAGCCTCAAGAGTGTCATTACTAAGTTGGAGACAACTGACCATGAGGTTCACCTTCTATCAACTACATCAACTAGAAATACAATAATTACTGAATCAATTACGAAGTTAACTTGGATTGCTATTACCGCTATTGTGGGATATGTAGTCTGGATACTAAGTCATCTCAGTAAGTCCTAATGTAAGCCCCCTCACGCTCACTGACTACCAACCAGCTATGGTTACGCAGGTAGTTAGGAGATATCACCGTGAAGGGCATCCTATGGAGCTCTAAGAGTACCACTGAGTATCAAATGGAGATACCCTATAGTATGTCTATTTTGTATTTACTAACAAGGAACTAATATGTTACCTAAAGAAATCAAGAAGCCTCTGCAAGGGGTTACACTGACGGATGAAGATACACTTTGTCCAGTAGCTAACCAGTTTAGCGAAGGTGTATATGCCCGTACCATCTTTATGCCCAAGGGGGCAATGGTAGTAGGTAAAAAACATAAGACCCGCCACTTCAACTTTATAATGACAGGAGAAGCTTGGTTGTGGATGGATGGACATAAAACCTATATCAAAGCACCTTATTTACTAGAGAGCTTTGAAGGGGTACGGAAGGTACTTCATATCGTAGAGGATATGCACTGGACAACTATCCACCCAACTGACTCTACTGACATTGCTGAAATAGAAGCAGATATAATTAAAGAAGAGGATGAGGTAGCAGTACTTAAAGACCTCAACGAACTTATAAAACTAACAGGAGAATGATATGGCTTGGGTAGCAGTAGGAATGGCAGGATTAGGAGCAGCGAGTTCTATAGCAGGTAATAATGCAATAGCAGCAGCTTCTAAAGCACAACAAGAATCAGCTAACAAATATACAGCCCAAGCTAGTGGGATTACACAATCTAACCTACAACAGCTAGGGATTGGAGTCAACGAAGAACTTGGTATGGCACTAACTAAGCTAGCCTTCCAAGAGAACCGTAAGCAAAGTATTGAACATGTAAAGGCAGCTGAGACTAATATCTATGGTAATATGGCATTACGTAAACAAGCTGTAATGGATACTCAAGCAGCTCTTTCAAAGGATACTATGATGCAACAAGCTGAGGCTAAGATGGTTGAGGTACAAGATAAGATGAGAAGTGCTAAGTACGATACAGAAGCAAGATATGCTGGGGCACAGTCTAGTTATAACAACTCGATGAGTCAGCAGAAGTCTACATTAGATATTGCTATTGGTGCAGGAACTACCTATTATGCTAGTGGCGGTGAGTTTGGATTAGATAAAGAAGGGACACCATAATGGCAGAGAATAACTTATTTGGTTTCGCAGCACCTCAGAGTGTTGTACAACCAACAACCCCTAATATACAAGTAACCCCTAACCAACAAGGCTCTAAAGCTTTTGCTAGCCTAGCTAAGTTAGGAGGTGCAGTCGCTACTAGGGTACAAGAACAAACTAAAGAGCAGGAGAGGATTGCCCAGAATGCTGAGTATGTAGCTACAAATAATACAGCTATTGCTATGTACTCTCAGAATAAGCAGGCTGTAATTGATGCTGGTAATGACTTAGACAAACTAGAGGTACTACATAATGATTATGTTAGTGGTATCCACAATGTTAAGGCTAGTATCTCTCCTGAGAATCAAGCTAAGATGGCACGTATCTTCTCTGGCTTAGAGACAGGTGAAGTCAATACCTATACTAAACAACGTAATGATATCCAAGTAACTAACTTTGAAGATAACTTACAGAGTGTAGCTACTACCTTTATGGCACACGCAGGTGACCCTAAGATACAGCTACAGATTATGGAAGACCAGCGAGAGGAAGCTTTAGGACTAGGGATTACTCGTAAGGAGTTTGGTACTGACCTCTCTGATGCTATTATGAATAACTATAAAGCTTCAGCTGATATCGAGGGAGCTATCAACAACCACGATTACTCGCAGATTAAAGCTTTAGATGCCACTATTAATATGATGGAGAGACTTGACCCTAAGAATACAGAGAGTCTTGCAGATGCTAGAAGCTTCTATACTTCTACTAAGAATCAGGTAGATGCAGGGGTACGCAGTAGTGCTCTAATGTCTATCGCAGAGCAGGATGGTAGTAAGTTTGCTAACTTGATGCAATTAGGGATGGATGAAGGAGTGTATAGTCCAGAGGATGTAAACCTCCTGAAGCAACGATATACCCGTAACCAACTGTCAGGTACTCGTAGAAGTAAGGAATTAGCTCAACAAGCTATTGACAATAACCCTAAGGGACTTGACCTATCTACAATAACAGACAGTACTCAGAATGCATTTGTTAAAGCGGATATCGAAAAGAAAGCAGTTGCTGCCTACTTTAATGAGACTCCTACTTCTTATGCGTGGCTAGAGAATATGGCGAAGCTTAACCCAAAGGTAATGCAAGCTAAGTTTCAAGAGGCCTTCAGTCAACAGATAGCTGAGATGACTGCAATAGCAGCTAGTAAAGCTATTACTCCAGAGGAACGAGGACAACGAACCCAGGCATTAGGTATGGCTACTGAGAAACTCAATACTCTAAAAACTAAGCAGTTTGGATTACAAGTAAGTGCTGAGTCTGCTAACAAAGAGGCCCTAATAAAAGCTGTTACTGTCTCAGGTGATGTTGATAAGTTACCTGCGTACCTTGAGGCTATCAGAGAAGGAGGATATGATATTACTCCTATCTCTATATCAAACAGTTCAGTTGCTGATATGAAGGAGTCTATGACTGTCCGTGACTTCAACGAAGCTAGGAAGATGGTATCTGCCCTTGTAGCTGCTGGGCAGCCTTTAGAGGAAGCGGTCGAAGCTATCAGAGGTACTTACGAGTATAATGATATTGATGACGAAGCTGATGCACAGGTGTCCAATGCAGTTGCTACTAGCTTAGATGGTGCAGGCGTTGCCGCAGTGAACTACAAGTACCTACTTCCTGTACTACAAGACCCTAATACGTTTGTAGGGGAAGGTAAGGAAGTGATAGATGCTAAGATTGCTAGGGTAATGGAGGGTACAGAAGTTAAGGTTGATATCCGTAATGGTAGTATGTTCTTATCGAATGCTGAGGGAACTACAGAGCAACTAGTAATGCCTAAAGCGCAACTAGAGCTACTAGGTAAGGATATGAATGCTATGGGCCAAGATGAAGATTCGAGTAGAGAGTCAGGGTTAGCTCTACTGGCTAATAATGTATCACTTGCTATTGGGAAGCAATTCTCAGGTATTAGGGATATGCTATCAGAAGGAGGCCAGACATTAGCTACTCCAGCTGGCTACTTTGCAGATAGGTTAAATAGTAAGACAGAGGCACTATCTAAGACTATAGCAGATGGAACACAAGCCCAGGATAAGCTATTATTAGACTTAATCGAAGGGGACAAGCCAGCTGAGGAGTCGTTTAAAACTTACTTCGCTAAAGAGTTAGTTAATACTTTATCTTTCCTACACTCATATCTAGGTGGCGGTAATGCCGCTTATTCAGACATGAAGGATAAGCTGACAGAGATTAGAGGTGGATTCTTAACGGGTGACGCTGATACAATGAGTAATAAAGTAGGGAGTATACTATCTATAGGACTAGAGCTACTTAGTAATGCTGATAAGCAACCAGAGCTAGACCCTTATACCCCTACAACTAAAGGAGATAAAGTGGACATAAAACCTAGTGTACAATCAATACCTACTACGACTAATACACCATCGGCTAAACAGGGACTATCAAAGAAAACTGTAACAGATATTCGTAATAGTACAAGTGGTTACGCTATTATATCACCTGCTTATGGCTCCGATAAACCTGGTAATCAGACTATTAATCCTGTATCTAACATACCTACTGAGACTCATTATAAGAATGTTATTCAAGGCGCTGAGTCCAACCACGGCAGCACCCCCGTTGTATCAAACGATGGTAAGCTAAGAGATGGTAAGAAGACTAACGACATTGGTTATGGACATAAGATAACTGACGCTGAAGAGAAGTCTGGACTAATCCACGGAATACCTTTCGGTGATAATACCCCCCTTACTGAAGCTAATATGCAGACTATCTTTGATAAGGATATGGCTGTAAACCTAACTGTTGCTAGAACCAGTGGATGGGATGCTACGTTGAAGGCAATGAAACCTACGAAGACGTGGGATGATTTAGATACTAAGTATCAGAGAGTATTAGCGTCACTGGCTTACAATATGGGAGGCAAAGTAGCTTCTACATTTAAGAAGGCATTAACGGCTGCTGTCGATAAGAACGATGTAACCTTCGCTAAGGAACTTCGTAGAATGACTACCGTTGCTGCGACTGCCACTAAGAAATCCTACAAGAAGCATACAGCTGGAATGGATAATAGAGCAATGAAGGAGCTTTATGCTGCTGGCTTTATTACTACACAAGCAGAGTATGACTTATACAAGAAGAATCTCCCGTTAGCAAAGACAGCTAGTTATAATGGGATGACACTGTAAATAACATAAAGGATATATATGCCACTAAACGAATACAGTAATTATGATATGAAGACAATGGAGGCTGGGTCAGTTAATCCAGTCCCTGAGGAGGAGTTTGAGCAGTCAGATATAGCAGCACTTGCTCAAACCCTTAACTCAACTTATGCAAGTATAAAGAAGTGGGATATATATAAACAAGAACAGGACGTAGCACAGTTCGAGGGGAAACCCTTTAACTATGAAACTTTTGATGCTTCACTTGAAGGTCGTGGTCTTTCCCCTAACGTTATGCATGAGGCTCGTATAAGTCACCTAACATCTTGGCAGGAGGCTGAGTCACGAGTGGCTTGGTTAACTGACCAGGAAACTAAAGAGCGTCAGGTACAAGAGAACTTATCAACAGTTGGTATGATTGCTGCTGGTATCCCTATTGTCCTTGCTGACCCTGTAGATGCTTTCGCTTTATCCCCTATTCTTGCAGGGGCTAGAAAAGCATCTAAGGTTATGAACCTATCCTCAAGAGCAGGTAAGATAGCAGGACATGCTCTCACAGGCGCAGCAGTAGCCACTGGTTCAATGATTACCTACGAGGCTACAACTGGTATCTATAAAGATGATTCGTTGATTGAGAGTGCCTTCGTGGGCTTGGCTCTGGGTGGTACACTTGGTGCATTCATGTCTAAAGCTCCTATGCAGGAAGCTCTAACAACTCATAAGGATTTTGAAGGTAGGATACTGAGTGATAAAGAAGCTAAGGTTGAAAAGAGAGCCACAGCGGATGTTGAACTTCAGGATGTTAATAACTTCATAGCTGAAGTAGGCCAAATCAAAGAGGCTCGTAAAGGTACGAAAGGGGAGTTTAAGACTCTCTTTAAGACTGACAAGGAAGCTGCGGCTGCTAAGGCTGCTAAGGCCAAACAAGAGAAGACGGATGTCTACAACCTAAAACAACGTGCTGTTGTAGAAGCTAGTAAAGGTGTTAAGACGGCTAGAGATAAACTTAAGCCAGTTACCGATACTGTTGCTGCTAATGTTAAAGCTATTAAAGAGTTACAAAGTTCCTCGCGTAAGGTAGTTAAGGATATTGAGTCTCAGAAGGTATTACAAAAGGATGCCCCTAAGCTCGAAGCTAAGATTGCTCAACTACGTAAGGAAATCTATCTCCTTAAAGGTAAGACAGATACTAAGTCCGCTGCCTCGTCAGCTAAGTTAGGGGCAGAGCTAGCTAGCATTAGAAAAGCCCTCGCTACTAACACAGCTAAGATAAAAGACTTACAAGCCAGTATCAGTAAAGTAGATAATGACTCAGTAAGTCGTATCAATATCCTTAAGGAGCAGAATAAGCCTTTAATTAAGCAAATGACAGACCTTACTTCTAATCTTAATAAACAATTAGAAGCTGTGAGGGTTGCTAAGGCCGCTAGGGCTGACTCAAAGGCTTCTAAGGATGAGGCAAAGCTCCGTGTTAAGAATGAGGAGGTATTGCGTAGTCCTGAGACTGCTTCCCTTGAAGAGAAGCTAGCTGCTTATGGAGTCGATTTATCTAATGATGGCTTAAGAGCATTAGCTACTAAGAAAGGATTACTTGAAGCTGATATTGCTAAGATGGAAGCTGGTGACTTTAAGACTAAGGCTATTTATGGGGTACAGACTGAGAAGCGTAACTTCGTACAGAAACTAAGTGATGAACTAGATGAGATAGGTAAGATACCAGACTTCAGAAAGTCAGCTCCTTGGAAGAAAGTACATCCAGTAATCCAGAAGATACTTATTTCACCTATAGCTAAACTTATGAATAGTGCGAATGAGGAGGTATCTGGACTAGCTGTTCTACTTGCTACCAGCACACTCCACCAAGGTGTAGCTAATACCCATAATGCTCTGAACCTACGTAAGCTTATGGATATTAGACGTGACCGTATGGTTAATGGTATAGTAAACTCATACCGTGAAGCTAAAATGGCAGGATATAAAGGAAACTCACATGCGTTTGAAATCGAAGTATCCAATAATGCTCATAAAGTAGCAGGACAAATGGAACGTGATATGCATGCTAATATCCCAGGCGGTACAACAGGTATAGAACGTGCAGCCCGTGTATTTGAGAACCAATCGTCAGTAGAACGGAAAATCTTCTCAGATAACAAGTGGATTACTAAAGGGTCTGATGACTTCTTAGATTACTATGAGTACGTACATGCTAAAGGTAAGGCTCTTGAGATGCCATCTTATGTAGGGTCTATTGGTAAAGCCTTTATTAACCGTGTTTATAGTCGAGATAAGATAATTAAGATGGGAGGGGTTGAAGAAGCTATTAAGAGACTGGTTATAAAGCAAGTAGACTTTGCTATTGCAACTGGAGGTGTTGTATCTAAGGTTACTAGGCTTGAGTTTGCTAATAAAGCACGTGTTGCAATGGAGGGTACGATGAACCATACCCTTAGAATCCGTCAGGTAACTAAAGAGCTCGGTGCTCCTAAGCAGTCTACTACTTCCTCATTTAAACAGAGAACTATTGATGTCTTTGACGATGACTTAGCAGAATTACTGGAAGATAATGTTGCTGATGTATCCCGTATGTACGCATTGCAAACTCATGGTCGTATTGCCCTGAAAGAGAAGATTGGGGTTGATACTGACCAACAGATGGGAGATATTATAGATAACCTAAAGGGGGCTACTACTGATGAGATAGATAATCTAGTGGCAGTTGTTGAGACTATTAAAGGTACTAGGGAGATGTCAGATAAGCCTTTCGACCCTTTTACTAGAGCAGTTAAGGCTATCAGCTCTTATTCTAGTGTGATGCATACTATGAGCTTTGTTATACCTACTATTACAGAGTCAGCTGCTTTAGCTAAGGAGTTTGGATGGGCTAAGTCAATGAATGACTTACTAGGTAGATTTAGAGATGTGTATGGTGAGTATCGTAATGGCTCTCCAAGCGAGAAGAATACGATTGAAACATTCATTTCTTACGGTAACCCATACTTCGGTAGGGCTGTTGCTCGTCAGGATAATGCTGCTGACCTTGTTAATATGGATAAGGCTCAGGAGTTTATGGATGGGCTGGTACATAAGGAAGCTATCTTTGGTGGACTGCTACCACTAACGGATGCGTTACGTATGTCCGCTGCCGCCTTAGCCGTAGACTTTATGGCTGGATTATCTGTTGCTAGTAAGATTAGTAAGGCAGATGTCTCCCGTCTAGAAGATATGGGATTTAGTGTTGCTGACTTAGAGCGTATCCGCACAACCTTAAAGGTAACGCCTGATGGACGTATTCATAATCAGGATAGAAGGACGTGGGGACAGTTAGATGAAGATATTACCCTAGCAGTTATGACAACTGTTGAGCGTACTATCTTGCACCCTGATGGCGCTACCTTACCTAAGTTTATGACTAATATGAATATTGGCCAGTTCGTGCCTCGTATTATGATGAAGTTTATGAGATTCCCTATAGATTCTTATGAGCGACTACTCCTACGAGGTATTCAACAAGCTGATGCTAAACAAGCACTAGCTTTGGCAGGTAATATCGGGCTATGGACAGCTATCCTATCTATGAAGGATGCGGTTAAAGATGATGAAGACCAGGAGTACTCAGGAGAAGGAGGTATTAACAAGTTGATGATGGATTCTTTCATGTACAACTCTGTAACTGGTGGTGCATTCGCGATAGCTAATACAGCCTCTGGTGTAGTTACTGGAGAACAACTATTTAACGATTACTCGTTCAGTATGGGGGGTGCTCCTATCTATGACCTTAAAAAGTTACAGAGTGGAGACCCTGCGTTTTCTGCACTAGGTGGCAAGGTAGATATTGGTACAGCAGCAGCTGAGGCCTTACGTACTATAGGCATCCTAGAAGATATTAATAAGGAAGTAGAATGACAATTAAACCAAAAGCTTCACTCGATCAACTCAACAACCTCCACGGTATGGTAGCTCAAGAACTAGCTTCTAATATCGGCGACCCTAAGATGTTAGCCCATGCTATCAAGTTCCTAAAGGATAATGATATCACAGCGGACATCGTAGAGTCGGAGTCAATGATGAGCTTAACTGATTCAATTAAACGTATTGCCCAGGAATCTAAGGATACCTCTGGGTTTAGTGTAGAGCAAATGCTCTTACAGGCTCATTAGAGTACCATAGAGAGGTCTTTACCAGTCCACCTACCCAACTATATACCTGAGAGGGTGTTAAGGGCGTGGTGGGCTACCTAAAGAGTTCTTATTAAAGGAGAGATATGACAGAACATGAAACTAAGCAAATAATCCAGGACTTTAAGGTTTTCTTAAAGCATACCTGGCAGCACTTACGACTACCCAATCCAACTCGTATGCAGTATATGATTGCTGATTATCTACAGGAAGGACATACCCGTTCACAGTTAGAAGCGTTACGTGGTATAGGCAAGACTTGGATAACAGGGGCTTACGTAGCCTGGAGATTATTACGTGACCCTAACGAGAAGATACTTATTGTCTCACAGTCAGGTGCTCACTCAGATAACATCTCCATCTTCATCCGCAGCTTGATTGATACAATGGAAATACTAGCTCATCTACAGCCTCGACCTGACCAACGTGGTTCAGTTGTTGCCTTTGATGTTAATGGTTGTGGTATATCCGTACAGCCTTCAGTTAAGGCATTAGGTATTACCTCACAGCTACAGGGTAACCGTGCAAGCTTACTGATATCAGATGATGTCGAAGGGGCGCAGAATAGTGCTACCGAGAAGCGTAGACAAGACTTACTTAAACAGATAGCTGAGTACGAGGCTATCCTACAGACAACTGACGGAGCACAAATCCTTGTACTAGGTACTCCTCAGACCTCTGAGTCTATTTATAACAGACTGAGAGATAAAGGCTATGTTACCCGTGTGTATCCAGCACGTTACCCAGAGGATATTAATAGCTATGCAGGGTGTCTTGCAGAATATATTACAGAAGACCTAGCTAACAACCCCTCACTAGTTAATACCCCGATAGATAGTAGATTTACTGAAGAAGACCTCTATCGAAGAGAATTAAGTTATGGACGTAGTGGTTTTAAACTACAGTTTATGCTCGATACTACGTTGAGTGATGCTGAGAAGTATCCTCTAAAGACTCGAGATTTGCTCGTCACGGACTTATCTCCTTCACAAGCCCCTACTAGACTACTTTGGAGTTCTATGGGCACACAGACCATCTCAGAGATTCCTAACGTAGGGTTTACAGGTGATACAATGCAACGCCCTTCGCTCCAGGAGGAGTTTAGTAAGTATGAAGGTTCTGTACTCGCTATTGACCCTAGTGGTCGTGGTAAGGATGAGATGGGGTGGGCAGTAGTCAACCACCTCCACGGTACTGTATTTATCCCAGGGTTTGGTGGCCTCCAAGGAGGATACGAAGAAGCAAACCTTATCCAACTAGCTGAGATAGCTAAGGAGTATGCTGTTAATAAGATAGTTATTGAGAGTAACTTTGGTAGACATAATTGCCTAAGTATAAACAGGGATTTAATTCGGTGAAACTCCAGAACGGACAATACCGAGCGAAGCCTCTAACGAGGAACGTGTAACGACTATTTCGAAAGGAAGTACACTCAAGCGAGTGGAAACAGTCCCCAACGAGTGTGACAACAAGATGGGAAGTACAATGAGTAACAAACAGTACCATGTAGTATACAAGACTACAAACACAATAAACAACAAGATATACATAGGACTCCATTCAACCAATAAAGTAGATGATAACTACTTAGGGAGTGGATGGGTTCTTAAAGATGCAATAAAGAAGTATGGTAGGGATAAGTTCACTAAGGACGTACTCTATGTATACAGTACCAGGAAAGAAGCTAGGCAGACAGAAGCATTGATAGTCGATGAAGAGTTCTGTTTACGAAAGGATACTTACAACTTAGCGGTTGGAGGTATGGGTGTAGAAGACCAGACAGGTAGTAACAACCACCGCTTCGGTAAGAAAGCACTTAATGCAAAGAAAGTAATGGCAGTACACAAAGATGGAAGAGTAGTAATAGCAGAGAGCATCAGGGAACTGAGTGATTCAATAGGAATTGCTAGAGGAAACATTAGAAACTTAATCAACAAAAACATCCGAGGTAAACTTGGTTGGAATGTCACACTCGTTGAAGATATAGTCTAATCTGTATAGGAATATGCAGCAGTTCACAATGAACGGGGTAAGGGTTCGCGTCCTTACTCGAATATAATGGATGGGATGTTCAGTTCCTTGCTGAGTCCTGTACTTAACGCTATCTACCCTTGTGCTATTGAAGAGATACGTAACCATATCCAGAAGGAACGTAGGATTATAGATACCCTTGAGCCGTTAATGAACCAACATAGATTGGTAATTGATTACTCTGCTATCCAGAAGGATATTACATTCGGCTTAAGTGAGCCTAAGAACCTATATTACTCCTTGATGTACCAGATGACTCACCTTACCCAGGATAGAGGTTCATTGGTACATGATGATAGACTAGATACCGTTACCCTTGGTGTCCAGTATTGGAACGAGTATGGTATCCTTAAGCAAGATAGTGAATTAGCTCTAGGGCAATACAAGAAGAAACAGACTCTTGATGAACTGAAGAGACGAGGTAATATATTTCGTAGTCAGCAGTTAGGTAATGGTAAGTCTAAGAGTAACTCTTTG
>Ga0222671_1000396_pt1 | contig 13724 bp, 19 predicted proteins | sample AntAcemetagen797_FD_179849 | JGI IMG/M metagenome (GOLD analysis project Ga0222671, IMG submission 179849) | Saline water microbial communities from Ace Lake, Antarctica - #797 | ecosystem: Environmental > Aquatic > Non-marine Saline and Alkaline > Saline | place: Antarctica: Ace Lake... | reverse complement strand
TCTTCATCGCATCGCGAAGTCTGGGAAAGGCGGGCTGCTTTGGCATCGAATGGGCTCCTTGGAGGGATGCCCAAGTCTATCAGATCACGCCGAAAACGGGAGGTTTTTCAGACCTTCCTTCGATTATCAGATGGGCAACGAGCTGGAACAGCGTGGGTTTGACAAAGCCCAGATCAACCAGATCAGTGCCTACTCAAGCGCCTTCAAGACCTATGCCTTCTCCACGGTCACCTTGCGCCAGAATGACATCGAATCTGCAATCGAGGTCTTCACTCGCATTAATACGGGCGGCAAGGTTCTAACCCTGTTCGAGATCATGTCGGCCAAGACCTATGACGAAGCCAATAGCTTCGACATGCAGGCTCGCTGGGAGCAGTTTCAGAAAAAATTGAATGATCGCAAGTATGAAAACATCTCTCCGTCTGTCATCTTGCAGATCCTGAGCCTTATAATCAGTGAAACTAGGGAATGTAAGCGTAAGACCATCTTGGGGCTTGAAAAGGCTGATATCCTCGAAAAATGGGATGACGCCATCTCTGCCATCGAGAAGACGATTGACTATTTCCGCACCGTCTTGCGCATCCCTGTCTCCCAACTCCTGCCTTATGACACGCTCATTGTGCCATTTGCTTACTTTTTCCTGAAAACGGGCAAGGCACCCAATGGACAGCAGCGTAAGTACCTTGAAGAACTGTTTTGGCGGTCAAGCCTGTCCCTGCGCTACTCATCCGCCACAGAGTCAAAGCTGGCAGCGGACATCAAAAAAGTTGACCTCACCATCGATGGTCAGCGCCCGCCCTACCCCGAGTTCAAGCTCACATAACGACAACACAGACACATTGAGCTCACCGCGACACTAGCTGCTCCGATACACCAATCCCCTAACGTCGACCTTCGTCGTGGTGATCGCCAACCCCAGTTTTTTCTTCAACACCCCAGAGATCACGCCCCTCGCAGTGTGAGCAAGCCAGCCTGTTGCACCGACGATTTCGGCAATGGTGGCCCCGTCGGGCGACTGAAGCATCTCGATCAGCATGGCCTGCTTCGTCCCAGCGCGCTGGGTCGTTTGCTTCGCTTCCGGTGGCACCGAAGCTTGTTTCAGGATAGCCATCGCTGTTGTGACCACGACCGGCTTAACCCCGATGGCCAGCAGACCCGCGTCGGTCACCACCAGCGTGGTGCCGTGACCATCGCCGGTCTCGCGCCAAAGCAGTTCACACTGGCGCAGGTTGGCGTCGACCTCTTGCAGCCAACCGTGTGCAATCATCTTGGTGACAGCCATCTTCGCCGCCGCGCCATGCAGCCCCTTGGGCAGCGGCAGGGCGATGTTGTTGGGGCGCTGGGCACCGGCACTGAGGATGATGGTCTGGGTTTCAGTGAGTTTCGGCATGGCGGGGTCCTGTTCGGTCTGGTGGCGTTGGGCGGGATCAAGCGGCATGTTCGCCCTCCTTGAAGGCGCTGTCGGTGATCTGGCGCAGCAGGCTGGCGTAGTGGTTCAGGGAGCCAACGTCGCCCCAGTTGATCTCGTCGGGGTGCGCTTCAAAATGGTCGTCGCTGAGGGCCGTCAAGCGCGCCAGCATTGCGTCGATCTGGAACTTGGTGGTCATGAAGGCGTCGAGGGCTTTGGTATTGTCGGTGGCGCAGCGGGTGGTCATGGCTTGGTCTCCGGGGATGAGTTGCTTCGTTTTGGTGTAATCACCATCGCTCTGGCGGGGTGGTTAGTGTAGGTAAATCCAAGCAATATCAGTGCTTTCTGATTACACTCTTGCCGCATCTGCCTTCGGCACCACGTTCACCCACTGGCAGTCGATCCACATGTAAAGATGGGCAAACTCCTGCATCGGACGCGGCAGCATGCGCGGATCGCGCGGCGGGCTGAAGCAGTCCAGCGCCTCGGCCGTGACCTGCCGGATCTCGCGCGCGGCAAGGATGTCCTCGGGCTTCCAGCGCGCCAGCGCGGGCAGCATATGGGCGGGGTAGCCGTCGAAGTGGACGTAGACGTGCGTCCATTCGTCGGGGCCGGTCTGGATGGCGATCTGGGCGCGCGTGCTCATCTGCCCGCCTCAGATCAGCTGAAGCTCAGCCAGCACAGCGCTGGCGGCGGCGAGCTGGGTAGTGGGCAGTTCGATCTTCAAGTGCGAGAACAAGTCCGAGCAGTCCGCCCGGATACCGGCCTCGGTCATCGCTGCTTCAATGCTGGCGGCGACGCTGTTCAGGCGGCTGCGATTGAGATGGTCGGGCAGCGTGTCGATATCGATGCGGATGGTGGTTGTGGCCATGGTCATGTCCCTGTGCTCCTTCAGCGCTTGGCTGCGGCGGCAAGGCCTGCGTCATAGGCCTCGTTCAGCGCGGCGCGCATGGTCCAGACCGCGACATCGTGGAAATCCAGCCGGTCGCGGTTTCGGGTGTCCAGCGTCTCGACGAAGAAGTGCCTGGTGGCGATGTCGAGGATCAGCGCCTCTGGCGCGGCTGGTGCGGGTTTGGTTTTGGTCGCTTGGGTCATGATCTGGTCTCCGATCCGGGGGTGATTTCCTGATCAGAGAATCGCTCTATCGCGGAGTATAATCAACTGAATAAGATAATTATTTCCATTTAATTACAATATCTTGAGGTTAATGCAATCGCCATGGAAGGTATGTCAGAACGCGAGTATTCCGCCCATACCGGCCTGTCGCGCGGGGCGATCCAGAAGGCACGCAAGGCCAGTCGGCTGGTGGTTTACAGCGACGGGTCGATCAACGCCGCCGCGTCTGATGTGCGCCGAGCCGACATGACCGACCCGGACCAGCAGCGCCGCAGCACCGGCAGCGGCGATAGCAGTTTCAGCGGCCCCGCCGACAGTTCTTCGTACCTGAAGGCCCGCACCGCGCTGACCGTCTATCAGGCGCAGGACAAGCAACTTGGCATCCAGAAGAAGAAGGGCACGTTGGTCGACCGCGCCCGGGCCGAGGCACTGGTCTTTCGCCTTGCGCGGCAGGAACGCGACACATGGGTGACGTGGCCCAGCAGGGTGGCGGCATTGATGGCGGCCGAAGTGGCGGCGGAAGTGGAAAAGCAATCCGGAACACCGGTGATCATCGAGGCCGCGATCCTGCAGAGGGTGCTGGAAACCCATGTCAGACAGCACCTCGAAGCCCTCGCCGATCTCCGGGTCAGCCTCGGATAACGACAGCACGGCCAGCGATGATCTGACCGCAGACCTCGATCTGGGGTTTGATGGGGCCGAAGACATTCTGCGCAACTGGCGACGTGGAATGCGGCCTGATCCGGACCTGACGGTGTCGGAGTGGGCGGATGCGCACCGCAAACTGTCATCGCGGGCCAGCGCGGAACCTGGACAATACCGCACGTCGCGGACCCCGTATCTGCGCGAAATCATGGATGCCCTGTCGCCCCGCCACCCGGCGCAGCGCATCTCGTTCATGAAAGCGGCGCAGGTTGGGGCTACAGAGGCTGGCAACAACTGGATCGGCTTCGTAATCCACCATGCGCCGGGTCCGATGTTGGCAGTATTGCCGACGGTGGAAATGGCCAAACGCACATCGCGCGGGCGGCTCGACCCCTTGATCTCGGAAAGTCCGGTACTGCGTGCGCTGGTCAATCCGGCCCGGTCGCGCGACGCGGGCAATTCGATGCTGTCCAAGGAATTCCCCGGCGGCATCCTGGTGCTGACTGGGGCGAACTCGGCAACTGGCCTGCGGTCGATGCCCGCACGCTATATTTTTCTGGACGAGGTTGACGCCTATCCAGCCTCGGCGGACGAAGAAGGCGATCCGGTCACGCTGGCCGAAGCGCGGACCACCACCTTCTCGCATCCTCGCAAGGTGTTCATGGTTTCCACCCCGACGATCCGGGGCATCAGCCGGATCGAGCGCGAATACGAGGCCAGCGATCAGCGCCGCTTCTTCGTGCCCTGCCCGCATTGTGGCCATATGCAATGGCTGCAGTTTGAGCGCCTGCGCTGGGACAAAGGGCAGCCTGACACCGCCGCATACCATTGCGAGGGGTGCGAAAAACCCATTGCCGAGCATCACAAGACGCAGATGTTGGAAAAGGGCGAATGGCGCGCGACGGCTGTGTCGGCTGATCCGCATTCCATCGGCTTTCACATCTCGGCGCTCTATTCACCGCTGGGCTGGAAAAGCTGGCAGCAGATCGGGCGCGACTGGCTGGCGGCGCAAGGCTCAGAGGAAATGCTGCGTGCGGCGCGCAACACCCTTCTTGGCGAGACTTGGGTCGAGAGCGGCGATGCACCGGAATGGCAGCGGCTGGCGGAGCGGCGCGAAGCCTATGGTGGGGCGCAGATTCCCGTCGGTGGCCTGTTCCTGACGGCTGGTGTCGATGTCCAAAAGGACCGGATTGAAGTCGATGTCTGGGCTTGGGGCCGGGACAGGACAAGCTGGCTGGTCGATCACATCGTCATCTCCGGTGGTCCGGAAGATCCCGCGTGCTGGGACAAACTGACCGCCCTGCTGGGTCGGACGTGGGCTTGCACCAATGGTGCTGTGATGGTGATCGGCAAACTGGCCATCGACACCGGGTATGAAGCTCCAGCCGTTTACGCTTGGGCGCGGAAACAGGGCTTCGATCAGGTGGCCACGATCAAGGGCCTCGAAGGCTTCAACCGCGCCACGCCAGTGTCAGGCCCGACCTTCGTCGACGCCACCATCGGCGGCAAACGTCTGCGCCGCGGTGCGCGGTTGTGGTCGGTGGCCACAGCCACCTTCAAAACTGAGACCTATCGCTTCCTACGGTTAGAACGGCCCTCGGACGAAGATCGGGCGCTGGGCGTGCTGGATGCGCCCGGCACCGTCCATCTGCCCAACTGGCTTGACACTGAATGGCTGAAACAGCTGGTGGCCGAACAACTGGTCACCGTGCGCAACAAGCGCGGTTACATCCCGCCGAGGAATTCGCTGCGGCGAAAGACGATCTCGTCGATCTCACCCGCCGTGGTGATCGCAGGGTCGACCGCAAGGTCTGTCACCATATGCGGCAGCAGGCGGGCGGCCTCGGCGTTGAAGTAATGGGTGATGGTCATGGGCGTGTCTCGGATCCGGGGTGATTTCCTGATCGAAGAGTCGCTCGACGGGCGAGTGTAATCAACTGAATAAGACCCCTATTCTATTTTAATTCCAATATCTTGAGGTCACGGCCAATTGCCATGGAGGGGATGAGAGAGCGCGAGTATTCCGCCCATTCCAGTCTCTCGCGCGGGGCCATTCAGAAGGCGCGCAAAGCCAGGAGGCTGGTAGTTTACGGCGAAGGCTCTATCAACGTGGCCGCGTCCGATGTGCGACGCGCCGAGATGATCGATCCGGACCAGCAACGGCGCAGCACCGGTAGCGACGCCGGGTTCAGCGGTCCAGGCTGACAACTCGTCCTATCTGAAGGCCCTTACCGCGCTGACCGTCTACCAAGCGCAGGAACGTCAGCTGGCGATCCAGCAGAAGAAGGGCACGCTGGTTGATCGGGCGTGCGCCGAGACATTGGTTTTTTGCCTGGCGCGGCAAGAGCGCGACGTCTGGGTGACCTTGTAAACGCCATTCAGAAATGTCATTGGCTGCGCAAACCAGAAATGTCATCAAAGGCGCTGACGGTAGCAAGGCTTAGCAGCCCGGAGACTTCATATATCGTAGGGTTGGTAAGCCTTGCGGATTGATCAGATGGGTCGCTTTGGTTAGCGTCTGTTCATGGATCCGACCCTCAAACTTCACGCCGATGTCGATGTCATGGAGCACTCGCCACTTTTGCGCGGGATGGTTTTGACGCTGCGCTATGCCGATGAACATGGCGGGATCGGCAGATGTTCCGACAGTGACATGGCCCTAGCTGTGGTTCCGGTCATGACAAACCCTTATTCCTTGAGGTCTACTGTTCACTTCGTCCAAACTCTTCGGGAATAGCTTGTCCGCTTCGGGGGTCTTGATCGACGGCGGGATCATGACCTTGTCACCCGGCGTCCAGTCCGCAGGCGTGGCAATATGCTTTGCGTCACCCGTGTAAAGCGCGTCGATTACCCGCAGGATTTCATCTAGATTGCGCCCCACATCTAACGGACAGGCCATAGACAGACGGATATTCTTATCCGGGTCGATGATGAAGACCGACCGCATCGCCGCCGTCGAGCTTTCGTGTACGTAGATCATGTCATAAAGCCGCGCCACCGTGGCTGTCCGGGTCGCTGACAATCGGGAATTTGACAGTCGTGACGTTCGTCAAGACTACCAAATATGCAGCTTCGGGCCGGCTAGGTCTTGTTCGGGGTTGAGTTGCGAATGGGTTATTGTGTGGATGTGCGCACGCTGCCTGCGATGCTGAGTACGGCAAAGATGACGGCGGCAACACAGACAATGGACGGTCCTGCTGGCGTGTCAAATATGTAGGCGGCCCGCAGCCCGACCAAAGCCGAGACAGAACCGATGCCTGCCGCCACCAAAGCCATGCTTTCTGGCGTGCGGCTCAGGGGTCTGGCGGCGGCGGCGGGGATGATCAGCATCGCGGCGATCAGCAACACACCCACGACCTTGATCGCAACGGCTACCGTTATAGCCAAAGCAAGGGTCAGGACCAGTTGCTCGCGCTTGGGATCGATCCCGCTGGCATAGGCGAGGTCCTCGTTCAGCGTCGCGGTCAGAAGTGCCGACCAGCGCCAACCGATGAGCACCACAACAAGGGCCGCCCCGCCCCAGATCACCGCCAGGTCCATGCGCGACACGGCAAGTATGTCGCCAAAGAGATAAGCCATCAGATCGATCCGGATACCGGACAGGAACGACACCGCCACCAGCCCGAAGGCCAATGCGGAATGGGCGAGAACCCCCAGCAGCGTGTCCATCGCATAGCCCCGCCCCGTGAGCAGGTTCACTGTCAGCGCCATCAGAAGCGCAATCACCATGGCCCCGGCAAAGACCGAGATCGACAGGGCCAGCGACAGGGCAACGCCTAGGATCGCGGCATGGGCCGTCGCATCGCCGAAATAGGCCATGCGACGCCAGACGACGAAACAGCCCAGAGGAGCCGCTGCAAGGGCGACACCGACCCCGGCAAGCGTGGCGCGCATCATGAAATCATCGAGCATTATTCGGCGGCCTCTGTATGGTCATAGTGATGATCATGATCGTGCGCGTGGTCATGATCATGGCGATACAGCGCCAGCGCCCCCATCGTGCCCGACCCGAACAGCGCACGGTATTCCGGGGCCGAGGCGACCACTTCCGGCGTGCCTTCACAGCAGACATGGCCGTTGAGGCAGATCACCCTGTCCGACGCGCTCATCACCACGTGCAGCTCGTGGCTGATCATCAGCACGGCGCAGCCGGTGTCACGCCGCACCGTCTCGATCTGGCGGTAAAAGGCGGCGGACCCCGGCTGATCCAGCCCCTGCGTCGCCTCGTCAAGCAGCAGGAGTTGGGGCTTCCCGATCAACGCGCGCGCCAGCAGCACCCGCTGGAACTGCCCGCCGGACAACCGCGACATCTGCGCGCCGGACAGGTCCGGCACACCGGCTTGGGCCAGTGCTTCGCCAAGGTGAGGTGCAGAAACCCCTCCCGGCAGCGCCAAAAAGCGCGCCACGGTCATCGGCAATGTTGGGTCGATGTGCAAACGCTGCGGCACATAGCCCACTCGCAGGTCGGAACTCTGCGTCACCCGACCGCGCGACGGCTTCACCGCGCCGATGATGGACCGCAGAAGGCTGGTCTTGCCCGACCCATTTGGCCCAACGATGGTAACGATCTCGCCGTGTTCAACCGTAAGCGAGACGTGCGACAACACCGTCTTCGCGCCATAGCGAACGCTCAGGTTCTCGACTTGCACAAGGCTCATACGGATACTTTCTCGGGGGCTTTTTCAGCGCAGTTCGGACAGACCCCTTCCGCTTCGACCACGGTGCGCTCGATCCGAAATCCGATTGCGCGGGCGGCGGTGCCCAATGCACCCTTGGCCACAACCGAGTGCGCCTCGGCTACGGAATCGCATAAGCGACAAATCATGAAAGCAGGCGCGTGGTTTTCGCCGGGATGGGCGCAAGCGATGAAGGCATTCAGCCGTTCGATCTTGTGGGCCAGTCCATGAGCCACAAGAAAATCAAGCGCACGGTAGGCGACGGGTGGTTGTGATCCAAAACCTTCGTCGCGCAGGCGATCCAGAATCGTGTATGCGCCGAGCGCCCGGTGTTCCTGCAAAAGGATCTCCAGAACCTTGCGGCGCACTGGCGTGAACCGCAGATTTTTCTTTTCACAGCGCGTCTCGGCAGCCGCCAGCCCATCCGCCACACAGGTGCCGTGGTCGTGGTGCGCGAACCCCACCGGAGTTGCAGTGCCTTCCAGGCCTTTCGAGGAGCCACTTGTCATGTTATCACGTTTCCAATATGAGGAATGTAACGTTATACAATCACATGGAGGACATGATGTCCAGAATGCTGCTTCCCCTTTCGATCACCGCCGCCCTGATGGGAGGGACCGCCTTTGCGGAAGTGCCCCGTGTTGCCGTTGACATCGCACCGGTCCATTCGCTGGTCGCGCGTGTCATGGATGGCGTCGGGACACCCGACCTGATCGTCCAGTCCGGTGCCAGCCCACATGAATATTCGCTCCGCCCCTCCGAGGCCACCGCGTTACAGGAGGCGGATCTTGTCTTCTGGGTCAGCCCCGATCTGACCCCGTGGCTCGGTGACGCGATAGAGACACTGGCGACAAACGCGACCGTGACGGAACTACTGGAAGCGGACGGCACGATCGAGCTTGAGTTCCGGGAAGGCGCGCTGTTCGAGGCGCACGAGGAGCACGCCGAAGGCGAACACGAGGGCGAGGAGCATGCCGAGGGTGAGCATGACGACCACGAAGGCGAAGAGCACGCCGAAGGAGAGCATCACGACCACGAAGGCGAGGAACACGCCGGGGAAGAGGCTGGCCATGAGGGCCACGACCACGGCGAACATGACCCCCACGCGTGGCTGTCACCGCAGAATGCTGCGACCTGGCTGAATGTGATCGCGGGTCAGCTTTCCGCAACCGATCCGGACAATGCCGGTGCTTATTTCGCAAATGCAGCCGCAGGTCGGGCCGAGATCGACACCCTGACCGCCGAAGTCAATGCAATGTTGGAGCCGGTGCGTGGCGCACGGTTCATCGTCTTTCACGACGCCTATCAATATTTTGAATCCGCCTTCGATTTCCCCGCTTCGGGTGCCATTTCAGTGAGCGACGCCTCCGACCCAAGCCCGGCCCGGATTGCCGAAATCCGTGCAAGGATTGCTGATGAAGGCATCGATTGCGTGCTGGCTGAGCCACAGTTCAACGCAGGTCTTGTGGCAACAGTTCTTGACGGAACGGAGGCCGGAACCGGTATCCTCGACCCTCTTGGCTCCGATCTGGAGCCCGGCCCGGCGCTTTATCCCCAACTTATCCGCAATCTCGCAACAAACCTCGCGGAGTGCCTCTGAACAGAGCTGAATCGATGGGGCTGTTGGCGTATATCGCGTTGGCGGCCCGACTCCCACCTGCCTGTGACACGACGACCGGATTTGTCTGCGTGGGTAAGACCTCGCTTCTGAATGCCATTTTGCGCGACGGATTCAACGGGAGGATTGCTGCAATCGTGAACGAGTTCGGCTATACAGGTTTCGATTACGATCTGGTCAAGGCCGTTAGCGAAGAGGTGATCCTGATGCAGTCAGACTGTTAATACGCTCAAGCGCCAATTAGCCGCTTTTCAGTAAGGTGGTTTGCCATTTTAAAAGCTGCCGCTTATTAACTTTGCGATATTACAAAGGAACTGAGACGCCTGAAACGCCCATTTGGCTCAACCATTGGCCTGACGCTTGGCATCGGCCTTGCGGTCCCGGCTGAAGCGCATCCGCATGTCTTTGTCGACGGCGGGGTTAATTTTGTCATGTCGGGGCCGGAGACGCTCGATGCTTTGTCGGTCACGTGGCTCTATGATGATTTCGAAACGCTCTATGATCTCTCGTCCCGTGGGATAGAGCCGGAGGCGAACGGCAGCCTTTCTGTATGCGCCGCCTACGCCCCATTGATTTTCGGGTTGTGTTCAGCCGTTCTGTTGTTGGAACGCAGGTCTATGAGCTCGCTGGGGAGTCCCGGACGAGGTCATTGTGAGGCGATTGCCGGTTTGGCATAGGCCCAAGGCATCAGCGCATCGATGTCCTTGTCGAGGTGGCCGTTGGCCAGGCTGGTGAACAGATCGCGTAAGTAGGCGTAGGGTTCAACGCCGTTCATCTTGCAGGTTCCGATCAGGCTGGCGAAGCGGGCCCAATATCTGCCACCCTCATCATGTCCGGCAAAGAGGGCGTTGCGGCGATTCATGGCCGGGCTGCGGATCGCGTTTTCGACCAGATTGGAGTCGATGTCGACGCGGCCATCGTCAAGGAACAGCCGGAAGCCATCCTCGCGGCGCAGCATATAGGCCATGGCTACGCCGAGGTCGGATTTGCGTGAGACACGTTTGGCTTGGGCTGCCAACCAAGCGAAGAACTGATCGACCAATGGCTTGGATAGTTCCTGTCGCATAGAGCGACGATGATCGGGTTCAGCGCCGCGGATGCTGCCCTCGATCTTATAGAGCGCGGCGATGCGCAATAGCGCCTCGTCCACGATGGGCGAGCCTTTCTTGGGCTTGGCCGTGATCAGTTTTCTGCGGCCATGTGCCCAGCAAAACGCCAGCCGCAACGGCTTGCCGCCCGTGCGTTTCGGCGTGGCCAGATGCGTATAGCCACCATAGGCATCGACCTGGATCGTGCCGTTGAAGCCGTGCAATATTTCGGCGGCATATTCACCTTTTCGGCCGGGGCGATAGTGGAAGACGACGCCCGGTGGCGCAGGGCCATTCCAGCCGCGGTCGTCGCGCAGAACGGCCCAAAGATAGCCGGTTTTCGTCTTGCCGCGCCCCGGATCTAGCACCGGGGCGGTGGTTTCGTCGACATAGAGCCGGGTGCTGCCCTGTTTCAGCAGCACCGCCATGCGGTCCACCACTGGTGCTATCAGCGCACCCGTCCGGCCCATCCAGTCAGCCAGCACCGACCGGTCGATCGGCACTCCGTGCCTGGCCATAACCACAGCCTGCCGGTTCAGCGGCATATGTTCGGAATGCTTGGACACGGCGATCTGGGCCAACAGCGCCTCGGTCGGCCAGCTGCCTTCCAGCAGATGCGCCGGGGCCTTGGCCTGCACGACCCCCGTGCGCCCCTTGGGGCAGGCGTATTTAGGCCGCACAGTGACGATCACCTGATAGCGCGCAGGGATGAAGTCGAGCCGTTCCGTCCGGTCTTCGCCAATCCGTGCCATGTCGCCGCAGCCACAGGGGCAGACGATGCTTTCGGGCTCGATCACCCGCTCGACACGCGGCAGGTGCTCGGGCAGAGCCCGCGCTTTACGCTCCTTGCGTGGGGCAGCCTTTTCAGGATCGGTTGCGCTGGCCGCGATCTTTTCCTCGACGGCGGCAATCTGTGCCTGCGTCTCGGCGATGGCCGTCTCAAGATCCTCCAGCGCCAGTTCTAACTGGGCGGGGTCCAGCTTTTCCGATTTCGGCCCGAACTTTGCATGCCGGTATTGTCCGACCTGACCCTCAAGCTTCTCGATCAGCGCCTTCAACTCAGTAATGAAGGCGTCCTTCTCGGCCACCACTGCCTGCTCATGCTGGCGGGCCGCACGCTCAACCGACAGTTCAAACTGCACCGCGGCAAAGGCCTGCACCACCTCAGGTGGAAGGTCCGGAAACTGGTTGAGATCGAAGGCTTGCGACATGCGCATTTATAGCCGATCAGAACAGGAAAGGCCAATAAAACAACGACAAAACAGGCGCCTAAATTATCCTGCCGCAGTGGGTGGAGGCACGCGCTGCGCCAGCACCCGTCGCCAATCCAGCCCTTCGAACAACGCCTCGAACTGCCCCCGCGACAGCCGCATCGTTCCGTCCTGAACCCGTGGCCAGGCAAAGCTGCCCTGTTCCAGAACTTTGTAGATCAGCACCATCCCGGTGCCATCCCAGACCAAAATCTTCACCCGGTCCCCACGTTTCGATCTGAACACGACCGTCACTCCGGAATGCGGATCCAGCTTCAACTCGGTCTGCACCATCAACGCCAAAGCTTGATGGCCGCAGCGGAAGTCCACCGGTCGGGTCGCGATCAGGATCGGCAGGCGTTGAGCCGCGACGATCATGCCGCCCCTCGCATCGCCCGGACCAAAGCCGCAACCCGTTCCACCGCCACATCGCCAGGAACCCGGAGCACGATGTCAGCGCCTATTTCCAAAGTGATGAGCCCAGTGCTGACCTCAACCGTCTCCAGGGAAACCGGGGCATCAGCGACCACCGCCCGGTCCACTGTAATCGCCAGCGGCACAAAGGCCGGCTCAAAAGCCATGCCCTCGGGCGGTGACACGGCCGCAAGCAGATCCGCCGGCAGAGCCAGAAGGCCTTGGCGCGCATGCCGCCGCCAATCAGACAGCTGGTGCGCAACGATGCCATACCGCCGCGCAACATCCACAACCCGCACCCCAGGTTGAAAGCTTTCAGCAACAATCCGGGCCTTCAAATCAGCTGCCCACCGTCGGTTCCCTCGCCGAGGCTCCACAACTTCGCACCGCCCAATAAACCCAACTCCACCGTCCGCCATATCCAGTCTCCATCTGTGTCCAAAGACGGTGTGGCAGACACATCACGCTTCGGAAATCCTCGAAATCAATGGGGCCTGGGCGGCGCTTACGCCTTTCTGAAGCCGACCGGGAGACGATCCGCGCAGCGTATAGTGACTGGCCGGACGATTTTGACGGCTCGGCGCACCTGTCGATCGACGGTCAGGCGATTGAATTGGCATGGCCCAGCGATCTAGCGGTCGATCTGGTCGACGGACGCCTGCAACTCACCTTTCTACGCAAGTTGGAAGAACCGGCAGATCTGGTGGGCAAGGCCATCGAGGTCGCATTCTACGAAGCTACGTATTTCTTTGCCTTCAAGATCACCAACCAACCTGTCTTTGATTGCAGCGAGGCCTGTGAGGCGACCGTTGTGCCGTACACACCTGGCGAACAGTCCGACGAGTTGCAGCAAAAGCTCGCGATGCTGGGCCGCGAAGAGACCCCGGACATCGCCAATGTCGGTCAGCTATTTGCAGACAGGATTATCATAGAATGCGCATAGCAGTTTCCATCACGTTGATCTTGCCGGCGATCCTGCTGTTTGCCATCGGAAAAATTTGCGGTCTCTTTTGGGCATATGCGACGCCGAAGTCACTCCGTTCGAACCGGACGTCGCTGCCGCCGCGTTACAAGCACAGCTTGCGGCCTTGTCTTGGGAACAAACGCCGGAGCAAGACAATGTCGGACGCTTTTTCTCCGATGAGGTTAGCCTGACATGTCGATGAGACTGTTTTTGATTTTCATTGCCTTGATCATGGCGATTGCGGGGCTCTGGGTGTTGCTACCCTGGACAACAATCCTGCATTGGGCCGTCGCCGAACAGCGAACGTTTCAGAACGCAATGGCACGCGCCCTGCGCGGCATTCAGGCGGGTGAGTCTCTGGCGGTCTGGTCGCTGTGTGCATCGACCGCTGCCTATGGTTTCGTCCATGCACTCGGGCCGGGTCATGGCAAGGTCCTGATCGGTGGGGCGGCCTTGGCAAGTTCTGTGAGTATGCGTCGCCTTGGCGTTCTCACACTTCTTTCGAGTCTTGCGCAGGCTGGCACTGCGATCCTGCTCGTCGGTGG
>Ga0222671_1000395_pt1 | contig 13760 bp, 8 predicted proteins | sample AntAcemetagen797_FD_179849 | JGI IMG/M metagenome (GOLD analysis project Ga0222671, IMG submission 179849) | Saline water microbial communities from Ace Lake, Antarctica - #797 | ecosystem: Environmental > Aquatic > Non-marine Saline and Alkaline > Saline | place: Antarctica: Ace Lake | collected... | reverse complement strand
GGGTTGCGGGCAATTGGCCAACCCGAGGCACGGAAATGCGCTCCGCCGCCCGCTCCGCCGCCCGCTCCGCCGACTCCGCCGCCCTCTCCGCCCGCTCCGCCGCCCTCTCCGCCGACTCCGCCGCCCGCTCCGCCGCCCGCTCCGCCGCCCGCTCCGCCGCCCGCTCCGCCGACTCCGCCCGCTCCGCCCTTTGGGCGCAGGTGGAGCTGGACGCCAACGCGATTGCGAATGGCCTCTCGCCAGGACAGTTGGTGCGCACCCCGCTATGGAAGGCCCCCGTCCCGAAGTTCATGAGCGACGCTTGGCCGTCGTTGAAAGCCGGGCTGCGGTCCTCGGATCAAAACTGGCAGGTTTGGACCGACTGGTACGACGACATTTTGCGTGGCACCGACCATCCCGACAGCCGACCGCTGATCGAGGAATTGGAGGTCGCGCGCGTCCTGATCCCCGACGCGGACTGGGAGAAGGGCCCGGCCCACGTCAACGCCCTGATCGCCGAGCTCGAGGCCAAGTATCGCGCGAAGGCGCCGGAGCCGGAAGACATCGAAGCCCAGGACCCGGTGGCCGTCCAGTTCCGTGAAACGGACCACCGGATCGACGCCGATGATCTGGCCGGACGGGATGCGGTCGCCGTCGACCTATTCGCCCGCGACCTGCACGACGGGGCGCTGGCCTTCGCCCAGGATCTCCACGAGCTCGTTTCCGTCACGACGGCGGGCAGCAACAGGCCCCGTCCTCGGGCAGCCATCGTCACCCGCCTGATCGAGGCGACCGGTGCGACCGTCGATGCGGCGCGTCCCGGACTGCTGATCCCACTGGCGGCCGCCCTGCAGGTCGCCCTCGACGCCGACACGCGGCGGGAGCGTGACCCGGACCTGGAAGGCGCCCCCATGAGCGCCGGCGAGCGCGAGGCGGTCGCCAACGCCAGCAACGCCTACAAGACCTGGATAAACACCGATCCCTATCTGGCGACGCTAGAGGGCGCGCGGCAGGGCAAGGCCAGCGTTTTTCTCGACGCGACCGAGGCCGCCGAAGTCGTCCAGAAGGCGGTCGACGAGGGCGCCGCGACCGAAGCCGCGCAGGGGGCAGTGGACGCAGCCGCCGGGACCGGCGCGGGATCGCGCTTCCACGCCTCGACCGTCCTCAATTTCATGCGCCGCGGCCTGAAGATCGCGAGCGCCGCGATCAAGTCCTGGAGCCCAGTGGTTCGCGGCGGGCTGAAAGTACTGCGCTGGCTGGTGAAGAACGAAGAGAAGATCCTCGAACTGCTGACCGATCACCCTGGTTTGCACGATGTGACAAAGCGGATCATCGCCGCAGCCAAGGCGTTGCCTCTCGACAAGTCCTGAGCTTTCCAGGCCAACGCAAGGGCAACACCCGCGTCGACTGCTCCCACACGCCGTCATTCCGGAGCGGACCGCCCGAGGCGGGACGCATCCGGAACCCACCGGCCGCCGCCAGCGCCCGTCGCGCCGTGGGTTCCGGCTCGGCCACGCTGACGCGCGCCCGTCCGGAATGACGGCAGTGGAGTCACAATGCCAAGACCAAGGTTCAACAGGACAAATGCACTGTCGCGGCAATAGCCACACCGAGCCCGCCGTCGATTGGCGCCGTCCCAATTGACCCGCCGCCAAGGGAACCCCGCCCCGCTCCCGCCGTTTTCCCATGGTGCCATAGCGGGCACCCGGAGGACGCCATGACCCGATCGATCGCCGTCGACACCCGCTGGCCGCTGGCCGCCGCCGCCCTGCTGGCCGCCGCCGCGCTGGCCTGGAGCACGCCCGCGCCCGGCCAGACAACCGCCTTCACGTCCCGGCCGGTGCTGACCGCCACCGCCACCTGGGACGGCACCGCGCTGCCCGAAAGCGCCGAGTTCGAGGCCACGGTGCTTGACGTCACGCCGACCGGCCGGGCGCCGGAGCTGATCGGCCGCACCCGGGTGCGCGCCATCCAGGTGCGGCCGCTACGGTTCACGGTGCCCTACGATCCCGCCCTGGTGAAGCCGGGCCACAGCTACACCATGGCGGCGCGGATCTACGACCGCGGCCAGTTGCTGTTCGCCACCGCCGCCCCGGTGCCGGTGCTGGTCGACGGCCGGTCGACGCCGGTGGAACTGGCGCTGCGGACGGCCGGCGGGCCGGCGAGCAGCGGGCCGGCGGCAGCTCCGCAATCGACCAGCACCCCGTGGCTCACCGGCAACGGCATCGCCAGCGCCCCGCTGCCGCCGCCGGCAGCGCCGACGCTGCCCGGCACGACCGCGACGACCGGCACGACCGGTACAACCGCGCCGCCGCCCGTCTACGCGGACACCGCGCCGAGGATCGCCCCGCCGAAGATCACCCCGGGGATCAGCCCGAGGATCACCCCGGGGGTCAGCGCCGGCTTCCCGCTACCACTGCCGGCCGCCTATGCCGGCACCCTGCCCTGCGCCGACTGCTCCGGCATCCGCTACGACCTGATCCTGGAGCCGGGCGGCCCGTACCGCCTGACCCAGGAGTATCTCGGCAAGCCCGGCGACCCGAGCTTCCAGACGATCGGCCAATGGCAGTACGACGTCGCGACCCGGGCCCTGACCCTGGACAACGATCCGACCAGCCCGGTGGCCTTCGAGGTCACCGACGCGGGCAACCTGCGCCTGCTGGACGTGTCCGGCCGGCCAATCGTCTCGACCATGAACTACGAGCTGGCGCCGACCGGCGCCACCGGAGCGGTGACCGTCAGACCGCTACCCGGCCCGGCCCCGATCGTCACCCCGGCCCCGGTGATCGCCCCGGCCCCAACCCCCGGCCCGGCGCCGCTCGCGAGCCAGCGCCCGCCCTACGGCCAGCCCCCGCTGGCCGACCGGTCCGCGACCGGCACGCCGATGGCGTTGGCGGCCCCCGGGAACGACCCGGCACGCCGGATCCGCGGCCTGTACCGGGGGTCGACCGACGGGGCGACCTTCATGGCGTGCGGCGACAGCCGCGCGGTGGCGATCGCCCCGACCGGCCAGGACGCGCTGCTGGCCAGCGCCTATGCCCGCACCGAGCCGCGGGCCGGGCAGGAGATGCTGGTCGAGCTCGACGGCCGGATCGGCTTCGGGCCGCGCCCGGCCGGCGGCGGCCTGGGCCGGGTGCTGACGGTCGAGCGCTTCGTGGCCATCCATCCGGGCGAGGACTGCGCGCCCGCCACCGCCGAGGCGGCGCCGCTGCCGGCCACCACACCCGGCGGCCAGCCGACGCTGCGCGCGACCACCTGGTGGCTGCTGTCGGTCGGCGACCAGACCCTGGCCCGGTCCCCGGACCGGCCGGTGCCGTTCATCGAACTCAACGCCGACCTGCCGGTGTTCAACGGCAACAGCGGCTGCAACGGCGTCGGCGGGGAATTCACGCTGTACGACCAGTCCCTGTCCTTCAGGCTCGGCCCGAACACCCTGATGGCCTGCCCGGGAGCGGGCGAGCTGGAGCGGGCGTTCCGCGAGGCCCTGGCCGGGACCACAGCCTGGAGCATCACCGGCCAGCACCTGACCCTGTACGGCGTCGGCGGGACCGCACTGCTGCGCTTCACGGCGCGCGATCCGGCCGCCTGAACCGCTTCCGCCGCCCCGCTTCCGCCGGTGCCGCGATCCTGCTACGCCATCGGCGGGCAGGATATCAGCTGGAGGAGCAGGCGATGCTGGAGACCGCACGGGCGCAGGAGGCCGCCGACCTGATCTGGCGGCACTGGCAGGCCGGCACCGCGATGCCGGCGCTGCCCGACGGCCTGCGCCCGCAGACCCGGGCCGAGGGCTATGCGGTGCAGGCCGGGCTGGAACGCCACAGCGCGGCACCGCCCTTCGGCTGGAAGATCGCCGCCACCAGCACCGCCGGGCAGAAGCATATCGGCGTCGACGGCCCGCTGGCCGGGCGCATCCTGGTCGAGCGGGTGCATGCCCCCGGCGCCACCCTGTCGCTGGCCGGCGACCGCATGCTGGTGGCCGAGCTGGAATTCGCGTTCCGCATGGCCCGCGACCTGCCGCCGCGCGGCACGCCCTACAGCCAGGCCGAGGTGCTGGACGCGGTCGCCACCCTGCACCCGGCCATCGAGGTGCCGGACTCGCGGTTCGAGCGTTTCGAGACCGCCGGCGCCGCCCAGTTGATCGCCGAGGCGGCCTGCGCCCGCGACTTCGTGCTGGGGCCGGCGACGGCCGCCGACTGGCGGGCGATCGACCTGGCGGCGCACCGGGTGCTGGGGACCATGCCGCGGACCGGCGAGCATCCCGGGATCGGCTCGAACGTGCTGGGCGATCCCCGCGTGGCCCTGACCTGGCTGGTCGACGAGCTGTCCGGCCTCGGGGTGACCCTGAAGGCCGGCCAGGTGGTCACCACCGGCACCTGCGTGGTGCCGATCGCGATCCGGCCCGGCGACCGGCTGCACGGCGACTTCGGGGTGCTGGGGACCGTCGACGTGGCGTTCGCGGCCGAGAGCTGACGCGGCCGCGGGCGCCAGTCGCCCGGCCCGTGGATCCCGGCGATCGGCATCTCACCCGACCCCGAGCACCTCGGCGAGGGTGTCGACCACGCGGTCGACGTCGGTGTCGGTCATCGCCGGGAACAGCGGCAGCGACAGGCAGCGGGCATAGTAGGCCTCGGCCCCCGGCAGCTCAGGCGACGGGTGATGTTCGCGGAAATACGGCTGGCCGTGCACCGGGATGTAGTGCACCTGGGTGCCGATGCCGCGCTCGCGCAGGGCGTTCATCACCGCCGCCCGCTCGGTGCCCAGTGCGGGGAAGTCGATCAGCGCCACCGACAGGTGCCAGGCCGGCTCGCAACCGGCCGCCACCGGCAGCGGCCGGACATGCCGGCCGAGCCCGGCCAGCCGGTCCTCGTAGCGCGCCCGCAACGACCGCCGGGCCGCCACGAAGCGGTCGAGCTTGCCGATCTGGCGCAGGCCGAGGGCGGCGTGGATGTCGGAAAGCCGGTAGTTGAAGCCCGGCTCCGGCATCTCGTAGTACCAGGTGTTCGGGGCGCCGGTGGAATCGAAGGCCCGGGCGCGGTCGGTAAAGCGCGCCGGATCACGCACCATGCCGTGGTTGCGGTAGCGGCGCATGCGCTCGTCCAGCACCGGGTCGCGGGTCGTCAGCACCCCGCCCTCGCCGGTGGCGATGGTCTTCACCGGGTGGGTCGAGAACATGGCGATGGCGCTGTCCGGGACCGCGCCGACCTTGTGCCAGCCCTGGTCGCCGGCCCGCATCGAGCCGCCGAGCGCATGGCAGGCGTCCTCGACGATCGGCACCCCCGGAAACGCGTCGGCCAGCGCCGCCACGTCGACGCAGTGGCCGTTCAGGTGCACGGCGACGATCGCCTTGACCCGGTCGCGGCCGACCCGCTCGGCGGCCGCCTCGGCCCCTGCCGCGCCCATCAGCCCGGTATCGGCGTTGACATCGGCGAACGCCACGTCGGCGCCGACATAGGCCACGCAGTTGGCGCTGGCCAGGAAGGTGACGCTCGGCACCACCACGGCGTCGCCGGGACCGACCCCGAGCGCCAGCATGGCCAGATGCAGGCCGGCGGTGCCGCTGGAGCAGGCGACCGCGTGCGGGGCGTCGACGGCGGTCGCGAACGCCGCCTCGAAGGCGTCGACGGTCGGCCCGGTGGTCAGGAAGTCGCCGCGCAGCACCTCGGCGACGGCGGCGACATCGTCGTCGTCGATGACCTGGCGGCCGTAGGGCAGGAAGCCGGGCGCCAGGGCGGGCGGAGGGACGCTCACGGCGAAGCGCTCACTGCTCTCTGAGGGCGGTATCGAGGGACCGCGCGATCGGCGCGATCAGGTAGTCGAGCATGGTCTGCTCGCCGGTCGAGATGATCGCCATCGCCGGCATGCCCGGCACCAGGTCCACGCCGAAGCGCCGCATCATCTCGGGGTCGAGCTCGATCCTCGCCTCGTAGTACGGCGCGCCCTGATCGGGCTGCACCACGTCCGGGGAGATGTTGGTGACCCTGCCGTCGATCGGCTTGAAGGTACGCTGGTTGAACGAGGTCAGTCGAACGGTCGCGAGCGCGCCCTCGTGAACGGTGTCGATGTCGTTCGGGTCCAGATGCACCTTCACGACCATCTCCTCGTCGTCCGGGACCAGGTTGAGGATCGGATCGCCGGGAGCCACGACGCCGCCGTGGGTGTGGAACCGCAGGCCGTAGACCCGGCCCGCCTCGGGGGCGGTGATGGTGGTGCGGGCCAGGGCGTCCTCGGAGGAGTTCAGTTGCTGGCGCAGGTCCTCAAGCTCGTTCTGGGCGGCCCGCAGGTCGGTCTCGACCTCGGCCGTGGTGCTCTCGACCAGCCCGGCCTTCTGGAACTCGGTCTCGGCGATCCCCTGGCCGGCGCGCGCCATCAGCGCCTCGCGGTTGTCGATCGATCCCTCGAGCTCCGCCTCGGTCCGCTGCAGGGCCAGCAGCCGCGGCTTGCGCTCCAGCCCCTTCTCGTAGAGCTCGCGGACGCCGACGATCTCCTCCTCGATGATCGCCAGCTGGCGGCGATCGGAACGGTGCTGCGCCTTCAGGGCGGCGATCTCCTCGCGGCCCTTGGCGATCCGCCGGTCGAGCAGCTCCAGCTGGCTCACGACCGCGGCCCTCCGTCCTTCGAACAGCCGGCGCTCGCCCTCCAGGATCTCGGCCACGCCGGCCTGGCCGGTGGCTCTGATCAACTCGGCCGGGAACCGCACGGAATTCTCGCCCTGCCGCTCGGCGAGCAAGCGCGCCTCGCGGCCGAGCGCCGCCAGATACTGTTGATGGATACGGTCGTGCTGGGTTCGGGCGCGCGTCGGGTCGAGCACCACCAGCGGCTGCCCGGCCTGCACCCGGTCGCCGTCCCGGATCAGGATCTTCTCGATGATGCCGCCCTCGAGATGCTGGATCACCCGCTGGTTGCCGGCAACCTGGACCTGACCCTGGGCGACCGCGCCGGACTCCAGCGGCGCCAGCGCCGCCCAGATTCCGAACACGCCGAAGAACAGGAAGACGATGCCGTAGCCGATCCACAGCACGCCCTTCCAGCCGATCGGGTTGTTACCCTGGTCGTCGCCCAGCGGGTCGTCCCAGCGGGACAGATCACGGTTCTGGTCGTCGCGTACCAGGGCCATCAGCGCTGCCTCAAGCCTTGCGTTCCGGTCCGGCGGAGATCGCCTGGACGTTGTGGACCTTCAGCGAGGTCGAGTGCGCGCGGACCGGGCTCGGCGGCCTGACCACGACGCCCTGGCCGCCGATCGGGCGGGGAATCGTCGGCTCGCCGACCGGCGCCAGCCTGGCCGGCCGCGGCACCGCCGCATCCTCCGGGAGATCCTGCATTCGGGCCTCGTCGGCATCGCTCGGGCCAGGGTCGCGGTCGACCACCAGTCGGGACTCCGCAGCCACGCCCGGTCGCACATCCGGGCGGGGAACCGCGACCGGCTGCGGCCGGGGTGCTTCAGGCCGGGGTGCTTCGGGTCGGGCCTGCTGCGGCGGCGATCCGGCCGGTGGTTGCGGCGGCCGGGGTGGCCCAGCCTGCAGCCGCGGGACCGGCCCGCCATCCGAGGGGCCTGCGACCGCCGGCCGCGCCGTCGGCCCCGGCGGCAATGCCGGCATCACCTCCTCGCGGGTCCCGAAACGCTGCACCATGCCGTTCTGCAGGACCAGCACCTTGTCCATGAGCGACATCGTCTGCGGGCGGTGGGTGATCATCACCAGGGTGACCCCGGCCGCCTTCAGGGCGCGCACCGCGTTGGTCAGGGCGTCGTCGCCCTGGCTGTCGAGGTTGGCGTTCGGTTCGTCGAGCACCACCACCCGGGGATCACCATAGAGCGCCCGTGCCAGCGCCACCCGCTGCTTCTGTCCGCCCGACAGGATCTGCCCGGCCCAGCCGATCTCGGTATCGTAGCCGTTCGGCAACCGCAGGATCATGTCGTGCAACCCGGCCAGCCGAGCCGCCTTCACCACCTTCTGCGGGTCCGGCTCCTCCTCCAGGCGGGCGATATTGTCGGCCACCGTGCCGGGGAACAGCTCGATGTCCTGCGGCATGAAGCCCATGTAGCGGCCGAGTTCCTCGCCGTCCCAACTGAACACGTCGGCGCCGTCCAGGCGCACATTGCCGATGTTCGGCTTGGCAACCCCGACCAGCAGCCGGGCCAGCGTCGACTTGCCGGCCGCCGACGGGCCGATGACCCCGAGCGCCTCGCCCGCGCCGAGCTCGAAGCTGATGCGCTGCAGGATCGGCTTGGTCAGCCCGGGCGGCTGGAAATACAGGTTCTCGACCGAGAGATGGCCGGCCGGCGGCGGCAGTTCCATCTTCTCGAGCCGGCTCTGGGCCGCCTCCAGCACCTCCTCGATCTGGCGGTAGGCCTGGTAGGCCTCGATCATCGGCCGCGCCTGACCGACACCCTGCTCGATCGGTTGCAGCGCCCGCCCGAGGATCAGCACGGCGGCGATCATCAGGCCGGGGGTCATCGGGGTCTGTGGATCGATGATCTGCACCACCGAGACCGACATGATGACCATCTGCACCAGCATGCGCGCCGACTTGGAGATCGCCAGGAACACCGCGGCCCGGTCGCTGGCCTTGCCCTGCAGGTCCAGGACCTTGTCGTTGGCGACGTGGTAGCGGCGCAGGATCGCCTGGCGCATGCCCATGCTCTCGACCACCGCCGCGTTGCGCACGGCGGAATCGGCAGACTGGAAGGCGGTCGCGGAATGGCCCTGCGCCTCGGCCAGGGCCGGCCGGGTGACCCGGTCGTTGATGATCCCGAGCGCCAGCATGACCGCCGCACCGCCCAGCGCCGCCAGGCCCATCGGCGCGTTGACGTAGAAGATGATCAACAGGAAGACCGGCACCCACGGGATGTCGAGCATGGTGAGCATGCCCGGGCCGGTCAGGAAGCTGCGCAGCACCGCCAACTGCCGAAGCACCTGGATCGACCCGACCTTCGAGCGGTCGAGCGCGTCGATCACGATCGCCGACAGCAGCAGCGGCGCGATCCGCCGGTCGATCCAGCGCGACACCCGCACGAAGGCGAAGGCGCGCACGCTGTCCAACGCCGCCTGCACGCCGAGCGCCAGGGTGGCCATGAGCAGAAGCAGGAACAGGGTGGCCGGGCTGCGGCTCGCCAGGACCCGGTCGAAGACCTGATACATGAACAGCGGCATCGTCAGCATCAGCAGGTTGACGAAAAAGCTGAACACGCCGCACGCGGCGAACGCCACGTAGCAAGCCTTCAGGAGTCGATGAACGGTGACAGGACCGCGCGACTGCATTCTCGCCTTCGTCAGACCGGGCTGGCCGCGCGTCGCCGCGCGTCAGTCACCGTATCATAACCGCCGGTCGACCGCGACCGGACCAGCGAATCAGTCCTCGGTGAATTTCGCGAGGTCGATTTCGCCGTGGCGGAACGGAATCCAGTACTTGGTCTCGGGGTTGTACTGGACGCCGTAGATGTTCGTGCAGAACACCTTCTGCGGTGGCAGCGTACCAGCGGCCTCCTGCTCGGTCCGGGTGTTGTCCACGAGCTCGGACGCCTTGAACTTCTCCCAAGCCGCGGCAACGTCGGCGCGCTCAGCCTCGGGAAGATCATTGATCTCCATGGCGAGATCCCAGGTCTTCTCAAGGTCGTTCCAAAGATCATCCAGATAGGTGCCCATGACCCTCGCCTGTTATGCGTCTCGTTCGCTTGCTCAGCGATGCCGGCTTATACCAAACGCAGCACTCGGGGAAACCCGAAACTTGGTCGTCACCAGACGCGCGAGTGTCTTATGAAACGCTGGCGGTTGTAAACCGCTTGTCACCATTCGCCGCCGTCGCGCGGCGAGCGCGTTGACCGGACTCGACCAAACCGGTATCCGACCGGGTCACCCTTTGGAATTGGGGAACATGGCGACCAAGATCCGGCCCAACGCCCGCAAGACCCCCTCGACCGGCCCCGTGGTCGACCGGCCGACCGCCGTATTCGTCCTCGGCATGCACCGCAGCGGCACCTCGGCGCTCACGCGGGTGCTGAACCTGCTCGGCGTGGAACTCGGCGACGACCTGCTGCCTGCCGCTGCACGCAACAACGAGACCGGGTTCTGGGAACATCAGGCGGCCGTCGACCTGCACGGCCAGCTTCTGGAGGAACTGGGCTCGGCCTGGGACGACCCGCGCGCGCTGCCGGCCGACTGGCTCGCGGCACCGGCGACCGAGGCTGTCCGGGCCCGCCTGGCCGACCGGCTTCGGGCGGATTTCGCCGGCCGGCGGCTGTGGGGCGTCAAGGACCCGCGGATGTGCCGTTTCGTGCCGCTGTGGAGCAGGCTCGCCGACGACCTGGGTGCCGACCCGGCATGGGTCATCATGCTGCGGAACCCGATGGAGATCGTGCGTTCGCTGCAACAGCGCGACGGCATGTCGAGGGGCCGTGGCTATCTGCTCTGGCTGCACCACACCCTGGAGGCCGAGCATGCGACCCGGGGCGGGTCCCGCGCCTTCGTCGACTATGCCGCCCTGATGGCCGACTGGCGCCCGGTGATGCGACGGCTGGCCGACGACCTCGGCCTACCGTTGAAACTGCGCGGCAAAAAGGCGCAGGACGCGATCGACGGTTTCCTGCAGCCGCAGCTCAGGCACTTCTCGTTCCACGACGAGGCGCTGGCCGAGGACCCGCGCCTGGCGCAATGGATCGGGGCGGTCTATGGCGCGGTCGGACGACTGGCGGCGGGTCCCGACCCTGAGGCCGAGCGGGCACTCGACGCGGTCGCTGCCGAGCTGGACGTCGCGGGCTGGTACTATGACGACGCCGTCGCCGACGCCATCCCGCGCGAGAAGCGGCTGGCCGAGGAACTCGAGGACCTGCATCACCGTCTGCACGAGCGCCAGATCTGGGCCGCCGAGCAGGAGAGCCGCGTCGCCGAGCGGGAGAACCGAATCGCCGAGCGCGACCACCGCATCGCCCAGCGCGATGCCGAGCTCGTCAACCTGCATGCCTCGCTGGCCAGTATCTCGACCTCGCAGGCCCACACCATCCAGGAGCTCCGCCGGACCCTGGTCGAGAAGGACGCCGAGTTCAGCATGGCGCAGGGCGAGGTGGCGCGGCTGCATCAGAACTTCCGCTACATCGGCTCGACCTGGTCGTGGCAACTGACCCGCCCGCTACGCGGACTCGCCCGGATCGGGCTCGGAATCCTCGGGACCATGCGGCTCCGCAGCTACGAGATGGTGCCGCTGACGTTCATCAACATCCGGCACCTCTCCCAAGGTCACTACGCAGCGCTGAACCCGCACCCGCACATCGTCCTGGGTACCCAGCGCGGCCGGCTTCCGAGCGGCTGGATCGAGATCAAGTACCAGATCGAGGCCAAGCGAATCGCCTCGCCGTTCCTGTTCGTCGACCAGGGCGAGGGAACCGACGAGTCCGGCCGCTTCCGCCTGCCGCCGACCCGCAACGGCCGCGGCCGCGCGATCGTCCGCCTGCCCGACCGGGTCACCTCGCTGCGGCTCGACCCGGTCACGTTCATGGGCGAGTTCCGGGTCGGTCCGATCCACATCCGCGAGCTCAACGGCTTCGCGCTGGCCGCCCAGTTGCTGTGGGACCGGATCGCGCCGACCCTCAAGGACCGCGACGTCCGGCGCCGGACCTGGGACGGCCTGCTGGCGGCCCTCAAGCGTGGTGGCCTGCGCGAGGTCAAGGAAGGGCTGCGGCACCAGGCGACGGAGCCGCTGCGGACATACAAGAACTGGTGGGACACCTACGCGGCGCTGGCGGCCGGCGACATCGAGGCGATCGAGCGCCACATCGAGGTGATGCCGACCAAGCCGCTGCTGTCGGTCATCATGCCGACCTACAACACCGACCCGGAGGTGCTCGAGAAGGCCATCCAGTCGGTACGCGACCAGCTGTATCCCAATTGGGAGCTGTGCATCGCCGACGACGCCTCGACCCGCGAGGAAACCCTCGAGGTGATCCGCCGGCATGCCGCCGAGGACGAGCGGATCAAGGTCGTGTACCGCGAGAAGAACGGCCACATCTCGGCCGCCTCGAACTCGGCGCTCGACCTCGCGACCGGCGAGTTCGTCGTTCTGCTCGACCACGACGACGAGTTGACCCGGCACGCGCTCTACATGATCGCGAACGAACTGAACTGGCACCCGAACGCCGACATCATCTACAGCGACGAGGACAAGATCGACGAGGCCGGCGAGACCGACCAGCCCTACTGCAAGCCCGACTGGTCGCCGGACATGTTCCTGGCGCAGAACTACCTCAACCACCTGACCGCCCACCGCCGCAGCCTGGTCGAGGAAGTCGGCCGGTTCCGCCTGGGCTTCGAGGGCAGCCAGGACTACGACCTGGCGCTGCGGATCATCGACCGCAGCAGCCCCGACCGGATCCGCCACATCCCGTTCATCCTCTATCATTGGCGCGCGGTCTCGGGCTCGGTGGCCGACACCGAGGAAGCCAAGGACTACGCGCTGGAGGCCGCCCGGCGGGCGATCCGCGAGCATCTGACGCGACGGGGCGTCAAGGCCGAGGTCGTCGCCGGAGACGACAAGTACAGCCACCGCGTGCTCTACGCCCTGCCGAAGAAGCCACCGCTGGTCAGCCTGATCGTGCCGACCCGCAACAAGGCCGAGATCCTGAAGCTGTTCGTCGACGGCGTCCGCGACCAGAACGACTACGAGAACTGGGAGATGATCCTGGTCGACAACGGCAGCGACGAGCAGGAGTCGCTGGACTACTTCAAGAAGTTGGCCGAGGACCCGCGCATCACCGTCATGCGCGACGACGGTCCGTTCAACTACTCGCGCCTGAACAACCGGGCCGCCGGTTCGGCCAAGGGCGAGATCCTCGGCCTGATGAACAACGACATCGAGCCGATCGGCCGCGACTGGCTGACCGAGATGGTCCGTCAGGTCGTGCAGCCGGGCGTCGGGGCGGTCGGCGCCAAGCTGTATTATCCGAACGACACGCTGCAGCACGGCGGGGTGATCGTCGGGCTCGGCGGCGTGGCCGGCCATTTCGACAAGCGGCTCCCGCGCGAGAAACGCGGCTATTTCGGCCGGGCGGCGATCGTGAACAACTTCTCGGCAGTCACCGCCGCCTGCCTGCTGACCCCGAAGAAGGTGTGGGAGGAGGTCGAGGGTCTGGACGAGCACCACCTCGCGGTCGCCTTCAACGACGTCGACCTGTGCCTGAAGATCCGCAAGGCCGGGTACCGGATCGTGTGGACGCCCTATGCCGAGCTGTACCACCACGAATCGGTCAGCCGCGGCCTGGACACCGCCCCCGAGAAGGTCGAGCGCTTCGCCGCCGAGGTCCGGACCATGCAGGAACGCTGGCACACCCGGCTCGAGGCCGATCCCTACTACAACCCTAACCTGACCCTCGACTTCGAGCGCCCGCATCTGGGCGACCCGCCGCGCGCCACCAGGCCGTGGGAACAGTACTACGTAGGGTGAGGCGGGGCGTCGATCGATCAGCCTGATGCCCGTCGCCTCGTGTGTTCCGGATCCATCCGCCTTCACGCCCCCTCCGGGATGACGAACGAAGAAGCCTTACGACACCCAGTTCTCTCACCCCTTCGTCAATCCCGGAGACGCGCAGCCGGCTCCGGGATCCACCCGCCGTTCCGCCGGCAACTACTCCGCGGCCCGGACTGGATCATGGGCTGACCCGCCTACCTAATGGATAGAATCTAACACTTGGTGCCCACGTCTGACGGCGGCGATGATTCTGTCTGGATCTGCGGTCCAGTTGAAGGGCTTCGGGTCCGAGGCGTTGTGCTCGTCGAGGAAGCGGTTGATGGCCGCTT
>Ga0222671_1000393_pt1 | contig 13802 bp, 10 predicted proteins | sample AntAcemetagen797_FD_179849 | JGI IMG/M metagenome (GOLD analysis project Ga0222671, IMG submission 179849) | Saline water microbial communities from Ace Lake, Antarctica - #797 | ecosystem: Environmental > Aquatic > Non-marine Saline and Alkaline > Saline | place: Antarctica: Ace Lake... | reverse complement strand
TGTTGGCCATCGCTCTTGATCGTCGCACCGTCGTTGCTGTGGGTGTTCGCAAAGACCGCAAGATTCGTGTTGCCAGTACCGAAGCCGATGAAATCGCGGAAATTTCCCTCGATCACTTGGAACCGAGCGAGGTTCACGGCTGGGCTGCTTACCCCCTGGGCGTGGCGTGGGCTCTGGGGCAGTTTGGCGCTGACCTTTCCGCTGTGCCCGGACTCGATGTGTTTATTGATTCCGATGTCCCGGTAGGGGTGGGCTTAGGTTCTTCCGCCGCTCTTGAGACTGCCGTTGCGGTCGCGCTCAACGATGCCTGGCAATTGTCCGTGGACTCTATGACCCTGGCTAAGGTGAGCCAGAAAGCCGAGAACTCTGTCGTGCGTCGTAACACCGGACTCAGCGACCACATCCCCTCGCTTCTCGGGGAAGATAATCGCGCCATACTCTTTGACTCCCGCTCTTTCGACAGTGACCAGGTTGCTTTTGCCCTGGCCGAGCACGGCCTCACCCTGGTTGTTATCGACACCGGTATCGAGCGCGGCACCGACCTGGCCACACAACGTTTCGTCGAGCGCGAAGAGGTGGTCGACGCGCTGAGTCTCACCTCACTAAGAGACCTTTCACCAAAAACTTTGCCCGACTATCGAGACTCCCTTCCTGCGGTGACCTACCGACGTGCACAGCACATCATTAACGAGAATCACAGAGTTCTCGATGCAGCCAAACTCCTGCGCCAAGAAAGCCCCCACGCTTTCGGCGAGATTATGACCGCATCCCAGGCTTCCCTGCGGGATGACTATGACGCGTCAAGCGTGGAAATTGATTTGGCAATCGAGACAGCCCTGTCCCAAGGCGCATATGGAGCCCGAATGGTGGGGGTGGGGGATTCAGGCTCTGTCTATGCCCTCATTAACGGTGAGGATCTATCTCTGCTCCAGGTCAACCTCGATGGTGCCTTTTCTGAGCACGGTTTTTCGGTCCCCACAACCTATGTCGTGGGGCCCTCGCGCGGCGCCATTCGTCACTGACGCTGGGACGCCACGAGCCCCAGCACTTGCGCGGTCCTGGACTGTGATGTCTCGGCCATTTCGACGTCGTCGGAGAGCTTCGACCCGTAACTGGGGACCATTTCTCGAAGTGTCGGCTTCCACTGTTCCAGTTTTCCTGGGAAACACCGCTCCAACACGGTAATCATGATGGGCACGGCGGTGGAGGCGCCGGGAGAGGCACCGAGAAGCCCGGCGATAGAACCATCCGCACTGGCGACAACCTCGGTGCCAAACTGCAAGACGCCGCCTTTCTGGCGGTCAGGCTTGATGACCTGAACCCGCTGCCCGGCAGTTTGTTCATACCAATCTTCGGGATTTGCAGACGGGTAAAAGTCCCACAGGGCTTGCATCTTTTTAGCCCTGGAAGCGAAAATTTCCCCTACGAGGTACCGCACGAGAGAGAAGTTCCCGACCCCCACCGCTATGAGGGGAATGAGGTTGTGCCAGCGGATTGAAGAAAAAAGATCTCCCCAGGATCCGGTCTTCAAAAACTTGGGCGTAAAGCCGGCATACGGGCCAAAAAGGAGACTTTTTTTTCCCGCGACAATCCGGGCGTCAAGGTGAGGAACCGACATGGGTGGCGCCCCCACACTCGCCTTTCCGTAGACTTTTGCGTGGTGTTGCGAGGCGACATCGGGGTTGTCCGTCCTCATCCACACCCCGCTCACCGGGAAACCACCATATCCACGAATTTCTCGGATACCCGATTTCTGCAACAAGTTCAACGACATCCCTCCGGCCCCCACGAACACGAAGGGAGTTTCCAGAGTGGTGGGGGTGTAGCCCACCTCTGATCGAAGCTGGACCTCCCACCCTTTTTGTGTCCGGGTCAGGTTCTTCACGCGCGATTCCAAAAATAGTGTGGTGGATGAGCTCGATATATGGCTCATCAAAGACCGGGTGAGCGCCCCGAAATCAATATCCGTTCCTTGAGCCGCTCGGGTTGCCGCCAAGAGCTCACCCTTGCGTCGCCCGTCAATCAACACCGGGGCCCAGCGGGCGATCACCATCGGGTCTTCGGAGTATTCGAGCCCCAGGAACAATGGATGATCCTTCAAGGCCTCATAACGAGCACGCAGGTAGTTCACGTTCTCGGTACCCCACACAAAACTCATGTGCGGGGATAGCGAAAGAAAAGACGCAGGGTCGGGGACAATTTTCTCGTTGACAAGCCACGTCCAGAATTGGCGCGACACTTGAAACTGTTCATTCACCTCAACAGCGCTATCGATTGCTATAGAACCATCGGGGCGCTGCGGGGTGTAATTCAATTCACACAAAGCAGAGTGGCCTGTTCCCGCGTTGTTCCAGGCGTTAGAGCTCTCTTCGCCGATACCGGGCAACTTCTCCACGAGCGCAATACGCCAAGTCGGCTCAAGCTCTTGAAGGAGGGTGCCCAGCGTGGCACTCATGATTCCACCACCCACGAGTACCGCATCAAAACGTTCCATAATGGCCTAAGTCTAAGCCCGGCGCGCTCCACCTAGACTGTGCGAGTGAATGAGCCCAACAGCCCACCCTGGGTCTTCCTCGTCGTAATCGGACTTATCGGCGGCCTCTTCTCGGGTGCTTTCGGGGTCGGAGGGGGTCTCATCATGGTCCCGCTTTTGCTCTGGTGGACAACATTTGATCAACGCAGAGCCAACGCGACTTCTCTCCTAGCCATTACCCCTGCATCGCTCATCGGAGCAATTTCGTTCAGTATTGGGGGCGTCTTCGAATGGTTCCCCGCACTTTTTGTTGCCCTCGGTAGCGTTGCAGGAGCGCAACTGGGAGCTCGCATTCTCACCCGGATTCCCTTGGCCCCGCTCAAATGGGCCTTCATTAGCTTCATCGTTTTTTCCTCTATTGGGCTTTTCCTTGAAGTGCCCAATCGTGACGGGTCCCTGGAGGTCACGGCCACCACCGCCGTCATACTGCTGGGGCTCGGATTACTGATGGGCGTAGGAGCAGGATTGCTAGGCATCGGCGGGGGCCTCATCGCAACTCCTGCAATCATGCTGTTTTTGGGTGGCAGTGACCTGGCTGCAAAAAGTATTTCTCTCCTTGCCATGGCTCCCGGGGCACTCAGCGGGAGCATTCTCCACGTCCGCCACAAGACCGCCCTGCTCCGTGATGGCGCGTGGGTGGCCACGGGCGCGGTGGTGGCAGCACCCATCGGCGCGTACTTTGCTTTTGCTCTTTCGCCGCGTGTGGCGGCCATTCTTTTTGGGCTCCTCACGGCTTTTGTGGCGATCAGCCTCACCATCAGGGCGATAAGAGAAGGCCGAAACTAAAGAGAAGCGGCCACAATCTCTGCAATTTGAACGGCGTTGAGGGCAGCGCCTTTTCGCAGGTTGTCATTACTCACAAAAAACGCCAAACCACGATTATCTGGCACCCCCTCGTCCTGACGGATGCGACCGACCAGAGTGGGATCAACCCCGGCCGCTTTCAGCGGTGTGGGGGTGTCCACAAGTTCAACGCCTGGTGCCACGGCAAGAAGCGCGGTTGCCTCTGCCGCGGTGAGGGGGTTCTCAAATTCAGCATTTATTTGCAGAGAATGACCGGTGAACACGGGCACACGCACACACGTCCCACTGACAAGGAGGCCGGGTAGGCCCAAAATTTTGCGACTCTCATTGCGAAGCTTCTTTTCTTCATCAGTTTCTCCCAGTCCGTCCTCGACGAGGTTTCCCGCCCGTGGCACGACGTTGAAGCCAATTGTTTCGGGGAAAACAGAAGGAAAAGGCAGGGTCAGCGCGCCACCGTCGTGAACAAGATCCAGAAGTTTGCCGCCCGCCCCGGCCATGACCTGCTCGACGAGCTCCTCGCTGCCTTTAAGCCCCGCGCCGGAAACAGCTTGGTACGTGGAAATAATGAGACGTTTCAGGCCCGCGGCATCGTGCAGGGCTTTCAGTGGCGGCATCGCCGCCATAGTGGTGCAGTTGGGGTTAGCAATGATTCCTTTAGCGGGCGCGCGCGCCTCTTGGGGATTCACTTCCGCCACGACCAAGGGAACTTCGGGGTCCATCCGCCACGCGCTGGAATTATCGATAACAGTAACCCCCGCAGCCACGAATCGAGGAGCTTGTTCTTGAGAGAGTGTCCCTCCAGCACTGAAAATAACGATATCTAGGCCTGTCGGGTCGGCAAGAGAAACATCCTCCACCACAATCGGTTCACCCCGAAAGAGAAGGTGTTGTCCCGCGCTCCTGGCAGAAGCAAAAAACCGAACCCGATCGGCCGGGAAGTCGCGCTCTTCAAGAAGGGTTCGAACAACCTGACCCACCTGCCCCGTTGCCCCCACAACACCCAGAGAAACCACTATCGACCCGTCCCCGCATAGATGGTGGCATCGACGTCCCCATCCAAACCGAACGCGCTGTGAACTGCGCGAACCGCATCGGGCAGGATGTCAGATCGCATAATGACGGAGATTCGAATTTCGCTGGTGGAGATCATCTCTATGTTGACGCCGGCACGAGAAAGTGCGGTGAAAAGCTGTGCCGAAACTCCCGCGTTTGATCGCATTCCCGCGCCGACAACGGAAAGCCGACCGATTTCATCGTCATAAAGCAAGGACTCAAAACCAGAATCCTCTCTCGCAATCTCCAGTGCTTCCATCGCCCGCGCACCATCCTCTTTGGGCAAAGTGAAAGAAATATCGGTGCGACCGGCTTCGTGAACCGACACATTCTGCACAATCATGTCTATATTGGCGCCGGCCTCGGCCACAATGGTGAAAATCCCCGCGGCCTTACCCGGAATGTCTGGCACCCCCACAACCGTGATTTTGGCTTCGCTGGTGTCACCGGCAACGCCTGAAATGATGGGTTCCTCCACGTTGTCTCCTTCGCTGTGGTCCGAGATGAATGTTCCCGATTCTTCCCTAAATGATGATCGAACATGCAACGTCACGTTGTGGCGCCGAGCAAATTCGACTGCTCGAATATTGATGACTTTTGCTCCCGCTGCTGCCAGCTCAAGCATTTCCTCGAACGTCACATGGTCGAGTTTCTGTGCCCGAGGAACCACCCGCGGATCCGCGGTGAAAACCCCATCCACATCTGTATAAATCTCACAGGCCTCGGCCCCCAACACCGCCGCCAGGGCAACCGCTGTGGTGTCGGAGCCACCTCGCCCGAGAGTGGTGATGTCTCGAGAATCATGGTTGAAGCCCTGGAAGCCGGCAACGATGGCGATGGCATTTTCGTCGAGTGCTTCTCGAACGCGGGTGGGGGTGACGTCCACGATGCGCGCCCTTCCGTGTTGGGCATCCGTCATCATGCCGGCTTGGCTTCCCGTGAAGGAGCGGGCATCAAAACCAAGATCGCGAATGGCCATTGCCAGCAAAGACATTGCCATACGCTCGCCGGTGGTAAGAAGCATGTCCATTTCACGCGAGTCCGGGTTGTCACTGACTTGATAGGCCAAATCGATGAGATCATCGGTGGTGTCTCCCATCGCAGAAACAGTGACCACCACATCGTGACCAGCCTTTTTCGCTCGCACAATGCGAGCCGCAACACGTTTGATGCTGGCGGCATTCGCGACGGACGAGCCGCCATACTTTTGCACAATTAATGTCACGGTCTCACCCCGCCCCCAAGGACATGGCCGCGAGGGCGGCCAAGATGTAATTGTACTGCCCCGGCGAAAAACCGCGGTCGGAAGCTACGAGACGCTTCTTCGGCCCTCAAAGGCCCTGCCCAACGTCACTTCATCGGCGTACTCCAGGTCTCCGCCGACAGGAAGCCCGCTTGCCAACCGTGTGACGGTCAGGCCAGGCTGATGCAAGAGCCTGCTGAGATAAGTTGCGGTTGCTTCCCCCTCCAGATTGGGGTCAGTCGCAATGATGACTTCGGACACCTCGGTGGACGCCAGGCGGGACAAGAGTTCTTTTATGCGAAGGTCATCGGGGCCGATGCCATCGATGGGGCTAATAGCGCCGCCGAGGACGTGGTAGAGACCGCGAAACCCCCTGGTGCGCTCGACTGCGAGGACATCTTTCGCCTCCTCCACGACACAAATCATGCTCGAGTTTCGTTTGGGGTCTTGGCAAAAACCGCAGGTGTCGCGCTCAGAAATCATCCCGCACGTCTGACAAAACCGAACTTTTTCTCGCACCGTCTTGAGTAGCTCCGATAGCGCGGAGGGCTCGTAGTTCTCGTTCTGAACGATAAAGAAAGCAATCCTTTGGGCAGATTTGGGTCCAATGCCCGGGAGCCGACCGAATTCATCGATCAGGTCTTGAACAATTCCTTCATACATTGCTACTTCTCCTCATCGCTAGCGACAGGGTGCTCGGAAATCAGCTCTCCCCCTAAAACCTCGCGAATGACAGCTTCACCTACTTGGGAGAGTGAACCCCCGGCAGGGGGCGCTTCTGCCTCGGGTTCTTCCAGGGGCTTGGTCTCGTGAGTGGCGGGTTTTTCCTCCTCAGCACGGGGAGGGGCGACAGTTGGCCAGGAGCCTGCAGGAACTTCCTTGGGGACAGAAGCTACCTCGGGCGGGGCCTCCGGCGCATTGCTCGGGGCGAGCTCCTGGACCTTGAACCTGACACGGTGACCCGCAACCTCAAGAATTGCTTCCCGCACAAGTTCGGCATTGGCGGGTAAACCGGGGCCCTGGGGCTTTTTCAACACCTCTGCACTCGAGAGGCTTGGAAAACCAATCGTCACCACATCATCGTCAAGCCCCACAACACTGGTTCCCACAAGCGCCGTCCACACCGCGCGCTTTTTCTCCCCGATGCCTTCAAGAATTGCAGGCCACGAATCAACCATCAGTTCAGAAGTGAGGGGGGTGGCGGGGACGACCGCGACCGGAGTGGGAGCGGGAGTCGGCGTCGGCGTCGGCGTCGGCGCAGCGGTTGCCGTCGAGGCGCGCGGCGCAGCAGGAGAAGAAGACATCGCGACTGGCCTTGTCTCGGTGCTGGTGCCGCGCGAGACAAGGAGGCGGGCCATCAAAAGCTCAAGGTGAAGCGTTGGTGACGTCGCACCTGTCATCGATGACAAAGCTTCGGCCATGACGTCTGCCATGGTGGAAAGAGCGGGGGTGCCAAGTCCTGTCGCAAGGGACCGCATAACCTCAAGAGAAGCACCACTCGAGCCTGGCAACAGCGCAGCCGCATCGGCTCCCGCCTGGTCAACAATGATGAGGTCTCGGACATACTCGAGAAGGTCTTCTCCAAAACGCCGCGGGTCTTGCCCGGTGTGAATGACCTTATCGAGCGCCTGGAAGGTGGCATTACCTACTCCTGACGCCAAGGAGGTCATTACTTCGGCAAGAAGCTCACCGTGGGTATACCCGAGAAGCCCAATCGCGTGGCCGTAGGTGACCTGAGGCTCGGGCGATCCTGCGATGAGTTGATCCAACACCGAGAGGGTGTCTCGAACGGAACCTCCCCCTGCGCGCACCACCAACGGCAACACGCCTTCTTCAACTTTCACGCCCTCCTTGACACACATCTGCTCCACATACGCCAGGAGCTCAGAGGGGGGAACAAGCCGGAAGGGGTAGTGATGGGTTCTCGACCGGATGGTCCCAAGGACTTTCTCGGGCTCCGTGGTCGCAAAGATAAACTTCACATGCTCCGGTGGCTCTTCCACAATTTTCAGCAGAGCATTAAATCCTTGCTGAGTCACCATATGGGCTTCGTCTAGAATGAAGATTTTGTAGCGGTCTCTCGCCGGGGCAAAGACCGCTCGTTCGCGCAAATCCCTGGCATCATCGACCCCGTTGTGGCTAGCCGCATCGATTTCCACGACGTCCAAGGACCCGCCTCCGTCGCGTGAGAGCTCAACACAGCTAGGACACGTCCCACACGGAGTGTCAGTGGGACCTGTGACACAGTTCAAACAACGAGCGAGAATTCGCGCAGACGTTGTTTTCCCGCAGCCGCGGGGCCCGCTAAACAAATACGCGTGATTGACGCGGTCGCCCAAGAGCGCTTGGCCAAGCGGATTGGTCACATGAGCCTGACCAATGAGCTCGGCGAACGTTTCTGGCCGGTAACGACGATAGAGAGCTGTGACCACGCTTGGAGCCTACCGGGCAGAGCTGACCAGCGAAGCGGTCTGCTGCGCAATCTCGCGCTCTTCGTTCGTGGGAATCACCATCACCACTGCCCCGGAACCCACCAACGACACAATCCTTGGGTCGCTCCGCGCTTCGGAGTTCAGAGAGGGGTCCAGAGTGAGCCCTAGAAACTCAAGCCCTTGGGTGGCCAGCACTCGTCCCTCCACGGAGTTTTCGCCAATCCCACCCGTGAAGACAAGCGCGTCGAGTCCGCCGAGAAGAGCCGCATAGGCGCCGATGTAGTGGCGTATCCGCCACGCCCACACCCCCAATGCCGCAAGCGCCTGGTCTTCCCCTCGACTAGCCGCCGCTGTGATGTCACGAAAATCTGCGGTACCGGCCAGCGCCAGCAGCCCGCTGCTTTTACTCAGCATTTCCGCAACGTGTTCTGCGGAGAAGGTCCCTGTTCTCAGCAGGTGAGTCACGATGCTGGGGTCAAGGTCCCCAGGTCTGGTGCCCATAACAAGCCCCGACGTAGGAGTGAAACTCATGGATGTGTCCACGCATCGCCCGCCCAGAATGGCGGCGGCAGAGGACCCATTTCCGAGATGAAGACTGACAACGCGGTGAGCACCTGGGTCGCCGTCTAAGAGTGTCGAGGCAACCCTCGACACATACTGGTGGCTGGTGCCGTGGAACCCATACTTACGAATCCCCAGGGATTCTCGGAGCTCTCGTGGCAGCGCAAGTGTCGAGGCTGCCTCAGACAGGGTGTGATGAAAGGCGGTATCAAATACCGCGACGTGGACGAGCTCGGGCAGCGCTTTTTGCGCGGCCGTGATCCCTGCGAGGTTGGCAGGATTATGAAGGGGCGCGAGAGGCGAGAGGTCCACAATGTGGTCCTGGACCTCAGGAGTGATGATGGCAGGTTCCACAAATCTTGCTCCACCGTGGACAACCCTGTGTCCCACAGCATCAATGCGGACACCCGGGGGCACAGACTGAAGGGCCTGCGCTATCGCCTCGCGATGGGTTGGTCCGCTCTCACCGTCGCCGATGTTCTCCATCAATCCCGAATAAAGCGACTCTCCAGTATCGGTGTCGATGATTTGGTACTTGAGGGACGAGGACCCCGCGTTGAGGACCAGAATCTGCATTAGGCCGATTCCTGCGCCTGTATCGCGGTAATTGCTACGGTGTTAATGATGTCTTTCACTGTTGCCCCCCGTGAAAGGTCATTGACGGGCTTGGCTAAACCCTGAAGCACAGGACCGATAGCGACAGCGCCTGCGCTGCGCTGAACTGCCTTATAGGTGTTATTTCCCGTGTTGAGGTCGGGGAAGATAAACACTGTTGCGGCGCCAGCGAGCTGCGATTGAGGAAGTTTGGCCTCAGCGATGCTGGGCACAATCGCCGCGTCATATTGAATCGGCCCGTCCAGAATGAGATTTGGCCGGCGCTCTCGCACCAGCGCTGTCGCGGTGCGAACTTTGTCCACGCCAGCCCCGAACCCTGAATCGCCCGTGGAATAGGACAGCATTGCCACCCGGGGTTCAATTCCAAAGCGCACCGCTGTTTCTGTGGCAGAAACGGCGATATCCGCGAGCTCCTGTGCAGTCGGGTCAGGAACGATTGCGCAGTCTCCGTAGACCAAAACCCGATCCGCAAGACACATCAAGAAGACGCTGGACACGATCGAGACCCCCGGCGCGGTCTTGATGATTTCGAAGCTGGGTGTGATGGTGTGGGCAGTGGTGTGGGCCGCTCCAGAAACCATTCCATCGACCAGGCCCAAATGCACCATCATGGTTCCAAAATACGACACATCCGAGACCACCTCCCGGGCAATTTCCTTGCTCATGCCTTTGTGTGCGCGGAGAACTGCGTACTCCTCAGCAAACCGTTCACACAACGTGGAGTCATCAGGAGAGAGAATTCGTGCGGGAGAAATATCCAGCCCTAGCTCGCTCGCACGCTGACGGATCAACACCTCATCACCGAGCAACGTGATGTCCACAATGTCACGGGAGAGCAGTGTCGCACTTGCCCGAATGATTCGATCATCAAGTCCTTCGGGCAACACAATGTGTTTCTTGTTCTTTCTTGCCCTCTCCAAAAGCGTGTATTGAAACATTAGCGGTGTCACCACATCCGCCACGGTCACGTTCATCCGTTCAAGGAGCGCGTTGGCATCAACATTGGTGTGAAAAAGCTGCAGTGCCGTGTCGTATTTGCGCTGGGAGTCCGCAGCGAGTTTTCCTCTCGCAGAGACCACATGCAGCACAGATTCATACGTGTCATGGTCGGTTCGAATAATTGGAAGGGTGTCGTCACGGCCGGAAATCAGTTGGGAGACTCTCTCAGATAGCTCAAACCCTCCATACAGGACGAGCGCGGCAAGGCTGGGGAAGTGTTCGTTGTGATGCGCCATCAGCACGCCCACAATCGCGTCAGTCCTATCGCCCGGGACTAAGACCACGAACCCTTCCCGGAGGCGCTCGATGATGTTCTCGAGCGACATCGCGCCGACCATCACTCCCAAGGCTTCCCTCTCCAGGAGTTGCTCATCGCCCTGAAGGAGTGTCCCGCCCACGGCTGCCATAACGGAAGCGACGGTGGGAGAGACCAAAAAGGCATCCTCGGGAATAACCCCCACATGAAGGTGGGCATCAAGTGACCCGAGTTTCTCTTTAAGCTCCTGGGAGTCTTCAGCGTTGGCGCGGTTCACAATGAGGGCGACAGGGCTTGCGTGGGTGGCCCGGATTTCGGTAAGTGCCGGTTCGCTCACTCTGGTGACGTCCTCAACGCTCCTGGCCGGCAGCGACAAATCCCTCCCGGCCGACAGCGTTGGTTCCCGGCCGGTGACGACCAACACGACGGGGGCGCCTAAGTTGGCCGCAACTCTCGCGTTGAAAGAAAATTCTGTCGGATTGCCCACTCCCGTGAAGTCGGAGCCGACAATGACCACAGCCTGACACTGCGCTTCGACGGCGCGAAACTTCTCCACAATGATGCCCATGGCCGCGTCCGCGTCCTGGTGGACATCGTCGTAGGTGACCCCTACGCACTCTTCGTAAACCAAATCAACGCCATCATGATCCAGAAGCATCTGTAGGACGTAGTCAGGATCCTCCCTGGAGCGAGCGACAGGTCTAAAAACGCCTACCTTTTCCACCTTGGCGCGCAGAGCATCAAGGATTCCCAGGGCGATAGTGGATTTGCCGGAGGATCCTTCTGCAGAGGTGATGTAGATACTGGTGGCCACAACCCCAGCCTAGAACTTGCAACACAAAAAAGACCCCTCGCGCACCCACCAGAGCCCAGTTACCCTTGCTACGTTTCCGTCCTGGGGGAGTTAGCCAAGTTGGCGCCACGCGAGGAGCCAACTGCCAGCTTAGTGTTGGTTCCTAAAAGGGAAGTCCTCCTCGAAAGCTGTAAGGCCGAAGAAGTAACGCCACACACTTAGTCGCCACCGCTGGCCGTGCTTGCCGTTCGCTAAAACATTTTCGGGTCAGAAATGGTGTCCGAACGATAGTGATGATAAGACACCGAGAGCGGCCAGGTTGGTGGCGTACTTTCCTTCTTACTCGGGTTCAGCATGTCTCTGATACCAGACCCGTTTCCCCAGGTTGCGAGAAAGGTACGCTCCGGGTGGTGTGTGTAGACAAATGCACCATAAGTTTCGTATTCACTAAGCTTCAAACCCGTTAGGCCATCGTCGTCCCTGGGATCCGCGAAGCGGAGCCACGCACCCACACTCTCGGCGCCATCGGGGAAGATAGTTTGAAGAAGGTCTTTCTGCACCAATTGATGATGGGTAACAAAGGAAAGCAATGGCCTACTCGTGATGCCGAGAAACTTGTTGGCGTGTAGAAAAGGAACCTCTCTGCACTCTTGGCCGATTGATAGCGCTTGCCTCCCCAACCCGTCAACCCATACCCTTGGGAATTGCAGCACGGTGTCGGAGTCAACTACGAGAGATGCGACCGAATCAGATTGCATTACGGCAAGGATTTTGACGAGCTGCTGTGTAACCCAGCCGTTGTATCGAGGCGAGAGAACAAGTTTCTGTAGTTCTTCGACCAGACTCTCTCCCAGGACCTCTTCGTCTCGTCGAATCTCGATGTTCAGCGAGGGGTAGTCCGCGCCCACTTTCTCAAGGATTTCGTCAATAATCTCCGAGCCAGAAACAGCCCCGTCTGCAAATGTGCGATTAGGCGTGATCAAGAGGACCTTCTGGATCGGATTCTTAGAGCTTCGAACAGCTCCGGCGACGGCATGAGGAAGCATCGCCAGATCTTTTCTCACAAATGGCATGACGATGTTAATTGGGGGCGGGTTTTTCACCGACCTCAGAGGGTCCACTGGCTGGATTGCATCAAGCAATAATCGACTATTGCCAGAAATTTCCCTCCCCTTCCTGGACCAGAGGTAGAAAGATTTAATCCCAAAGCGCCCCAAGGCAGGAAAATTGGAGCGCAAGAATAGTCCCTTAGCGACATCGGCTGGGAAAGAAAGTTTAGCCATGAAAAAAACATACCAGCCACTCTTCAACGGGAGTGATTTTTATTCAAGAGCGGCCTGTAATTTTCATCGCCTTTATCCGGGGATTAGCCCCAAACGCCGTTTGATTGCTTACCTCGCTTGATGAAAGCGGCGCCACACCAGAGGCTGTGAGAATGCCACAGGCCCGCGTAAATAAGCTGGCGCGAGCCTTCTGTGTGAGGGGGTCAGAGAAGTTTTCCCGACCTATCAATGACCCTGAAGTCTCTTCCTTGGTATCGGGAAACCGAGATTTCCCTCAGAAAATTGGTGACGTTTATAGCCGCTCTCGAGCTCCCGAAAATATCTACTCGTAGACGGCGAATCTGCAGATTCACCAGATAAGGACGGTTTCTGATCACCTGAGCGTGCTCAGATACATTTGAGTGCCCAGACACAAGCCCCTCGCAATTTCCAAGCAGCCAGGCATCCCGTAAGACTTGAAGTCCCAAAAGGTATGACCACTGGAGGACTGGCGACTCCATGCGGGTCAACTTTTTTGTGAGACGGGTTCGGAACGAGTCCGAAGTTAGAACCGTCTTTCCATACCTTTTACGGATCTTCTCGAGCGATTTTTCATCCTCTGAGGCGACAAAAATTGAGTCAAAGTCGACCCTTTCGAGTGCCTGGTCGACCATTGCGAAGGTTTGAAAGTTCGTGGGGGGAGCCCAATGGGACTTTGCAACCTTCATGTCCGTTCCGCGCATATGGACCCCCAGTACCCTGCCTTCTTGATTAAGAAAGTCCAACCACAGATCTATGTACGACTGCGAACGTTCAGAAAGAAAAATGGATTCGTGAAAAGTCTTTCGGTACCCAGCTTGCTCTGAATATTCAGCGATGGCAAAGGATTTCGGTCTCTGGCTGAACACGGAATAATTCCCGGACTCCAAGACCTCCCCAAGGCTTCGCTCCGAAACTTGGCTGAAATATTCCGTCCAGGAGTTTCGCGGCGTCGACGAGGTAAAAGTATTCATCGCTCGGACAGTCAAAAGATCCACTACCGGAGTCTTACCCTCCAACTTGCACCACTCAATGAAGCCCACGACGTGCCACAAGGTTGAGAACATCGCTCCACCTCCTCTGAAGAGGACGGCCTGTTCACTCATTGCGACGTCTTTCAAAAGAACCCTTCACCCCACAATCGTATAGAAAGGCCACCCTCTCACTTCACACGCAGGCAGAATTAGCACTCTGGGAAGGCCTCGCACACGA
>Ga0222671_1000389_pt1 | contig 13924 bp, 18 predicted proteins | sample AntAcemetagen797_FD_179849 | JGI IMG/M metagenome (GOLD analysis project Ga0222671, IMG submission 179849) | Saline water microbial communities from Ace Lake, Antarctica - #797 | ecosystem: Environmental > Aquatic > Non-marine Saline and Alkaline > Saline | place: Antarctica: Ace Lake... | reverse complement strand
TCTTGATCAGACTTTTCTGTTTCTTCTTCTGACTTTTTTTCTTGATCAGACTTTGCTTTGTGTTCTGATTTTTGTTTATGACCTAACTTTTTTTCATCATCTGATTCTGTTTCATCATCTGATTCTGTTTCATCATCTGATTCTTTATTATTTGTCATCGATAAATCATCTTCGTTCCTATTAATCCCATTTCCCCTTTTTTTTTTTCGTCGCTTATACTCTGTTTCAGATATATCAGGGGAAAACTTATAATCGTCGTTTGTATAAGATTGTTTGTCTGGCATTGAATGACTATCTTTCTTAACTGAATGACTATCTTTCTTAACTGAATGACTATCTTTCTTAGTAACAATAATAGATTTATCTTTATTGTATCTTCCACCATGTCCGTTAATATCATCTTCGCCACCAATAAATCCGTTAATATCATCGTCGCTATTCAAATATAATATTTTTCGCTGATTGTTCGTTATTTCTTGTTGGTTAGTCATTATTCGATATTTATTTGATGTTTAAAGTTCGAAAACAATATTTATATTGTAAAATATACACACAATAAATAAAAAAATAATTTATCTTTATGGTTTAACAAAGAACCTAAACAATGTTAAATAGTAAGAATAGCGTTAAGCTATTGTTTTATGTACTATTAGCGTTTGTGATGTTTTTCAAAAGAAAAGAAATATTGAGCGGTGATAAAAAGCAAACCTTTTTTATTTATTCCACTGTTCTCATTATAATTTTGATGTCAGTATTAAATAACCATAAATCCGTGGAAAATTTTGAAGAAAAAATAGAAATTTCTGCTTTTAATGTTCAAGATGAAAATTCAGAAGAAAACGTAAATTCAGAAGAAAACGTAAATTCAGAAGAAAACGTAAATTCAGAAGAAAATGTTTCAATCATTCAAAATGAACATCATCAGGATGATCTATTAAACACAATTTCGAGAAGTGTAATTTTATCAGACATTGTAACATATTATTCAACTTTTCAATATTCTTCTTATATTGAAGCGCAAGCATTATTATTGAATTTGAAACATAGCAATAGAAATAAAATTGATGATTCTTTGAAACTTGTTCCTTTCAGAATAGATAACAATATTAATAAAAAATATTATTATCAAGCAGACGGTGTAAAATTAAATAACTCTCTTCAGTTGATTGGTTTCAATATGAATCAATTATCCGATACTTTTATGCGTGAGTTTACAATGTTTTGGTATCTCAAATTCGATTTTTCTATGTCAGATTATTCAGTAGAAGGAACCGTTTTTAATCTTTTTGAAATGTATTCATCAAATGTTGTTGGTAATATTGCGTTGAGTATAAAGATAATTTTGAGAAAAATTGGAAGTGAAACTAATGAACATTTCATAGTTAACTTTGGTGGGAAAATTTACACATTTAAACTATCTGCTGTTCAACGTAATAAAAAAATAAATTTTGACAACGGATATCATTTATTGACATTAGTAAAATATAGGTCGCCTGAAAGAGATAAACATTTTTTTAAAATGCACGTAGATAGTGAAAATATTTTATTGGATGAAACTGAAATAGAATATAATGATATTGATTATATTACTTCATCCAGAGGAGATATATTATTGAGCCGTGAGAAATTCATAATAAACAAACAAGAAGACGGTTCTGAGATTAACAAAGTAGTATATCCTTCTTTGAAAATGAGTCTTTTAAATTTCGGAATTTTCAGAATATCTATTAACAATATGAATATTATACCTACTATATATGATAATTTGGTAGAACAACGTACCGTTAAACTCTCCAAATTATTTTTAAATCAACAATCTACGCTATCAAAAACAATTGAAGAAAAAAATTTATTAACTGAAAACTCGAAATGTTTATATAGCGCACCTATATGTTCAGCATGTGATACAGTTGATTGGTCTAATGTTGCTAATTTCAAAAACTGGACAAGCAATTGTTCGAGTACCATTCAAGAATATTGTAGGAATTACAAAGACGGTCGTATTGCAAATGTAAGCGATTACGATATTAGTTTATGTGATTTTGTTTACAAGGGTGACGATGTTGACATGTCTGGATTAAATAGTAACGTTATAGAAAAGACTTGTACAGATTATGGATTCCAAGCTGCATCCGCAGAAATAAAGAGAGGATTAGTATTTGATGGTCTTAAAAGTATAACATTGGATACCGTCACTAGAAATAATTATGAAAATTCACAAGAGCCAAAAGTAGAATCAACCACAAATGATCCTGCTGTTGATATTTCAGAAATGAAAACGTCTGTCCCAATGTTTGATACAGTTCCATATGATCTACTGAGTAGACCAGTTGGAAAAATGAGTTACGACGAACTTCTTAAACTTATTGCTACTAAAAAGCCAGACGAACCGTTAGAGCCTGAGATAGACATGGTTGATACATTAAAAGACTCGTTACCTGTAGCACCTACTGATAAAACTAAAATACCAACAAAAAAAGAGACTTTGGATGATTCAACATATTCTAGTATAATGAAAAAATATGAACAGTCTCTGAAAGATGTGCCTGAAACATCCAAAAAGGACGAAAGTAATGGAATGTTCGGTTTTTTTAAAAATATATTTTGGAACAATTAATTTTTTTTATATAATTTGTTTATATAATTAAAAAAAAAAAAAAAAATCTTACTTTGACCATAACGTAGACTCAAACTTGCATTTTTATTTTGCAGGTTTTCCTCCCCAAAAGTTTTTATAATGTAAATCGGTCGATGGATATTGAGACAATCTTAGGATGCTTTCTTGTGTTTGTATTGGTATATTATTACTATAAAAATCAGGACCATTTCTTATATTTGGATGTGATAGAGATCTGAAAGGAATTCCTTTGGAGAGTGTTACACTTTTTTCCACAAGGATTGAATTAGAATAGTAAAAAAGAGTTACATGTGGTTTTACTAAGATATTACCAACGTCCTTATTATAAGAATTAGGATAATATAATTTTATAATAGCTTCTTTATTTGTATTCACTGGAACGCTCCCCTTATTTGGTGTATTAAATAATGCCTGTTCTTTAGAATGAAATGGTAATGCAGAACCACTATACGTTGACATATAATTTGGAGGACCAGCCGCAATATAAAATATGGTTTGGTTATCTATTGGCATTTCAATATTTGAAACATTTATTGTTAAAACAATATCAAATGCTTCTAACTTTTTGTCACAGTCTTTGATTGCGACATTCATTTTATATAATTATTTATTTTAAAAAACATTTATTTACGGATTAGTTTGTAATTTAAAAAAAAAAAAAAAGTTTTTTTTTTTTTTTCATAAACTATTGTAGTTTCTTCCAGTTCCCAGACCAGATGGGTCCTGTGTATTAAACGAACAAACTTTTTTATTACATTGTGTCATGTTCTTTTCAGGTAACATAGTACCTGTACTGCCAATAGAGAAACATTCTACACATTTATTTGATGTTTTAGCATTATTTTCATTTTGTTGCATCATTTTACTTGCGTTTTGAATAAAGTATTGTCTTTCTTCATAGCTAGATTTAAAGTTATTTTTTTGTTTATTTTGATAGTCAATGGTACACATTGGTCTGTAATCAGTAAAATTTCTTCCATCTGACATTCTAAAAGGACATTCTTGCTTCGTTTGGACAATCTCTTTTGAAGGTAATTTTTCTTGAACAGAAGCTGGTCTTTGACAAGATGATGAACAAGAATCCATCATATTTAAATTTTTATTTTATATATTAAAACATTTTTTGTGAATTGTTTTTTTTTTTTGTCATTATTTTTAAACACCATCTATAATACGTTTAACAAGTTCCACCTTTGTACCCTTTGTACTCATATTTAGTCTTTTCAGAATCTTTTTAAGATCTTCATTTGTAAGTTTTGAAAGATCTTCGTTTGTCATTTCACTTTTTATTTGTTCCTCATCTAACGGTGTCTCATCTAAACGTTCCTCATCTAAACGTTCCTCATCTAAACATTCCTCATCTAAACATTCCTCATCTAAACGTTTCTCATCTAAACGTTCCTCATCTAAACGTTCCTCATCTAACGGTTTTTCTGTATCATATACTCCTTGTTCACTATCAATATTGTGAACAATATTCATCAATTCTTCAGATGATACACTATCACAAACAGAAACTATATCTTCGTTTTCTGTTTGTGGACATGTCTCCATTGGGATTTTATGTTCGATATGTGTCGTTAAAATATTTTCAAGAGATAGTTCTGGTACATTCAATTTTGAAATAAGTTCTTTTTGTTTGATATTATTAATATCAGTGTTAAATACATCTATTTGAAGAGAAAGTTGGTTCATCTGTTTTTCCAATGATTTTATATATCTATAAACAACAAAAAGAGAAACTGCCAACATAAAAACTATAACCATATTACTAGTGGACGTTAATTTGGTAAGAGAGCAGTTTATTGCAGGCATGCTAGGTTTTTTCATCATTAAATTCAAAAAAAAAAAATTCAACTATTTGTTTCTTGTGATAAAAAATTTATTTATTTTTGAACTCATTATCGCTTTTTTTTTGGTTTCATAAAGTACTATTTATTTAGATAACAGTTTTTGTTTGAGAATAAGAGCGTTATCAATAATACTTTTTTCAAATCCTCTTTTCTTCAAAAGTTCTAATGCAACATACTGTTTAGAAATCCCTGTTTTCAGTTTGTATGGATAAACTATATCATTTGTATATTCATCAATTTTAACGTTCATACAAAAACATTCGAAACTAGAATGTTTTTTTAATTTTGTTAAATACAAGAAATGAGTAGTTATTGTTGTCATAACGTTCTTATGAGATGCTAAATTTTCTAAAATGGAAAAGGCGCCTGCAATTGCTTCTACGACATTTGTGCTGTTGAAAATTTCATCCATAATTATTAAGCATGGTTTATCTGGATATTTCCTTACGGTATCTAATGTGTACATACAACGATTCATTTCAGCTTCAAAAAGAGACTCTATCCCTTTACAATCAGGGACGTTAATTTGACTATTGATAAAGTAAAATGGAGTAATTTTTGTATTTTCTGACGCTGTTACACAACATGTCTGCGCTAAAAGTATATTAATACACATTGTTTTAATCAATGTCGACTTACCACCAGCATTAGGACCTGTTATTACTGCATTTTTAAAGGTAATATCATTACGGACCGTTGTATTTGGATCGAGACAAATATGCCACGCTTTAATGGATTCATATATAGGAGTTTCATCGAATTTTATATAGTTTGGAAAACTCAAGCCAATATGATCTTTTAATCTACCTATGGATCGTAAACCATCAATAAAGTATGCTACATTAACAATTTTGAGTAGTTCTTCTTTAGGAAATTGTTTATAAAATTGTAATTGTTTACCAAAATTAGAACAAATAGAGAATTTAATATATGGTTCATATTCTCTTATGGATGTAAGAATATTTTCATCAATAATGGGTACATTTTTCTTCAAGAAACACTCTTGTTGGAGTGAAACATTACTCCAGTACGTATCAACAATATTCACGCATCGTTTCAAAAATATAAAACTGTTATTGACCTTGTCATTTATATATTTGACTATACTATGAGTTGATTTTGATAGAGAAAATGTATTGAAAAGACCTTGGAAATAAAAAAAGAAAGATAATACATATGATACAGTCTGAGCTTTTGAAAGGATACCGTTATCTGAATCAAACATTTTGAGAACGTTTGCGCTACTTGACATACTTTTGTAAATGAGTTTGATGTAATTGTAAAATGATAACTGTATCTTATCTCCAAATTTATACTTAACAACAAGAAAAGGAATTATAAAATATATAATTGGTGTTATTATTCCAAATAATGGAGACAAAACAATTTTATACAAATTGTACGATGTCAATGCTTTATCATTGTTATTTAGATTTTTCAAAAACCATGTGCTAAAATAAACACCTTCTAGTAATTCAGAAACCGTTTGATCATTTTGACTAAAAAACCACAAGAAATCATTTTCTAGATGTTTGCTTGGTTTATTTTCTTCAACGATGTCATTTGAGTTGATAAAATTAATTAAATGTACTCTTTTTTTCAATATTTCAATATCATATATTGGATTTTTTAATAAATTCTTGACGAAAATTTGACCACCCGTCGTTTCACAATTATTCCCAAATTTATTAAAGACTGTATCATCTGTATTATCACAATTGTTATACACTTCAAAAATTTCTATATCAGTAAAAACATCTTTTCCAATAATTAAATCAGAAGGTAAAATTTCAAGATTATATGTTAATTTGTCAACTGTTGTTTCTTCAATATCATTACATTCTTGTTGAAGAGCCTCTTGAGTTGATTTAAAAGGCTCTGTAAATTTAGCTGACAAATTCAATTCAGGAATTTTCATAATTAAAAAACAATAAAGGTTTTTATGTAATTTTAACCAACCTTTTAAAGATCAACCAATACCCGCACAAACCAACAAATACATATAAGATAAGTTCAAAAAATACAGCACTAAAAAAATGATTTTCAATTGGATTTTTTAAAAAATACATAAATTGCACAATTATTTGAATAGTAAGCATTTTAAAAACGCTTTCGACTATAGGTATATAATCTTGCCCTATATGCTCTGAAATATTAATATCATAAGTCTTACTAAAAATTGATTTATCAAACATAACCAATTTTATCACGTATAAACGTATTATAGATTAAATAGATATTATTTAATCAGATAAAACACATCCATTTTAATGAACTCTAATAAAGAAATATACACATATATGTACAAGGATCTCATTATTGAATTTGAAAAAGATATAAATGAGAGTAATGTTGAATTTGAGATCAGAAGATGGTTCGTTATCAAAAACATGGTTTCAAAGTATAATTTGGACGAATTGATATCTTTATCGTTCGTTCACATAAAAAAGGAAATATATGGGATGGTATTTAATAGTCATATTGAAAACATATTATCTAATTTAAAGATAAATTTGTATGAGATTTAGACTCTTTTAATCTTTGTACCACCGGTAGCACTCGCGTAATGTTTTGTTGTATAACCTTCTACCCCGGTCTTAGGTCCAGAAGAACCGCAAGCACCACCTTTCATGGCAGTTTTAGTCATGGCAGCTTTTAGAGGTGGACTACCACATTGTTTACATTCACTCTCACCCTTACCACCACCTTTAGATGCGGGTTTAGGGGATACGGTCTTTGATTTTGGACCTGTCAAGGCAACCTTTTTACCTTGTTTTGATTTGGTACCTTCATTTACAAATTTTTCTAAGCTTTGTTTTGCGAGATAAAGTCCAAATGGTATAATCAATTTGGATGCATCGCTCATTAAGACGGAATTACCTCCTTTTTTATTATTGGCACTTTTTTTAGGGGGCATTTTTATTATTATAAGAGATTTTTATATTGAATCATCATCATTTTTATTATCATCATTTTTGTTATCATTAAGTGTGTTCTCCGTTAATGTGTTCTCGTTATTTTTATTCTTTTGAAGTTTATTACGACGGTGATATAAATTTACATTATTCATAATCATTTCAATAAAACCTGTAGATTCAGATTTGTTAAGATATCCTTGATCTTCATATTTACTTTGTAAATCATCAAAGACGTCCATGATGACGTTAAAATTCCAATCCATAAATAGTTGATATGTATCTGAATAATTCATTTTGAAAATAATTACTATTAAAAAAATGCTACTCACTTTTATAAAACCAATGGGGGATGTGACTTTAAATATGTTACCCAATTTATAAACAAACAACATTTAAACAATATATAAAAATGTTATACAACAATACTATTTTTCATTAGTAATTTCGTTGCTATATTTTTTTTTCTAACTTTTGAAAACAAAAAAAAAATATGATATCGTATAAAGAGAAGAAAATAGATTTTGAAACTTGGGAAGTAATCCATGAAAAAAATATACAAGATATGTTTTTTAAAATTTGCGATGTCTTAAACAATAACTGTCATAATTCTACAAAAATGAAAATAAATTATGACAGTCTGTATGAAGATGTGAAAATGTATATATATAAAACATCAAACAACGCCAATAAACATAAATTGAATATGTTTTAGAAAAAGTGTGCGTTGATTGAACACATTTTAATTTTTTTACAATAAACAAAGAAGTATTAACAATGGAATGTAATCTGTTTAACGTAACGATATTGAATAAAGACGAATGTTCCAATAAAAAAAGTCCTTGTATCTTATTGTACTTTGAAAGGGCTGATTTTGACGTTTATAATTCTTTAATTTTAACTCATGGTTCTGATAATGAATCAAATACCGTTAATATTAGTTTAACATCACCAATTAGAAGTTTAAGATCTTTAGAAATGAATGGATTATATGATATTAAACTCTTGGTAAAAGCTGATAAAACTGTTAAGATCAAAGAGATTGCTGAAATATCAATCCCTAAAGAAGAAGAAGAAGAAGAGGAAGAAGAAGAAGAAGAAGAAGAGGAAGAAGAGGAAGAAGAAGAAGAGGAAGAGGAAGTGGAGGAGGAGGAAGAAGAAGAGGAGGAAGAAGAAGAAGAGGAAGTGGAGGAAGAAGAAGAAGAAGAAGAAGAAGAAGAAGAAGAAGAGGAAGTGGTGGAGGAGGAAGTAGTAGAAGTGGTTAAAAAACCTCTTAAAAAATATATTGAACATTCTAATGAAAACATAATTGATTGTAAAAATAATATTGGAGATAAAACCTCAAAAAAAAAACAAAAAAAAAGTGATAAAGATCTAATACAATTTCAACAGTTCGTATTAGATAAAATCTGTAATTTATTGAGTCATCGAAAATATGAATTGAATAATTTGAGATGGATAAGAGAGCAAGTTAAAAAAGCAAAAGATTATAAAACAATAGAAGGAATTCACAATGAATTAGACGATTTTGTTTGAAAAAATATTATGTTACATTATAATAAAAAATCATATCATAAATGAATTCAGCGGATGTATGCAGAGGTTTATTAATTTTGTTCGCTACGTCGGTGTTAATATATTTAGCAATGGAATATACAAAAAAACAAAAGCTTCAAGGAGAAGGATTTATGGATGAACTTGATTCTTCTGATATGATGTTAGATACAAATGAAGAAAACGTAGATATCATGGGATATGAACCATCAACCCCATCTAAAACTGTTTACGCTTCACAACCAAAAAACAAACCTATTGTTCAAACCAAACAAAATCCAAAACAAGCCACTAATACTATGAAATTACCAAAGGATTGTTTCCCAAAGGATAAATTAACCGCTGAAGATCTTCTTCCAAGAGATAGTGCAAATTCTAAATGGGCACAGGTTAATCCAGCAGGTCAAGGCGATGTTAAAGATCAGAATTTCTTAAATGCAGCCTACCATGTTGGTATTAACACAGTTGGAACATCTCTTCGTAACCCTAATATGCAGCTTCGTTCTGAACCTCCAAATCCCCAAATGAAGGTATCCCCTTGGAACCAAACTACTATTGAATCTGATTTGAACAGACGTCCATTAGAAATAGGTGGTTGCGAATAAAACCCTCTAAACAAGTAAACACTTTCCTATTTACATCTTCTTTCAAGGATGATGACACGATAACAACATTCAAATTCGAATCTAAATAAACTGAGTTATTTTTGTTATGAAGCTTCACATGATCAGTCTCGTATATTTTTTCAATTTCAAACTTTGTTCCAATGAAAATATCTTTTATTTTTTCACCTTCCTCTTTATCTAAAAGATCTATTCTATTCGTCATTGTTATTCTATATGTTAATGGTTCAATAAAAAAAAAAGAAAAATATACTTACTTAAAAATACGCGGCGATTTCTTCAAAATCAATCATTAAGAAAATTTCATCTATACAAAATGAAATATTGTTCAAATACATCAAATGAATTATTACTTTTATCTTTGTCAAAATATTACAAAAAAAACTCAAAAAATATTCAGAATATAATTCCTATTATCTATAAAACTTCACATATTTCACTTAGATTAATTGACTGGTTTGTAACCAATTACTGTAAAAAATATAATATTATATTTACAAAAACAAATATTTACGAAGAGGGTGAATATTTTAACGTTTATTCAAACTACAGATCACAATTAAAGGCATTCAAAAAAATACAATTCGACCCTTTCAGAAGAAGAGAACGTATTGATTTTTACTATAATTCAGAATCTTTTGTGGAAACAACCATTGGACAATTAAATTTTTTCAGGTGGTTTATTGACAATGGTTTGTTAGATTATGTTACCAATAATTACGAAGATATAGAAAAAGATATGCTATCTAACAACGAACATGAACCTGTATATAACGAAAATTCAATTATAGAAGAACCTTTAAAGGAATCTTCAAGTACTAAAAGTAAATCAACAAAAAGTACCAAAAAAAAAAGGGTAAACTTTTCAAAATCAATGATTAAACAAATGACAAAATATAGTGGACAAGCTACAATATCATTTGGTTAATATATATTTTGTTTTTTTTAATAAAAAAAAAATCAAAATGATAATTCATTAACAAATATTTCAAGGTCTTCTTTAAGAAGTTTATGCAATTCACCACAAGCATGTTTATGAATGGTTGTTTGTAAATCTCCAATAAATTTATTTTTAAAAAATAGCATTGGACATGCTCTTGTGTTAGTTATTTTCACAATATCCAATACAAACTTCTCATAATTTTCTTCATCAATCTTACTTAGGTCAAATATAGAGATACAAGAAGATTCAATATCTATTGAAGATAAAAATAAATTCATTTTTTTACAATCACCACAACCTGGAACGGTGATTATTGTTATAAGTTGATCGTTGAGATGTTCTATAATTGGATTCATTAATATTATTCTTTCTATAAAAGAGAGTTCATGCATTATTCTTTAATTATATTATACGGACTAGCAAGTATTGTTTTGATTGCTTTATTAATATATGTAAGAGTTTCAATTTTAACATATAGAAAACATATGAATCAATCAATGGTTGTCAATAGTAAACTTGCAGGGTTTGTTAAGAAACCATATAAATACCACCCTAAGTAAAAAAAACAAGTGCGTGGAAATTTTACTCTTTTTAGTGTATGTGTATTTTATATTTAAGATTTTCAAAAAATGAGCATTAATAAAGAACAAAAGCGTATTGGATTGTTTGTAAAAAAAACAGATTCCAATTTTACAAATGGATGTGTACAACAAGCAGTCTTTATTAAAGAACTTCTTACAAGTTTAGGGTTTGTATGCGAATTTGTAACTATTCAACCAGAATTCAGGATTTTTCCTGATATTCAAGAACCTATTAAACTCATAAACAAACATACAAATATTCAACATTTCTCATTATTTTTATTTATTTCCCTTCATTTGAATACAATTGAAGAAACACAAATAGAAGTTTGGAAATTGATAAAAAGTAAAGATATAAAGTGTGTTAATTTAATTTGTGGAAATCTGTTTGTCTTACATCAAGAGGAATTTGTATTCGGTCATCATGATATTATGAAAAATCATATTGGTGAAAACATGTATGATGAATATTGGGTTTTAGAAATGTATCCATTTTTGGTTGATTATATTAAACTTTATACGGGTTCACCTGTTCATTTAGTTCCATATGTATGGAATGATACAGTTCTCAAGATGTATATGAAAAAAAAAAATATTGACCTTGATTTAGATTATCACCTGGTTAATCGAACAAAAATAAATATTGTTATATTTGAGCCGAATATGAGTACACATAAAAGTAGTCTCGTTCCTCTTTTGATCGCCGAAAATTATTACAAAAAATATGAAGACATATTAAACAAAGTGTACGTATTTTCAGGGAAAAAAATATTAACAGAAAAACATAATGAAAATTTTGTATCTTCATTAAGTATTTCTAAAAATAATATATTGGAGGCTTATGATCGTGTTATTATGCCTGAAGCTTTTAAAATAATACGTGAAAGTAACGATTATATTAATGTTGTTGTTAGCCATAACATTCTTAATAACTTAAATTTTCTTCATTTAGAGCTTTTATCACTCAATATTCCAATCATTCATAATTGTGAACCGTTCAAAGAAAATAGTCTGTTTTATTCAGATTCAAATATGAGTGATGCTATTGGTCTTATAGAGACTGTAAGAAAAGATTTCTTTATAACTGAAAATTATAGAAATAATTCGAATAAAATAAGAGCGAAGTATCATCCTCATGCGTTAGATAGAAAAGAGTTGTATAAGTCTCACATTCAAAGATTGAGTAAAATTTTTGTAGATAAAGATGATGAGAATCGCGATACGCTCGGTAATGTATACACACTTGTTGAAACATTCATTAAAGTTTCCGATTTTATTTCTAAGAAAACACGTGTAGAAAATAGTTTGTTTTATAACGATACAGGTATTGTTATATTTGTTTTAGATCAAACAGAAATGCTTCTTCTCGCGACCACTCTCAACAACTTTGTTAATTTTTTTAACGAGCTAAGAGTTGAGATTGTTTTTAATAAATTGAACATTGAAGAGAATGTTATTGCTGAAGTTGTAGCAAATATACCAAAACACGACTTTGTTATTGATTTATTACCAATATCCGATGATAATGAATCATTCGAATCAAATGAATATATGGCGTGCGTGTATTCAAATTTCGAGAAATGTATGTTTGTTCGTCCTGGTGTTGTTTTAGAAACAACTCCTCAATCACTTATTGATTCTTTTATTTCACCGGAAAACAACTCAGTGTGTTTTTTTCAATCCTTTACACGATTAGGTTCAGCTACAGAATTAGACCAAAGAATTCATAATGTCATGACCCAAACATTAAAACTGAATGAATTTAGTACTCCGATACATGAAGATACATTGATAAATTCATCAAAAATATTATTCCTTAATAAAAGTGATGTTACGTGTATGAAAGTTTTAGGAACAATGTGTGAGCTTTACAAAATAAATAAACATCTTGTGAACAATGTCAATATGTTAGATATAGTATGCCGTTTAAATTATAATAATGACTTAAGTAAAATTAAAAACGAGATGGTGGTCTATGGAGATTATATTGGTAGCTTTAAAGGATATGGTGTGGCTATATCATTGAATGAAACTTTAAAGATTGTTGTTATAAATAAATTAGTGGATTATAAAATAGCTAAAAAACCAGTTATGGTAAATATTTCAAAATATACAACCAAAATGACCTTATCTAAAGAAGGATATATTGTATTTTCTGGTACAGCACCAGCACAAAAGACAAATGTTTCTATTACGGAAATATTAACCAAAAACTTCTCTTGATGAATCATATTTGTATTTCAAAGCGAATTACGTACATAAAATCTCGTACTTGTAAATCAAACTTAAAAGATGACAACAAAGCGTTATTATCATTCGCATATATATTTGACAAACTATTTTGTAATATTTGTTTCGCATTGTTTGTAACCACCGTTGTACTTTCTTTATTGTCATCGTCATCTTCATCGTCATCGTCATCTTCATCGTCATCTTCATTGACTTTTTTATTAAGTTGTTGTATTTCTATAATAGTCATTATTCCAGTCATACTTAATTTATCTATTACTAATTTCATTTGATCAAGTGTAAGTTCCTCTAAATTGACACTTTTAGTTTCGTTGCCGTGACATATCAAAATTCCTTTACAAAACATGTCCAAACAAAAACAAAATAACTCCTTTGTATTATTGAGTTGAGGTGTTTGTAGGAAACATCTCTTGTTATTGTTTTCTGTGTAAATAAAATCGAGCAACTGTGTATAATCAACTTGTTTGTGTATATTTTTTTTTGAATCTAAAATACTTTTCATTGTTTTCTTTTTGTTGTGTTTTGTATTTGTTTAATCTTCACAGAATAATTTAAAAATTAAAGAAA
>Ga0222671_1000388_pt1 | contig 13979 bp, 25 predicted proteins | sample AntAcemetagen797_FD_179849 | JGI IMG/M metagenome (GOLD analysis project Ga0222671, IMG submission 179849) | Saline water microbial communities from Ace Lake, Antarctica - #797 | ecosystem: Environmental > Aquatic > Non-marine Saline and Alkaline > Saline | place: Antarctica: Ace Lake... | reverse complement strand
AACTCTCTGTGGATTAGGTGTTCCTTTAACTTCCTGCGTAGTATCAGCTGGTCTCTCTTGAACAGGTTGCGCGTTGCCTTTAGTAAAGTTAGCATCCATATTAATCTTCGTAAGATTAATGTACTCTCCTTTCTGCACAATTAGAGCTTCACAACTTCCGCCGATTCCTACATCAGCCTTCAAAAAATTCACTTCTTGAGACTGCCATTTTGTATTCATTGTGCATTCCTTTACAACTTGTCCTTTAAACTCCGCTTCTGTGTTGTATTTGATAATCACCAAACCCGAAGGCTTCTCGTTGATTTCATTTATTGTTATTTTTTCCATTTTCTAAACCTCCTTTCAACACTTTAAATTTCCTAGCTGCTCTCAATACAAACAAGTGCCAATTCAACTTCCCTTTTCTGTTATCCTTAATTCTTTTCAATTCTAAAAATTCCCTGTCTGTGAATGTTATGTTTAATGTTTTCATAGAACTTACTAAGTAAGTAAGTATTTAAATGTATCGTTTAAGAAAAAAAGGGGAGGTGCAGCCCTCCCCAGTCGCCTCTGCCAAGACTTTCCATTGGAAACTACATCCTCAAGACTAGAATACTAAATAATCAAAACTTATAAATCTTTCTAAAATACATCTACCCAAGCATCTCCTACGTTCTGCTGAACAGCGACGACGTCCTTCCAAACATCTCCTATATTAATCTGTAAAGAATCCACATCTTTCCAAACATCAGCAATATTAATACTCATATTTGTTCCTGTTGTGAATGGATAAGCAAAACCATCTCCTGAATTATAAAGGTCTGACATTTGTGTAGTTGTTAATACTGCATCAAAAATTCCTACTTCATCAACAAGTCCATCAAACCAATATAAATATCTAATATCATTATTATTTGTTCTTCCTATATTAAAAGAAGTTCCCATAGTAACCGTAGCTGTAATACTAGAAACAGCTGTACTACCCCCATCAACATAAGCGTTATAAGAAGTTCCACTCTTAGTTAAAACAACAAAATGCCAATTACCATCATTATAAGAAGTAGTAGAAGCACCGCCCCAAGTCACTTTATCCTGTAATATTGCTATTTTACCCTCAGATAATCCTCCAAGCATTATTCCTATTCCATTACCAACCCCACCATTCACCATAAAAACACAATTACCTGCTGTAGAAGAAGATTTAAACCAAGCTGTAACACTCCAATCTCCAGTCTGCACTCCACTAGTGGCTGTTACATATTCATCAGTGCCATTAAAATCAAAAGCAGAATTTATTTTTCCAGATGCATCATAAAGGTTATTTGTATTCGTCGAGGCTGTCCCATCATTAGAACCATGAGCATCATCAACAGTCGTACTCGCCGCGTTCTCGTCTAACTTATAATAAGAAACTAAATCAGTCGTTAATGCCATTAAGCCGTATATTTAACAAACAAACTACCAATCGTCGTCGTGTTTGCTGTTGGTGCTGCCCCCGTTCCATAGCACACATTTACTACTTGGTCGGTTGCTGCTGTCCCATGATCTCCTACTGTTGTTACCCCTAAATCAGAAGTTCCCGTTGTGGTTAATCCCGCAGCCGTTATCGTTCCGCTTGTTGTATCACTTGCATTATTTAATAAATAGTCTGAATGTGCCTGTGTGTTGTCTATTGCGTGAGCCGTATTAACAACGTGCTCATCATACATTGTCGTAGTCATCACTCCTGCATTTGTCACGTCTGCTGCTGCTATTGTGTCATTAGTACCGTCGCTAGATTGGACCGAGACATTTGTAGGGGCTTCGACTATTGTAATATTAGTAGATACATTTGTGTCCTTCAAAGTGTTCGCCGCCACATCTGTCGCAATATCAATGCCATCTACCGTCCCTGTTACGATTATGTTTCCATTGATTTCAGCATTACCAACAACATCTAATTTCTCTCCTGGCGTCGTTGTGCCGATTCCTACGTTGCCCGAAGCATCTACGCTTAAAGATGGATTAGGACTTCCATCGCTTGCGGAAAGTTCTGAATGCCTGTGTAAAGTATCCGCCATTGAATCGTCTGTTAAAGTATTAAGTTCTGTCCCTGTTGCGCTTGTGTCATGTGAGGCTATTGTTCCCGCAATTAGATTATCATGTGTAGTCCCTGCTTCAAGATTAGCAAACGTTACCTGTTTAGAAGTTGTTGCCTCGTCCACTAAGTATAATAAATCTGCAGCCGTTGCTTCAGTTGCTACTGGTAGCGCTGATACTTTTGTGTCTGCCATTAATTTTCTATCCTGTCTCCGTTTTCCATCAATATGGCGTCTCCGGTTTCTAGTAGGATTATGAATGTAACTGTATTTATAGATGTTACTAAACCATTCACAACTGTTACAGTTTCCCCAGAAGCCGCTAGAAAGCTTCCTGTAGCCCCTGCTACTAAACTATCAGCATATAATTTATTAACAATATCATTACTGAAGATAGGGACTTTCTCAACCGATCCCTCACGAATCTTTTTTACTTTTTCAATGTCGTCTCTAGGGTTATCATAACCGGCTGATCCTAAAGGAGTTCCCTCTGGTACTTTTATAGGAATTGATTTTGTAGAGTTTAAAACTCTGCTAACTCTGTTAGAAACCATTACGCTGAAATAATGCCTTTGGCGATCAAATCTTCGATAAGCGTACAAAGTCCATCTCCAATTTCTGTTACCAAACCATTTGCGTCAATAGTTCGATCCGATGTTGCGTTCGTAACAGCCCAACCAGTCTGTGGTGCTGTCGGTGTTACTGCTGGCATAAAACTAAACTTATCACTAACCCAAAATTCTCTACAACTTATGACGTCTTCTTGCATTTTTCTTTTGTCTCCTTTACTTTCTTATTAGGTTTTTTGTCTTTTTCAATCTTTGCCATAAACTCTTCATGTGTATAAACTGCCATTCTAAGCTCCCTCTATCCATAGGACGAAGAATCCTGCATTTTGTATCATAGGAATTACTGCTGTAAAGTCTGAAGCTGCTCCTGAAGAAAGGGCTGTTAAAGCTGTGTCCATTAATGCGACACCTGCTGCATCCGGATTGTATGGGCCAATAACTGTGACATCTCCTGCCGCCATCTTATGCTCCTGTTAGCTTATAGGCTGCGTTGTTATTTATTAGAACAGGTACACTCATTAAGAATGCCTTGATTGTAATAGTTTCTCCTGCTTCCTCTTTCATATGTGTCTGAAGTCCTTGCGCTTGATATAGAGACATAGCTGTCTTCTTAATACCGAATAGTACTGTGTTTTCTGTTGCTGCGTTTGTTTCAATAATATCAAATCCTGCAACCTTTCCAACCATACCATTACGGCTTACTCCGTCTGTGTAGAATACTGCTGCATTTCTGATAACAGGGTTATTCATTAACTCCATCAAATTAGTAGGATGGATCGCCATAAACAAATTATCACTAGTAGTCCAGTTGTTTAACTTCAAAGCACTTCGTGCAATAAGAATATCTTTCATAGGCTGTTGTAGGCTCTCAGTTGCATTGTCCCAAGTCTGAACAGCAGCCGCTGTGTTCGTAGTTGTTGCCAACTCTGCCCAAATAGCTGTGTCTTCATCCAAAGCAATAGCTCGAGATACTCTCTCTAACATTCTACTCTTAACATCAATAGCCGATAACTTCCATACCTGCCAAGACATAGTATGAGTTCCGCCATGCATCTTCACTCTTTCAGTAACTTCAGTCCAAGAATGAGTCATGTGATCGAATATTGCACCTTCAGAAGTCTTAAAGTCTCTTGCTGTTAATCCAGTAGTTCCCATTGGAGAAATATCTGAATCTGTCTCTTGATAATAAACATTACTTTCAGAGGAAGTTCCAATAACTGTACAAACCTGCCTACCTGTGAATTGCTCTAAAGCAAAATTCTTAACAATAGCATCTACATCCTCTGCCCTAAGGTCTGCCTCACCTGGAATATCTGCCATTAAAAGGTACTCCTGAAGAATCCGCTTTCAGATGCTCCTAGCCCTCCGTATGATCTTCCAACAGTCCATCCTTTCTCAAAATCTAAAGTAGAACTTAAATCAACATCTCCGGCAGCATTACCCATAGAAACAAAATCTCCAATAGTTGCTGTTCCTCCTGCGATTGTGTTTGCCTTAAAGATACAATTTGTTATTCCTGTGATTAATAGATGTCCGTCATTTGCAACTTTTTCATGTGCTGCGATTCCTACGATAGGAGTATCAACGTTTGTACTATGTGCAGTTACTAACATCTCATCAGCCAATTCTAAGAAGTCTCCCATAGCGATCGCCGAAGCATCTGCAACAATAAACGAAACTCTGTCTCCGTTGTTCCCTAATAGTTTGAAGATTTCTGCCTGTACCATGATTTATCAATAAAAAGTGTATATATAAGTCTTTTGGTAATTTAGGAAAATCCTTACTCTTTAGAATCTTCTTCTTTTTCAGGTGTTTCGTCCTGTTTTTTTTCGTCTTCCATTATAACAGGCTCGGGTTGTACGCATTTATCTCTTTGCTCTAAAGCAAATTCCTTAATTTCAGTTTGGACTACTTCCGCCAGTTCCATGTTATGCCTAGCGATCTCCATCTGTTTAAACTGCCCATCACACTCTTTTACAACACCATCCCAATCCTTATATTCTAAGCCGCCCATTGTGCCCCCGCAGCTCTTCCAACTGCTTTAACTCTTGCTTCGTGCGCTGTTTCTTTTTCAGTCTTTGGAGTTTCCGGTTTCCCTGCTATTGCTCTCCCGCCAACTCTTTCTTCTGCTATAAGTTTCTCTTTACGATCTTGTAGTTTTTCCTCACGATCTAAATTAGACGCCCTTTCTTTATTGATCCTATCAGCCTCTTCAAGATAACTAGGTTTATTAGAATTATTTTCATCTTCCGGAGTATTAACAACAACCTCTTCTCCCGGTGTGTCACCCTCATTTGTTTCGCCATCTGTCATAATATTACATGACACATCGCTTTATAAACTTTACGCATATACTTGGATGCCTGCGCTTCCTAGTGTCGCCATTACTAAAACCCATAGAATCCTATTCATCGCTACTATTTTGGTTTCGAGACAGGCCACTCTTTCGATTATTGTTGCCATTATAATTTCGCCACTGTTGCGTTAGTTTCAGAAGGTCTGCTGTCCTTTGTGATAGGTGTGTCTTTCTTTTCATCCTCTCCTAGATTCTCTTGTATCGTCGCTGGAAATTCAAAAGTTACGTCTAGTCCTAGTTGTAGTTTTATTTGTTTCTCAACATAATTCTGTTCATCCTCGATAACCTGTTGCCAAGCAAGATAAACCATCTTACTAGAAGCCTCACTTGTTCCCGCTTCGATAGCCATGATTAAGGCTGGTACTCCGCCTCCTTTGGTTACTTCTTCAACCCATGTCTGTCTCCATGTTAAAGGATCAACTCCATTCTTCCCTGCTTCTATGATTTGATAATCTACTGCTTTGTCTGGGATAATAATATCTGTCCCTGCGTTCTTTGCTGTCTTGTGGTCTGCTTTGAATTTCGCTATGTCTGCCGCTTTTGATGTTTTCAAATTCCAAATAATCATAGGCACAACATAAGAATGGAAATATGTTGCCATGTCTTCATCTAGTTGTTTTATTTTATCTAGGAATGTCGTTAGTGATTTAATATCTCCTGTTCCATGAGTTGAATCTGCGTTTCTGTTTAATGTTAAATGGAATATTTCATCCTTCTCAAATCTCTGCTCTTCTCCGTCGCTGAACTGATAACCATAATAATCTATCATTCCTTTGTCTGTATGATAAACATTTACTGCTCCCGGATTTAGAGGTTTAAGATTTTTTAATGCTGTACCTTTTCCTCCGCATATCTCCGCATAAGAATCTCCGTCAATGTGTCGTACTCTAACTTGGTTTTTTATAACCTCTTCTCCTGTCTCTTTCCCCGAGCCTACAATTCTATCCCATATCTTCTCAGTTGATGGTTTCTTAAAATTAACTCCCTTCCCAATAGTCCAATCTCCTACCTTATTAATAACTGATTTTACAGAAGAGTGCCCCTCGTAGTAGCCGTTGTGAGTAGTCCATAGAGTGGACTGCCATTTGTTATTCTCTCCCGGTCTGTCTGTGTTGCTGGCGTTAGTTGTTTGAACTTCGATAGTCGCTGCTGGGTCTGTCGTGTCCGAGTTGTTATATCTTCTATCTACCATTTTATTTAATCCTCATTATCCAAACTACTGTGTAGAATGGAGGTCTATTATCAAATGTATTTGTTGGTTGGTCTGTTAGATTTTCTGCTTCATCAAAATCTCCTCCCCCTGCACCATCTGAAACTCTTAAAGTGTCTTCGTCTGCATTCCATCCTACTGTAGTACCATCCTGTTTATTGCTTAATCCTCCAGCCGATATCAATTTATGGGTATGTAAAAATTGTTTATTTGCTGTTCCTCCAGTTGCTCCCGAAGTTGTTTGTCCTTCTAAGAATATTCCGCCGTTTAAGTCTGGAGAGTTTTGTCCATTATAAACAGAGTCAGCGTCGTTAATTGCCGTCCCATCACATTCAACCCATCCTGCTGCGAGTGCTGGAGTATTTGTGTAAGTTTTCAACCATGCCACAACCGAACCTATCGGAGATAATTGTGCTGCTAATTCTACTGTCGCTGATGGTGTTTCCCTAACGTCTGATTGTTTAAATAAAGTATCTTCTCCTAATAAATCTAAAACCATTATACAACTCCTAGCGAAGTTAGAACTTCGCCTCTTAATAGTAATTTTTCAATTTCTCTCATCCTAAAAACATGAACGTTAACCATATCTTCTGCTTCAATCCTAGAAGTGAATCCCGCCATATTATAAATAATCGCTTGCATCCCAACATATCGAGCCACATACTCCGAAAGCATTTCCTCGAAGTATGAATTAAGAGTTGCAACGTTAGTCACTAGATCGTAATTTGTTAAACAGCATAAGAAGCCTTCTGCTTGTATTCCCCATGCTGTTTTATTTGCGTCTGAGAACCCTGTAGCGTCCACGTTTTCCCCAGCCATAGCTAACATTTCCGCATCTGTACTTAAAACGCTTGTAGCTACCATTAACTAAACCTCGCTATTGCATTGTCTATTTGTGTCTGTAATTGGAAGAATAATTTTTCGCTTACTCCTTCTGTGCACGCGAATCCTTCTTTGAGATGCTCTCCTATTTCAGCGAGGGCTTTTTCTTTAAATTCTCTTAATTGTTCGGTTGTTAGCCCTAATTCTAATTCTTCCATGCTAACAACTAGCAAAGAATGGTTTAAGTAACTTTTGTTTTACAAGCCAACACGCTCTGATTAGTCCTTCTGTAGAATGTGAGTTGTTTCCTTCGATTTTTGTCCGATTTCCAACATAAACCTGCCTTATTGACTTCAAACTAGCCATTAATTCAAGATTTTTCAATAATTTGATTCGTCCCAAATCGCCTAATTTCAACAAATTAATATACATTTCTTCCTTCAAAAGAGGTCTAGTGCTGTCTTCGTCGTCGATAACCTTTGTTGCGTTCTCCAAACCTTCACTTATCCCCGCTGTCTCTGAATCTTCTAGTAATAAATCAAGAACTCCCGCGCCCATTCCCGTACTATCAACTCCTATTCGGTTAAACGAATAAGTCTGCTCAAGTCTTCGGATCTCTCTGAATGTCTCAGGAATCTTCAACTTACTAATCTCATCATGATAAATCTGGAATATCCTATCTTCTCTCGTACCATCAACTATTTCAAACGTAGATGGATCAATTACCCTTCCTACATCAACTCCTAGAAATAAATCCCTACCCTCCCTACCTGATAAAGATAGTGTTGATACCTCATCAGGTAGAGTGCAAACGTTCTCAATCCAATCATCTGTGAATAACTGCATGATTTCATCTAAAAATAAACCTAGATATTCTTGGCCGTACTCAATCTCACTCATCTCTGCCTTATCCTCTGCTAAAATCTTAATTGCTCCATCTCGTTGTTCCTCAGTCCAAGTCTCACTTATCTCTCTTTTCTCCATTACGTCCTCAGTCGTCTCATAGAAGAACTTAAACCTCGCATCCTTCTTCTTTAAATTGATGGAGTCGTTGAAACGTTCCCAGAAATATCCCTGTTTTCCGTAAGGAGTAGAACACATCCAAATCTCTCCGGCCTGCGTAAGAAGGACAGGCTTTGCAGCAATCCAAAATAAACGTGGCATACGTGAAGCCTCATCAACAATAAGTATTCCTCCTGTGAATCCCCTTGTAGCGTCTCCTGTGTTACCTACCGGACGACTCAACATTTCAACCGGTTTCTTATTTCGAATCATAAACATCTTCTTAGTCTGAGGTTTGTACTTACCTTTTCCTAGTTCTCGTGGATATTCCTCTCTTGCGTATTGAAGTGCGTATTGAATGATAATCATGGCTTGGTCTTCTGTTAGGCTCACAACAATAATACTCTTCCCATACTTAACCATGTGATCTACTGCTTTTCTCGCTAGAATGTAGGTTTTACCAACTCGTCTTCCGGTGCATAGGCCTAAGTCACCTTCATACTCAAGAACTTCCTTTTGCCACTTGTCCAGTTTTATCTTCATATCCTAAAAACTCCCGATATTTTACTTCTTTACCTGCCAAAAATGCTATAAAACACTTATGCCCCATCTCCCTCAACACATTCATCTTCATCTTTTCCTCTTTTGTTAATAGGTTGTTGGTCTTACATTCTACGAAGATTAATTTGTATAGTGATGGAGTGTATATCTGAAACATCACAAAATCAGGAAAACCTTTACCCGTTGTTAATCCCCTGCCCGGAATATAGTGGTTTCCTGCCGGTTTCATCTCATCTGTTTGAAGATCTATATTGTTATTCCATTTGGAAACAATCCAGCCTTTTTCTTCAAAAAGCTTTCTCGTTTTGGTCTCAAACGCTGCTCCTACTCGTTTATTTCGCTTTCCTTGTAGGACTTTGGCTGGGTCTTTCATACGTCTGCCTCGTTAGAAATTATTTTGTAGTAGTTTTGTTTAACTTCGTGAATCATTCCCAAACTAATCATTATTCTCATATAATCTCTAATTGTTCTTTCATCACTTCCAACCTCAATCATGATTCTACGCCATATTAGATCCATATGTATTGTTTCACCGACGATAGGTTCTAGTAATTCTTGTATTGTGTTATATCTTGTTTTTCCCATAATATACACACACACACATACTACTTAAATGTATGTGTTTCTTAAAAATTTTAACCCCTAGCCAACAGCTAGCTAGCTAATAAGCCCTTTATGAACAGCATTCTGACTGGTGCAACGGTTCAATGATGGGCTTATTTGACCATTGTTTCTTTCTCTTCTTGTGGGTGATCGGGGAACACACACAACCCTTCAGCGTCCCTAATCTTCTTAGGGGAGTGGGAGTCTTTACATCTCAATGTTTTCGTATTGGAATTACACACCTTTGGATATTCAGCCTGTGACCAAGTGACACTCCTTAATCTTGCACATTAACAGCCTCTATAAATCAAGCTTGTTAATAAAGATTGTGTAGATTAAGGTTACCTTAGTGCACAATATTATACGAACTTTTTTACAAAAAATATTCCTATTGACCTCCCTATATATGGGGGGGAGTATAGGGTGGGAATCGGGGTATTTGGGGTGTTTTATGTGATTAATGTGTAGTTGTGGGGCGTCCCCGAGTGGGGGCGAGGGGACGGACGAGCTCAGCATCAGCGCTAGCGAGTGGTGGGCTGGGAGTCCGGGGGTGTGTATGTAGCCCAGCTCGAGCTGGCAGTAGCGGGCGGGGCAGGGCTTTAGGGCTTGGAGATAGCTAGCTTGGGCTGGTTTGCTGGGCTTTTGGGGGGAAGCGAGCTTGTACAGCCTGAATTGGTGCTCTAACGAGCTGAGCTCAGGCGGAAGCGAGTACTCAAGCTCTGTACTAGTTAAATAAGGGCTGTACAGGCTCTATATGACAAAGAAAGGCTGAGAGCTCTTGTGACAACAGCTCTTGCTAGAGCTGAGGTTTGCTGGCTTTATAGCTCTTTCGTTTGTCAGTGGCTCGGAATACGTCTTATTCCAGCATAAAAAAAGGGCAGCTAACAGGCGCTATCCTGCCGCTGCCGTCATCTACTTCTGCATAGACCACTCGAGACTCTAGATACCTTTCATGCTTTTCATTAAGATACCTAAGATTTAACCAGAACCATTCTTCTCTAGTCCTTACCATCAGTAGAGCCAAGAACAATTTACTCTATGATAGACAAACATTGCTATCAAGAAGGCACCTATGAAGCACATCATTAACTCATTAGACGTGATCCAGTAGATACCATTACTTCTTCGTCTCCATCTATTCTTCATTTGAAGTACCCTTTTCGGCCTCTTATTTCCATAGCCATTTCTGCTAGACACACTAGATCTAAATCTTTGATTTGATTACAATCATTAGCTTCTAACTCTTCTACTTGTTTCTGGATTAAGTCATTAGAGAAGAATCCGTATTCTTCACATTCTTCTGCTGCTGTTGTCCAGTTTCCATTAAAGACGCTGTCGCATATCTCATTCCATTGTTCATCTGTTCTATATTTCATATTTTTTCCTCCTATTTTATTTATTTATTTATTAAGAGCTTGCGCTCCCGACCTTCAGGGCGCAAGCTCATTCAGCAGAGAAGGAGGCGAACTTGGAGACTAAAGACACTATGCTTTTTAGGAGCGGCGAGTAGCTGCGACGGCCGAAGGCAAAAAGCTTATGTCTGTGCTCGACAGCCGACTGACCGAGCCATGAGATCTACTTATCTAAGTCTGTTTCTTGCTGGGCCGGGTAAATCTCACCAGCGGAGCGCAGCGGAAGACTTTCGGCGTATTGTAAAATATAATTAGGGTTTTTGTTCCAAAATGTATTAGTAAGATAGTCTAAAATTTCATATGGTGTCCTATTACCAAATAAGTGATGATAACGCTCATGTTCCTTCCCAGCCACTCGACAAATATTTTCGAGATTTGATGTCCCGCCACGAGACTTCGGCTGTATATGGTGTTTCGTCTTTCGACGTTTTTTGTATTTCATATTTGGATAAAAATCTGTCAGCATCATAGACAGACTCATACTTATCTACTAGCCTACACCACTCTATTAATCTTCCTGTTTGGTATTCCATTGATATCTTTTGGTGCTCCACACATATTCATCTCTCCGTTAAGCATAGGACAGTCCTCAACGTCCAGTTCACAAATTCCGCATATTACCATGATTATAAAATGTGGGCGCTCGTGACTAAACTCCTGCCCACAATCCAGTCTTTCCCGGTGTCCAGTCTTTTACGCGTAATCTAAGGGAACAACCCCCAAAGCAAACGGCAGGATTCGAACCTGCTTGTCTAGTTGTTGAGCTTATCAGCCCAGTCCTCAAGCACCAATGCTCGTCTGCTCTCATCCAAGGTCAGCCCCAGGAGTGAGTATGAACATGGGAGCTATCTCTTGACCTTTGACCTCCCATGAGTATGAACATGGGGCTAGGATTGAGCCATATGGACTGTGGTAATTAATACCAAGAGCCTAAACCCCATGAGTATGAACATGGGGCTAGTTCCGACGTACGATTCGGCTTTTCCCCATGAGTATGAAACGCCTAAGTGGCGCTTTAATTAAAAAAGGTATGATTAGTTTTAATCATATAGTTAATCTGATTTTGTTCCTCTTATGTACATTTCGAGTTGGTCAGCTGTTTCCTTAATCTCCCTTAACTGTTTTACTACGTATTCTCTTTCGTCCTGTCTCATCAGTTAAAGTAGTATCTGTTTCCGAGCAAACTGTTTCTGAACATTTTATCGTCTTGTATTTCTTTGATGATTCTGTTCTGCTCGAGTGGTCCCGTAGGTAGTTTTTGAACTTTAAAGCCTGTGTTCGCTGTTGTTTCGATGTCATTCATTGACTAAGTAGCCCAATAGTAAATTCTTCTAGCTTCTTAATCTCTTGAATGTTTTCGCATAAACATTGTTCGATAGTATTACCTTCAACAGGTGCAGCAATTAACATCTCAACAGCCAACTTAATATATAAGCCAACTCTCTGTGGATTAGGTGTTCCTTTAACTTCCTGCGTAGTATCAGCTGGTCTCTCTTGAACAGGTTGCGCGTTGCCTTTAGTAAAGTTAGCATCCATATTAATCTTCGTAAGATTAATGTACTCGCCTTTCTGAACAATTAGAGCTTCACAAGTTCCTCCTATTCCTACATCTGCCTTCAAAAAATTCACTTCTTGAGACTGCCATTTTGTATTCATAGTGCATTCCTTATTGTCGTTGTATTTGATAATCACCAAACCCGATGGTTTCTCGTTGATTTCATTTATTGTTATTTTTTCCATTTTCTAAACCTCCTTTCAACACTTTAAATTTATTATGATGTTCTCGGATCTCTCCAATCGTCATCATTGTTAAAGTTCGTATGTCAATTCCGTTTGTTGTGTCTATCATTATGATTTATTATTTGTCATGGTTTTAATTATTTCCTTAAGAACTTTATTCTCACTACTGCCCTAGTTAATCGTAGAATAGTTCGTGCCAAAACATCAATATCCGCACTCTTAGTGCCTTCATTTTTTGCATTAACAAGCTCTTCTATTTCTTTAAGCGTTATAGTTATGTTTAACATGTGTTACTCACACATAAGAAGTATATAAATGTATCTATTTCATCGTTCTTGTTCTTGAACCAATAGTATTAATCTGATAATGGAAATCAACTTCTGCACAATAAACATCCTGTAATAATGTGTCATCAGCGTCGGTGCCTTCTCTTGTTAAAGAACAAATCAACATACTACTCACTCCATTAATTGCACTTCCTGGTGATTAGGAATATTAAAATTTTGTGTGGGATTTGTTTGAAGTATCGCTGTCTTCTTAGGTACAAACTGTTTCCACTTCTCTACCATGACCTATCCCCTTCAATAGCGACGAGGTTTGGGTTGCCTGTTTGTTTTGTAGTCCCTGCAATCAATCCCTCAACGTTAGGATAATTTTTATTAATTAAAGTAGTCCCTACTGTGTTAGGGGATGGTAAGGGTGCGATAGGCATAGGAGCTATTAAGGATGCTGTTAAGGAGAGTGAGCCTCCGGGTACTGTTGTGATAAGTGTTGGGTATTCGTCTGTTGTTGATAATGTTAAGGCAGATACTACTTTAGTTACATCAGTTACAAAAGGATAAGCCAAACCATCTCCTGAATTATAAAGGTCTTGTGCTTCGGCTAAAGATAAAATCTCTCCTTTCCATATAGCTACTTCATCTAGTATCCCAGCACCACCCCAACCACTATAAAATCCTCCCAAATATGTATTAGAAGTTCCTGTAAATGCATTACTATGTGTTCCACTTCCAGCAGCCGCACCATTTAAATAAAAAGAACTTAGCTTTGTTGAGGTGTCGTGAGTATAAAGTAAATGATTCCATCCTGTACTAACTTTGGTTGTTGTCGTGGAAACATCATCATCATAAAATCCCAAATATGGATATCCATCAGAATCAATAACACAGTGCATTATCTTATCCGTAGTAGTAGAATTACCCTGTGTTAGATAATATCTATTAGAGCCAGAAACAGAAGAAATATTTACCCAGAAAGAGATTGAAAAGTCACTACTAGCTAATCCGTCACTAGCTCCCATATTTGCATGAACAGAAGAAAAATTTAAAGCCGTTCCTATTTTACCAGTTTCATCTTTTGTGTTTGTATCTGCCCCTAGTGTTCCGTCATAAGTAGAGTGGGCGTCTAGTATATCTGTGTTCGCTTCATTATCATCTAACTTCCAATAAGATACTAGGTTTGTTGTTGTTAAAGCCATTTAAGCTAACGTAATAATACCGGCTGCGTCCCACTGAATAGTAAAGGTTGCGGCCGCTACCGTTTGCGCTCCTCCAAAGTCGATAGAACATATTAAAGAATTGGCTGCTGTAGAATCCCATAGGACTGCGTGATATACTGTGAATGTACCATTAGCCCATGCAATATCTG
>Ga0222671_1000387_pt1 | contig 14023 bp, 10 predicted proteins | sample AntAcemetagen797_FD_179849 | JGI IMG/M metagenome (GOLD analysis project Ga0222671, IMG submission 179849) | Saline water microbial communities from Ace Lake, Antarctica - #797 | ecosystem: Environmental > Aquatic > Non-marine Saline and Alkaline > Saline | place: Antarctica: Ace Lake... | reverse complement strand
GGAGCAGATGCTGCAGCTTCATTGACTAACTTAACTGCATTAATTAATAACCCTGGAGATACAAGTGCAACTCAAGTTGCTTTAAGTACAGCTGACCAAATCTTGGTTACTGATACTTATAAGATGACAGCAGTAGCAACTGCAACTACTTGTACTGTTACTTGTGTAGGTGGCGGAAGAATGACAGTTTCAGAAACAGAAACTAATGTTTCATGGGGTACAGCTTGGATTAAATGTTATTTCGGCAAAAAAGGAGCTATTGATTTAGTAGTTCAAGATATGCAGTCAATCGACATGAGACCAACATCAGACAGACGAGGTACTAATATATTTAGTTCATACTTAGCAGGACTTAAAACTTTTGCTGACGGAGCTAAGAAATTCTTACACGTTAAAATCGCAGTTTAACCTATTGGGGAGTGTAAAAACTCCCCTCTTATCGTTTTATTAAATAAATATTTAATATGAGAACAGATTCAGAACTATCAGGAATACTAATCTATGAGAATGATTCGGCTGGTTATATTACAAGGTGTAATTCTTCAGGTTCATTTTTAACAACTGCTAGTAAATTTGCAGTTGGATGTATTCTTGTTGACACAACGACTGGTAAACAATATTACAATGCTGGAACTGTTGCAGTTCCATCTTGGAAGCTTACCAGCGACATGCAGACAGTAACAATCGCATTAACCGCCGCTCAAATCATAGCTATGTATACCACTCCAGTTTTAGTATTAGCTGGTGTTACAGACAAAGCTATAATCGTTGATGCAGTTAATTTTGATTTAACTGGAACAGCTACACAGTTTACAGGTGGTGGAGTTGTAGGAGTTCAATATGATGACACTGTAAATGGTGCAGGAACATTGACTCACGCAGACATCGCCGCTTCTGTTGTAACTGGAGCAACTGCTCTAGTAAAAACAAGCAGAATTGGTATAAATTTATCAGCAGTAGCAACTGCTTCTATTGATGGAATCGGTTTATACATTTCCAATAAAACAGCAGTATTTGCAACAGGAACAGGCACAGCAAGTGTTACAATTTCTTATAGAATAGTTTAGTATTCTTCCTTAGTTCTTATCTTATAAGGACTAAGATAATAATATTAAAATAAACTTATGACAGGAGAAGAAATAATTTCATTATTCAATTTGCTCGTAGACGATTCAACAGAGTTAAGTTCGGCAGAAGAGCTTGATTTGTTAAACGCTTCTTATCAAGAAGTATGCGATGATAGACCTTGGGAGTTTTTAAAAACAGAGTTCTCGGGAACGACAGACGGAACAACGGTTTTAGCATTACCTAGCAACTTTTCTTATTTTATAGAAATGAATGATGACGGAGAAAAGATTATATTGGTAGACGGACACTCATATTTATTAATAAACTTTAGTCAAAGACGACAATATAAAGATCAGACAGGAATTGCTTATTTTAATGGAACTAATCTTTATTTTATAGAAGCTCCTAGCACAGGCTTAGAAGTATTGGGCGACTATATAAAGACACCAGACGACTTAACAATAGCAACATCACCTATATTTAAGGCTAGTTTTCATAAGATGTTAGCTTATAAGATGGCAATTAGTGATTTTATAGTACAGGCTAATTTAAGCGATAATAATTCAATAGAAAATAACACAGCTTTATACAGAGATTATTTATCAAGGATGCAATATCATAATGCAAGATTAACAAACAAGTAAATGACTGATTTTATACAAAAAAACTTCAAGAGTGGAGTCCACAACTTGATTAATAGCGAGAATATTCCAGTTGATGCCTCACAAGATGCTATAAACTGGTTTAATCAGGATGGCAGGAATGTTTTAGTTGGTGGTAGGCTTTTAATCGGTGCTGAAAATGGCATTGGCAAAGTAAAAGGCTTACATTTTGGATATAAAGTTAATGGCGATAAAGTTTTATATAGAAAGACAGCGACAGCTATTCAATACTTAAATGTAGACACTTGGGTTGATATAATTACAGGAATGACCGACTGCGAAGTGTCTTTTGCTAATTACTCATCACTTGCAGGAGCTTTTACCTTTATTAATTGTGTAGACGGATATTATAAGATAGTAAATGCAAATCCAGGCTCTTATATAAGTTTATATGATTCTACTAAAAACTTTCACGGTAAGATATTAATTGATAGAGGAAGAACTTTACTATGGGATAGAGAAGATGAGAGTTCAAAAGATAAGACAGGTTTATATGGTTCTAAAATAGACAGACAAGATTCAACGGTTTATACAGTAGTTAGTAGTGAAGCAATCGGAGCTTTAGGCTCAACTAACTATACAGGAACTTTGGCAGAAAATTCAGCAACTAGAAACTCTTTTGCAACAGTATTCACAGCAACAGTATCAGCAGGGACAGAAGTCTTTCAAGATGATTTTAATGGTGTATTAACAAGCAATTTTGGGGGTACTGGAACGATTAACTATGCAACTGGTGAGTATGACATAACTTTTTCGGAAATCACCACAGGAGCCGTTACAGCCGATTATCAATGGGAAGACAGTAATATCAAAGGAGTTTCAGATTTTACTAAATCAGCGACAAGACTTGCAGGAGAGGGCTTTCAATTTCCTCAAGATGAGGGAGGAGATGCAATTCTGAATGTATTGATAGGTCAAGACGGAGCTTATTACTCTCTTAAAAGTCAATCTAGTTACAGATTAGAATTAGATTCAACAGATTTATTAGCAACTAACCTTTTATATAGAAAAGATTTAGGTATTCCTTATTGGAAATCAGCTATTGCAACTAACCGAGGAATAGTCTTTATAAATACAAGCAAACCGACTAAGCCAGAACTAATGATATTGCAAAGAGACCAGTACGGAGTAGAAGTTGAGCCTTATGTTTTAATGAGTCAATTTGATTTTAGTCTTTATACATACGATGAATGCGAGATTAATAATTTTGATAGATATATAACTATATTCTGTAAATCAAGCGGAGCAATATACAACGATATAGTATTGATTTGTAATCTAAGAGCTAAGACCGTTGATATATTAAAATATCCTTGTCAATCATCGGCAAGCAGTGCAGGAAAGTTTTATGTAGGTGGTTCACTTACAGAGAATGTTTATCAACTATTTAGTGGATTTGATGATGACGGATTAGTGATTGATAACTATTGGACTGGTAAAGATGAAAAATACAACTCCGAGAACTTAAAGAAGTTTAAAAGATTAAGAGTTAAAGGCTTAATTGATATAAGCCAAATAGTAGAAGTTTATGCAGATTTTGATAAATCAGGTAAAGAATTAGTCGGAACTATTAGAGGCGATGGAAGTTATGTTGATGCAGAAAGTTCTGGTGTAATAGGAGAAAGCCAAGTTGGAAAGATAAGTATTGGAGGAGAACCATCAAACGCAAGCCCTTATTTTATACAGCTAAGAATTAAAACACCTAAATTCAGAAAGAGAACACTTACTTTTAAGGCAACTGGTATCGGATACTTCGATTTTGAATTAATAATGGATTATAATATATCTAAATTTTCTAATAAAATTCCTAAACGGTTTAGACAAAAACAAGATGTCAGCCTTGATGGAAATAGCTCAAACTTATGAAAAAACTTTTATTACTTATAGGGATTTTAATAGCAACGCCAGTTATGGCAGGAGGATTAGCAACTCTAATTAATCCATACGGAGACAAAGTTGTTGTCGAAGTAAACTCTCAAACTGCTCAAGAGTATTTTGGAGAAAACTTTGCTTTATACGAAGAAGAAACTTTAGGTTCAGTCGCTTCATCCCCAGCATTATTCAGAACTAATTTAGCTTCTAAACTTACTAATACAGGGACTTCAATGACCTTAGTTAGTGCGACAACTAGAGATGGAACTGAATTATCGGGTTCTGTATGTTTTACTATTGATGGCAACCTAGCAACGGCTGAATATGTATGTGGAACTGCTTCTAGTACGTCTATAACAGCCTTAGAGCGTGGTTTAGGTTCAGATGGCACAACAGAGTACACAGCCCTTAAATTCGCTCACAGATACGGAGCAGAGGTTAAAATAACAGACTTCCCAATATTACAAAGACTTACAAATATTATTAATGGCGATTCTGATTTTCCTAATAGCTTAACAGTAGTCGGAAAAGTAACAGCAACATCAACAGCTCCAACAGCCGACGGAGATTTAGCTAATAAAAAATATGTAGACGATACAGCAATCGCAGGTGCTCCAGATATGACTTCAACAGTCAAAGGGCTAGGAGAAAAGGCAACAGGTGCGGAAGCAGGAGCTAACGCATCAGACGGAAGTGGAGACACATCAGCTCCACTTGTTTTAACATCAGACATAGCAAGCTCAACATCAGCTTCAGAAAACTTAGTAGTAGTAACAGAATCAGACGGAAAGATTAATCAAGGGTTCTTAGATTTGACCGAAGACTTTACTTTTAGTGGAGATAATACTTATTCAGGAACTAATGATTTTACAGACGAAACAAGTTTTTCTGCGACAAGCACACTAGCAGATATCACTAACGGACATACAGTTTCAGCCTTAACAGCCTCAACAACAATCACTGGAGCAACAACACCTCAACCAGTTTATATAGCAAGCTCTACCAACGCAGAGGCAGGAGGAGTTTTATTGTGTGACGGAAACGACCAAGACACAACCGAATTTATAGGATTTGCGATTACTTCTGCTAGTTCAGGGGAAACAGTCTATATTCAAAAAGACGGAATAGTAGACGGATTTTCTAGCCTTACTATTGGAGCAGATTATTATGTTCAAGATGCAGTCGGCACAATAGGTACGACAATAGGAACTTATGAAATTTTAGTAGGAACAGCTATATCAGCAACAGAGATATTAATAAGAAAAGGTAGTTTTCAATTTATTGGAAGTGATGCTTTTAGTACTAATTCTCCTTCCGCAGGGACTAATTGTGTAACGACATCTGTGATACCTGTAAATGCTAAAATAGCAATAATTGATATATTATATAGTGAAGGACTTTCAGCAGATAAAATAAGAGGAGAATTTTCATTAACCGTAAAAGGTAAGACTACAGGCGGTTTGTTCGGTACATCTCAAAACATTGCAGATACAATTGCTACTTCAGCCACTATTACTGGCAGTAACTTAGTTATTACTACTCCATTTTTAGGAGGAGGAGAACAAGCAACACACAGCGGAACTATATATTATTATAATTAAATATTAACATACTAAAAATATGCCACTATTCGTAGACCCTAACACAGGCAAAATGCAACAAGGTAAAAGTGGTGCATTTACCATCTCGCTTGAAGATTATAATTCTCAAGCCGAATCGACAGAACCAACAATCGGAGAGACTTTTTCTGGTGTTGTTACTGAAAGCGATGCAGAAAAGTCAGCAAGAGAAAACAGAAGCAATATTTTGCAAACTTCTGCTACTCAAGAAATTGACGAAGATGCAATCAGACAAAGAACAACTGATAACTTTCAGGCAGAAATAGACGCTTTAGAAAAGGTATTTAATGAAAAGAAAAGAGTTGAAGGAATAGCAGGAGAAGGAAGACTCGGAGAAAGCGGAGCGATACAGGCAAGAAGAGGCTTGTTAGGTTCTGATTTTGGTGCTACTCAAACAGAATCTACTAGAGGATTTAATACTTCTAAACAAGATGCAATAACTGCCGATAAAACTTTAGCTTTATCAAATATTTATAATAAGATTAGAGCATCAGCCGATAGCGAAATAAACGCTAAGAAACTTGCCAAAGAAGCAGGCTCATCAAACTATCTAGCCTTTATAAGAGATACTGACAAAAGAAAAGCAGGATATGTTTCAGCTACTATTAAAAACTTTATATCAAGCGGTAATGCCCCGACTGACGAAGATTATAATAATATAGCAGGAACGCTCGGAGTAAATGTTGATAATGTTAAAACAGCTTATAAAGAACAATTTGATGCTCAAGAAGTTGCAAGACAAACTCAAGAAGCATTAACGAAGAAGACGGAGCTAGAAACAAGAGAAACAGAAGCAGGAATATCAAAGACCGAAGCCGAAGCATTAAAACTTAGAGCCGAGGCAGGAGATGTTGAAGCACAAAAAACTTTAGACCAAGATAAACAAATAACTGATTTGGCAGAAGAGGGTTGGGATTATGTAGAGACTCCATCTGAAAGAGATGAATTAATTACTCTAGGATATAGAACTTTAGAAGTAGGAGAAAGAACTTATGCTAAATTACCAGTAGCAGACGAAATTGATACTAAAATAACAACAGCAGGAGGTAGAACTTTATTGATTAATACTCAGACAGGAGAAACTGTAAAAGATTTAGGAGGAGCTTATAAAACAAGTAGCGGAGGAAGTGGGTCAACAACAATAACAGATACAGGAAATTTATCAGATTTTGCAAGTGATGTTTTTGATAATCCAGCTTTATTAAATAATTTAACAGCGACTGAAAGAGGAAAAGTATTAAAAGAATTATCTAATTCAGGGGCAGATTTAAATAGATTTACCGTTGAAGATTTAAGCGGGTCACAAAGAGAGCAAGTTTCGATGTATGATGATTTAGGACGACAAGCTTCAAGCGTAAATCTATTAATAGACACCAATAAACTTAATTTAGGACCAATTGCTGGAAGAGTAAGCAAGGCAAGAGCTTTGGTTGGTGAAGCACCAGCAGGTTTTAATGAATTAAATAGTGTTCTTTCGAATATGGGAAGCACTTTATTGAAATTAAGAAGTGGAGCCGCTGTTTCAGATGAAGAATTTAAAAGATTAAGCGGATTTATACCAAGTATTGATGAAGATGAAAAGACTGTTAAAGATAAAGTTGTTAAGTTTGAAGAAGAACTAAATAAGACTAAAGAAAATTATGTTAATAGAGCTACCCAAACATCTTTTGACTTAAAAGAATCAGTTTTGAAAGTTGAAGAAGAAGTAAAAGTAGAAGTTGAAGAAAACTTTGATTCTATTTGGGATTAATTAAATAATTATAAAAATATGTTTGAAGATTTTAATAGCAAAGTAGATTTAAGCAGAAGAACAGGACTGTCAGACACTGAAATACTTAATAGATTATCTAAAAAAGATAATGATTTTGCTGAAAAACTTAATAAATCAAGAGGCTTGAATCTTAATGATAGAGATATTTTGAATAAATTATCAGTTAAATTTTCTGGTAAAATGCCAACAGTTCCGAGTGTTCCAATCAAAGAAGATAGAACTGTTACTTTACCAACCCAAAAAGAAGAACCTCAAAAAGAAAAAAGCTTTTTAAGAAAAACAGGAGATTTTTTTACTTCCGCAGAGCAAAATTTTGGTGAAACAATAGGTGGTGCATTAGCTACTAAATCAAAAGATTTAGGAGAAGCGAGAGAAAGCCAAGCAGGTTTAGATGATTTAAATATAGAGCTAGGCAAACAAATTATAGAGAATAAAAAGCAAGGTAAGGATACAGCTAAATTAGAAGCACTCTATGAAAGAAATGTAGGTTCAAAATTTGATTTAGGTGAAATTATACCAGCATCAACAAAATCAACAAAACAAATATTTGGTGAAGGTTTAGCGGTGGCTTCTGATATTGCTAGTTTTGGTAAATTTGGAACAACTGATAAAATAAGAAAAGCAGACACATTAAGGAAAGCAACCTTAGAAGGAGTAAAGAAATTTGGGACAGAAGGTGCTTTAATCAGCGGGGCATTCGGTGCAGCGGGAGCTTTGCAAGAAGATAAAAGTTTAAAAGAGGTTGGAACACAGGCAATAAAGAGTGGGATAACTGGCGGTTTGATAAGTGGACTTATTGGCGGAGCATCATCTAAAAAAGACTTTTTAGCACCTGAAACTTCAGAAATATTTAAACAAAAAGCAGTGGAATTATATAAAAAAGGATTGCAAGCAACAAAAGAAAAATTTAAAGAAAAAACTGAAAAGATTATTCCTGAATTATTAAAAGAAAATGTTTGGGGAACTATGAAAGGTATTATTAAAAAAGCAGATGATGGGATAGAGCTTGCTAAAAATGAATATTCTAAACTTGGTGAGTTACAAGGGATAGTTGAAACAGATGGTTTAATTAAAAAGATAGATGAAAGTATAAGCAAAATGTTAAGACCTGATGGAACACCATTCTCAACAAAAAATTCAAGTTATAAACAATTACTATCGTTAAAAGATGATATTATAGCTATGAAAGATAAAGTTTGGATAGCTGGAAAAGATGTTTCAACTAATACAACAAAACAGCAACAATTAAGAGAACTTGCTCAAATTTATGGTAGTGAATTATATGACACCAGAAAAGCTATGAAAACAATTAATGATAGTAAAACTTTATCTATGATTAAAAAAGTAGATGGGGCTATCAGAAATGTGTTGAACAAAAATAATCCTGAATATTCTAAAATAAATAAGATTTATCATTTAAATACAGAATTAAAAGATATATTAATGGAAACAGCGAAAAGAAAAGAAGGGAATAAAGTTTTAGGATTAATTAGTGCAGTAGCAGGAACAGGAGGTTTCGGGATTGGAACAATAGCAGGCGGTCCATTAAGTGGAGTTTTGACTGGTGGAGCTTTAATTGGTTTAACTAAAGTGTTAAATTCTACTTGGTGGAATACAATGCAAGCAGTTAGAAAAAATAAAATCGCTGATAAAATTCTTACAAATAGTAAGAAAGATATCAACGAAATAGTTTTAAATTTATCAAGAAAAGGAGAAACTTATTTGAAGGAACTCTTTAAAGATGATAAAGAAGATTAAATTTAGAAATAATATTTTTCAATTATTTCTTTATGCGAAATATTAAGTTTTTTCATTCTAGCTTTAGACAAATTAATTGCATTAGCACTTGTTTTATAATCTATGTATTCAGCAAGTTTAATGAAGAAATAAACGCTAGATATACATATTATAATATTTTCCATATTCATATAATTTATTTTAATGATTATAATTACTAATTAACATATTTAAATTAATAAGTCAATAGTTTGCTATTTTAACAACAACTGATATAATTAAGTCATAATTAATCGTCAAACACACAAAACGCAAGTCATTTTGGTGGCATTAGTTTGACGATTATAGCCTAAAAAGTGAGTTGCGTTTTGTGTTAAAAATTTATGAAAATTTGTAAAGTAGGTGGATGTAACAGAGAGGTAAGAGCTAAAGGATATTGTACTAAACATTATTATCATATAAGCAAGCACGGAAAAATATTAGAACGTACAAAATTTACACCGAACGAAATAATAATTCATAAAGGTTATGCAGAAATAGTTATTTATAAAGGATTTTCTAAACAGACAGAAATAGCACGTACTAAAATTGATTTAGACAATGTTGATAAAATAAAAGATTTAAGATGGCATTTAAGCGACCAAGGCTATCCAACGTCTAATCTGAAAGGTAAAAAAATAAAATTACATCAATTAATTTTAGGAAAAATAAAAGGACTTGATATTGACCATAAGGATGTTGACCCATTAAATAACCAAGAAAGTAATTTACGTCATTGTACACATAGACAAAATGGAATGAATAAAAAAAATGTTAAAGGATATTCTTGGTGCAAATCAAGAAATAAGTGGGAAGTAAGAATAAAAGTAAATTGTAAAAAAATATTTCTTGGTCGTTTCGAAACAGAACAAGAAGCAATAAAAGTTAGAAAAGAAGCAGAAATAAAATATTTTAAAGAATTTAGATATAATAAATATGCCTAACGACATTCTAGAAGCTAGAGTTAATCAAGCAGACGAACATCAAAAAGATACTTCTGCTAACTTAGAAGCTTTGATACAACAAAATGATGAAAACAATCCAAATCCTAATTTGGAAGTTTTGATTAACCAAAATGACGACAATAATAATAAGGTCGTAGACAAGCTTGACGAGCTTAAACCTAAGAAAGAGGACTCATTGCCGACTAAACAGCTAATGACGTTCCTATCGGGCTTTTTTGAGCAAATGAGAGGGGATAAGGGTGATAAAGGAGACAAGGGAGAGCAAGGCGTTATAGGGAAAACAGGCAAACAAGGAGAAAAAGGAATCAAGGGAGATACAGGAACGCAAGGTATTAAAGGCGAAGCAGGAACACAAGGAGAAAAAGGAAATAATGGTAAAGACGGAGAAAATTCAGAAGTTGATATTAATGATTTAGTTAAAAAGACTTTAGAAAGAATATCAAAACCTAAAGACGGGAAAGATGCTAAAATAGACATAAACGATATTGTCAATAAAGTAGTTAGTAAAATTAAAAGCCTTAAAGACGATAATAGAGTTTCATATAATAATTTAAAAGATGTTCCTCAAATATATAGAAAAGATACTGCTCTTGGAGGAATGAGCAATACAACAATAGCAAATGATTTAGGCTTAAATTTTGTAGACGATGAAATACCATCAGGAACTTTAAACGGAACTAATAAAGACTTCACTATAAAAGAAACACCTATTAATGGTTCGCTAAAAGTTTATAGAGATGGTCAAAGATTAAAGGTAACAGAAGATTATACTTTATCAGGCAAAACTATATCCTTAATATTCGCTCCAGTTTCAGACCAGATTTTGCTTGTAGATTATAGATATTAAAAAACTATATTAAATAAATATGAAAAAAAATAAACTCATAATCGGAATCATTTTAATAATAGCTTTAGGAGCCTTAACTTTTAATTATACTAGAAGTGAGGATAATGTAGTTATAGATAATGAAAACTTTGGAGCTTCTGTAATCAGACCTAACGCTGGAGGAACTGGAACGTCTACCAACCCAACCTTCGGGCAAGTTTTAATGGGTAATGCAGGAGGAACTTATGACGTAGTAGCAACATCAACTCTAGGGATAATAGGCGGAGGAGGAGGCTCAGGAACAGTAACAAGCGTAGACCTAAGCGTACCAACAGGCTTTACAATCGCAGATAACCCTATCACAACAGCAGGAACTCTAGCTTTAGGATTAGACACAGGTTATCAAATGCTTACAGACATAGCTTCTAGTACTTGGGATGCTAAATGGGATGCTTTAACAGACCTAACTCTAGCAGAAAATTCAGTATATAGAGGGAACGCAAGCAACAACCCAGAAGCTACAAGTGATTTAACAATACTTTCTTCAGGCAACATCGGCATCGGGACGACGAGTCCAGCAACAATACTTGACGTGTATGGAAGTGGTGGTGCAGGAGATGCAAGTGGAACACACTCTGTAGGAAATTTTAATAGTGGTTTATCAAGTGCAAATATTAAAGTAATTTCCAGTACAGGAACAAGCTATTTAGGAGTTGATGGGTCTGGAGGTGCGTTTATTGGTAGTTTGACAGGCTCAAAAGATTTAAGATTTTTTGCAGGAGCGACAGAAAGAGCAAGGCTATATAGCACCGGTAATTTTAAAATTGATGGTACTTTACAAGTTGACGGAACAGACAATACAACAATAGCAGGCAACGTCGGCATCGGGACGACTAATCCAAGTGAAAAGCTTGATGTAGCAGGAAAAATTGCTCTAAACGGAACACAAATAGCTTATCTACCAACGGCTTATACTGGTACTCTAATATTAGGAGACGGAGGAGGAAGTCTAGACACAGGAGCAGATTATAATACTTTTGTAGGGATAGGAGCAGGGTTTAGTAACACCACAGGAAGCTATAACACTGCTAATGGATATCAATCTCTCTACTCCAACACCACAGGAATCTATAACACTGCTAATGGAATGTATTCTCTCTTTTCCAACACCACAGGAAGCTATAACACTGCTAATGGATATCAATCTCTCCGCTACAACACCACAGGAATATATAACACTGGTTTAGGCTATCAAGCAGGTCGTTATATTGCAGACGGAGATACAGCTAATGAAACAGGTACATATAATACTTTTATCGGCTCTAATACAAAAGCTCTAGCAGACGGAGATACAAACGAGATGGTTATTGGATATGGAGCTACAGGGATTGGTTCAAATACAGTTGTATTGGGGAATGATTCAGTGGTAACAACAGCATTGAAAGGCAACATCGGCATCGGGACAGCGAGTCCAAACGAGAAACTTGATGTAAACGGAAATATTAGACTCGCAGAAAATGGATATATTGATACAGGAGAAAATAATTTTGATATATATATCGGAGATACAAGTGATACTACTCAATATGGAAGCCTACATCTTAAAGTTCCGTTGGATGGGTCACGGGGATTTAGGGCTTATCCAAGGGACGAAGCAGGAAGTATTACGACCTATGGGCAGTTTACATATAGCGATAGTATAGGTGCTACTGTAATTGGAACAGCATCAGATTTAGATAGTCTTGTAATTAAAACATCAGGCAACGTCGGCATCGGGACGACGGGACCAGGGGCGAAACTTGATGTTAGAGGAGGAATAAACGCAGGAACTAACGGAACTGAATTTACAATAGATACTAGTGGAAATACTGTTATTCTTGGAACCTTAACAGCCGATTTAACAGGCAATGCAGATACAGTTACAGGCTTTACCCCAGCATCAGGAAGTTTAACTCTAGCAGGAGCAGATGCTTTGACCTTAACGACAACTGCAGCGACAAATGTAACTTTACCAACTTCAGGAACTCTAGTTAATACAGCAGTAACTTCTCTATCCTCTTTGGCTACTATAGGAACAATCGGAACTGGTGTATGGAATGGAACAGCAATAGACTTTTCAAGCTATACTAACGCTACAGGGGGAAGAAGTATTACACTTAATGGTGATGCGATTGATGCTGATGTTGAGACCTATACTGGAAAACATAAAATAGCTTTTGAAACTCCAACAGCTACAGACGATTTCTTCTTTGGAGAAATAGCGGCAAGAGCTCAAACATTTACATCAATTTATTGTAAGACACTTGTCGGTACAGTAGACTTAGATATTTCAATAGGTGGTTCTGATATAAATGGAACTGATATTACTTGTACTACATCAGGAGTATTAGACGAAAGTCTAGGTGGAGATACAGCAGGTGCAACAGGAGAAGAACTAAAGCTATTGATTGAATCGGTAGCGACAGCTCCAACTTATTTATTTGTTCAACTTAATTATACTTATGATGATTAAATACATAACACTATTAATAGCAATTATAACTTTAACTGGTTGCTCACAACAGTTAGGTTCTTTGCCTGTTGTTGAAGATAGTAAAGTTACAGTTATAGAACTTTCAACTACAGAGAAAATATCTAAAGACGGGATTGAAAAAGTATTAAAAGATAAAACACAAGTAGAAAAAGTAAATCTTAAATCAAAAGAACTTGCTAAAGTTAAACTTGGCAAATTTAAGAAAGATAATTTAGATATAGAGATTATAGGAGATATAAAAGAGATTGACGGAGGTATAGAGCTATTTGCAAAGGCTTGGAAAGATGGAAAACAATTAGGCTTTGGAAAAGACGGAACAGTAGAAATAGAGAGATTTAGATTTTTTAACCCACCTATTTTGATTGACGACGAAAACGGGGAAATTTTGAGAGAGTGGGAAGAAACGGATATAAAAACAGGTTTAAAAATACAAAAACAGAGGAAATTAAAATATGACCCAGAGGAAGCAATAAAGCAAGATTTAGCTCACACAATCTTACAGGTAGCAAAAGATGGAAAAAATATAATTAAAGGAAAAATAGGTAATACTACTTCTACTTTTTATCCAGCGGCAGGAGAAAATGAACCTGTTGATGGTGTGGTTGGTAGTCCTAATTCAGTAGGTAGTTGGGCTAATGTACACGATTTATCTAGTGGTTCGTTTGCAGATGATACATCATCAAATTCTAATGTTATATCTTGTTATGTATGGACTGGTGGAAGTTACCAAATTATGAGAGGTTTTTTCCTTTTTGATACCTCACCTCTTGGTGCTGGAGCAGATATTGATAGTGCAACTTTTAGTCTTTATGTAACTGGTAAAAGTGACCAAGATAATGATGCAAATGCTTTTATGTCTGTTGTTCAATCAAGTCCAGCAAGTACAGATGAATTAGTCGTGGGAGATTTTGACCAATGTGGTTCTATATCT
>Ga0222671_1000386_pt1 | contig 14051 bp, 25 predicted proteins | sample AntAcemetagen797_FD_179849 | JGI IMG/M metagenome (GOLD analysis project Ga0222671, IMG submission 179849) | Saline water microbial communities from Ace Lake, Antarctica - #797 | ecosystem: Environmental > Aquatic > Non-marine Saline and Alkaline > Saline | place: Antarctica: Ace Lake... | reverse complement strand
AACTACCGGCAATGCTTGGGGCCGCTACCCAATAAGGATCGCACAAATTCGATTGCGTCCAGGTTCCCAGGTCGTACGGGTCTGTTCCTGTGCCGGTTGGCGGAGCCATGTAAACAACAAAACGGCACTCGTAGGTAATATCTAATTCCATGTCCGCATCATGGCCCACTTTGATGTTTTGCCTGGGAGAGTCGCAATCAACCGCGCCTTTGCAGCAGTTTGTGATTTGCAGGTCTGTGGTTCGCCCTCCTTTAATTGTGTGCTTTAGTGTGACATCGACCGCAACAAGATCAAAAGTATTTTCGCCGTCTGGACACGTCCAATCCTCTCCATCGCACAGACACACGAACGGACAGCATTTCATAAGCATTGACATCAACATTCCCCATTGAACTGGTTCGGCCACGCGAGGAAGATACTGAGCTGGTCACCGCCCTGGTAAAACCAGCCAGGTACCACCGTGCTATCTGGAATCGGTTTTAGCTCGTAGTTACCTGGTAGCGTTGTTGTGTCGATTCCCATTGCGACGCTGTTTGTGTTCTGGCTCTCGTACACGTTCCACCCGGTTAGGAATGTCTCATCTGAGCTGAGGCCCTTCACCGGCGCGGTGCTTGATGTCATCGTTTGAAGCGTCGCCGGCTTCACGACGTAGCGCCACTTATTTTGACCTACCCCGCTGATCTCAATCTCTGAGCTGGATTGAATCTCGTAGAGCTGGGTCATGCCCTGGACAGTGTTTAGGTATCCGGGGTTCATGCGGTCGCCCCCGTAATATACGACACTTCTGAAGCTGTAAAGAACTCCGAGAAGTCGGCGCCCTCGAGGTATGGTTGCTTCCAGTAGACCCCTCGAGTGTGCCCGATGGATCTTGGATCGCCCTGATAGGTGTTGGTCCCCATGGTCGTCATAAACGTCGGTCGAGGTACTTGAATCGCGTGGCGATATGGGTGGCTAGCGCATTGAAAAACCACAGAAGTCCATTCGCCATCTAGTACCTTGCGCTCGATGCCTGTACACAAAAGCTCACCGCGAGTGAAGCCAGCAAAAGCTGCACTATTCCGCTTCCCGACATAAGTAGCCGCCTCGATTGGCTTGAAGGTGTCCGCGACGACTCCTCCGAGAGTTGAAAAATAGGCGCCTCGCCTGAGAACTTCAACCGTTACAGCAACTGCCGGCAATAAAATTGAGATTGGATTTCCATTCCAATCGAAGTACTCGCCACCGATGTCACCAGCTGGTCGATAGGTTCCATCGTCTGGACTGGCTGCTGTCGGTGCTGACCCTGCGGCAGCGTTCAGATTGCTATTCGTCACCCATTCGTCGTCGGTGAATTCACTTGCTACCGTTGTACCAGTCGGAAGATTTGGAGTGCCTCGGTACGCCTGTACTGTCTGCCCTGTGATTGTTGTACTGAGCCTGATCGCCACATCACCATCACCGCCGGCGGATGTTCCCCAGTCGTATCGCGTGAGGCCGATCGTGATATCCGTGCCGCTGCCATCGGCGATCGTCGCACATTGAACCGTTCGAACGATCATGGCGGCTGAGTATTGGATCACCGAATCAACCACCAGAGGCCGACCAGGTATCGCGCTGATGCCGGCGTGGCCGGTCGATATCACAGCTGATCGAACTTCTGCCGCTGTGGTGTTATCTCCGAACGGGTACAAAAGTACGCGGTACGTCACTGAATCAGAGATCGCACCGAAGTGTTCAGCGCCGGCAGTTGAGTTGCTTAAAAGCGTTTTGGCATAGGTCGTCATTACTCAGACCCCATCATGAAATCGACCGCCTGCGGCTTTAATCTTAAAGGGTATGCAATGCCCGTTTTTCGAACTGATCCCCCAAGCATCGCATCCATCAATTGCATCCCCAGGCCGACGGCGTTCCCTACTTGCGATTCGGATCCCGTTGCGGACAATATTTCCTGGGCGGTGCCGACGCCTTGCTTAACAAGGTCGGGTACCTTTTTCAATATAGGGAATGCATCCCTTAGTCGTTCGGGTAGATTCTTGAAGAATCTAGCAATACCCTTTAAACCGAGATTCATTGTTTCCATCCAGTCGGCAAACATTTTGCCCGGATTGTATTTCGTCATTGATTCAGCAAGCGTCTGAAACGCCGGAGCGATCGTGTCAGCTACTGCGGCGGCTAAATTGAATAGAGGCTCTTTCAGCTTAAGCATCGCGTTTGCAAAGTCTGGTGAGAGATTCATCATCAGGCCGATTGCCTGGCTGATTCCGAATCCTCCGATGCCGGCAATAGCCATGCCCTTGAGCGAAAGCATCCCCTTGAAGGCGCCGCTAATCTTCTTCCTCAGCCCCCCGAGTGCCTTCGTGAGCTTGGATGTATCGGCGCCGAATAGGACTGTGAGGTTACGTTTTGCCATCGCTGTAGCTCCTGGGATATCTCATAATCGGTCATCTTGCGCTGGCCGCTCAGCTCTTCGATCAGGATCTGTAGGTCAATAAGATCCAGCTCACGAACTTCCTTCATCGTCCAGCCAAGGCGAATCGCCAGGACAGCGATAAATCGTCGCTGCTCTACTCGCCCAGCTCGTTGCGGTCGATCACTGTTTCCATGCATTGCTTGAACTCCACAACTTCCATGGTTCGAACCGCCTCAGGATCGAGGCCGAAGCATCGAGCCACTAGCGTCCTAGCCTGCTCCATCTCGGTCATCTCAGCGGTGTCTTCCATGTCTTTGAATTGGATGTTTCGATGGTATTCGTATGGCATCAGCTGGCCCCACTTCCTTCGATAATCGTGATGTTTACGCTGTTGGCTTCGTCGACTGATCCGCTTACTTCCACGGATTCGATGTACCAGTTCGTGCCAGTAGTATCTACCGTGGTGTTGCCGGTTATCGCCCAGTCGATATAGGATCCGGCCGCTGGAATGCTTGCTGCTATTGGCGCTTTGCCGGCGACCGTGATCATGAATGGTGCGCGTAGTCCTGGCACCTGTAGCTTGCGTCCGGAGTTCGCTGCGGTGAAGTCGACCGCCGGCACATCGCCTCCGCCGAATGTCAGCGAGTCCAGCGGGATGTCTGTGATAGGTGTACCGGGATGCGCAATCCAAGTGAACGCCGTATTATTGAATGATGTAGCCATCTGATCAGCTCCCGAAAGTTAAAACCGTGGATAGTGTGGATGTGTAGATCGGCTTGGTATCTGCTCCGCGCAGAAGCACATCACCCGATCGGCTAGATTCTCTGGTCATGAAGTCCGCTGATGCGATCAGCTTCACCAGTAGATTGTCGGCTAGGTCTTCTACCAGTATCCTCGAGCTGTCCATACAGAAGAACTGAAACCGAGCGTGATACGGTCCACCTGATCCCGCCGCTGTCTCGGTCGCTCCCGAGTCCTCGAGGCTCCAGACGATTGCGGGTATATCTGTCTCTCTGTTGCGGATGTCTGGCGTACAAGCTGCCGCTAATCCAACCAGAGCTGTCTTGATCTTCTCATCAGCGCTAGCGAATGACATTGGCAAGCTCCTTCGGCGTCAGTGTTTTACCCTTCGCCATCTGAGTCGTCAGCGCCATCGCCATGGCTGAGATCACTTGTCGCTCGAGACGTTGGGCCGCTGAGTATCTGATCTCTGTCTTGGGTACTTTCCGACCCTCTTTCTTCGATCCCTTGCCTGGCGTGAATCCCCATTCGATCATGGCTGCTACGAAGTTGAACCGCTCTTTGTCGTTGATCCATGATCGAGTTGTGACGCCTGATGACTTGAAGTCTGTCCGCGTCGACCAGCTGCCCTTCTTCCTGATGCCAGCTCGAAACCCTACGATCTTTCGATCTTTACCCTTACGCTTGTACGTCGTCGCTCCGCCCTTGCCGGTCCTGGGTTGCTCTGGTCGGATCGTCATCTTCTGGTACTTGTCTCGAGCTTCCTGATTCACGATGTCGACCGCTGCTTTGTGAGCATTCCGAAGCGCTCGGCGTCCGTCATTGCCGAAGCGTAGAACGTCTTTCTCGAACCCTTTGAGGTCTCGCCGGCTGAACTGCACTACGTCACTCACGCGGGCGAAGCTCATTGTTCGATACTCACAACAGTTAGCTCGAGGTCTCGCCGTAGGCCGTTGGGGTCTCGGATCTTCTCAACGTCATAGAACGTTGTTCGGTACTTCACTCGCCAGTCGTATCCGATCATCTCGGTGAACGGAAGAATGATCTTGGCGGTCTCTCTTCCACTCTGTCGGATCTCGCCCTGGTCATCCTTGGATACGGCATCGACTTGAAACTTGACTAGGCCGGTGAACTCCAGCGAATAGGCAACCGTCGCCGTGCCGGCGTCATCCAGCGTCTGTGTGGCGCTGTAGAACTCGACCGCGTGAGTACCGCCCATAGGTCAGAGTCCCCCCAGCTGATGATTCGTGATGATGGTTCTCAAGCTGTTTGGCATCTCTGACACCATCGCCCCAACCACTGAGCCTTGGCGGTCTCGCCAAAGGTTGTAGCCGAGTGCCATCACCGCCGCTTTGACCGCTGGCGTCACTCTGCCGGCGACTTGCATCGTGGCGACGTACTCGAAGGCCGGCGACCATGTACCCGTGGCTGACTGCTCAAACGATCTAAGGCCGTACTTTCGATTCACATACCACTCGGCGGTGACCGTTGACACCAGGGCGCCGTACTGATTCTTTGTCACGCTAGTGATCGTCGGCTCTGGCCCGATCGGTACCGCAAGCCCTGGCGTGATCGGTAACGTGATCGTCGTCGCTCTGAGATACCAGTTCGTAGACGTTTCCCACATCGACACCCCAGCGTCTAGCGATCGCTGTACAGCTGGATCGTCTGTCGTCCAGGGGATACGGCAATGATCCCGGAACTCTGAGAGCTGGAATCCATGCGCGGTCTGTGCGGTTATGTCCATGGATTCCCCCAAGAATCAAGGCCGGGAGGCCGAAGCCCCCCAGCCCTGAGAAGAGACTGAGCGATCAGGACGCGTTGAGCTTGAGACGACTGCTCGACTCAGGCCGCAACCATCGACCGTCCGAACGGAACGAGAGGTAATAGGAAACCATTCCGTTGAGGGCGTTGTCGCCGAAGGGGTCGACCTGGGAAGCCATGCCCATTCTGTCGGCCACGATGTAGGACGAACGCTCGAGCAACAGGGCCTGGAAGCTCCCCGCCGGCGTTGCGTCGGTCAATGCGTCTGAGACCAGTACCGGATAGCCGAGAAGAGTTCCGAAGGCCGGTGAAGCCTGAGCGGTTCCCATTGCTGCCGGCTGGAGGATCGGTCGGCCGTTTCCATCCAGGAGCTTCATGGCGCTGGTGAACATCGCCGGCGACAGAATCCAGTTCTTTGGAAGTCCCCAGTACGAAGCCTTCATAGCGTAGGCCGTCGAAACCAGATCCTGATACGTCACGTCGTCCGTGGTGGTCTTCGTCGCGGGAGTTGTGTAGTCAGCTGGTGAGCTGGGCAATGCCGTGAAGTCGGTAGCCAGGAGGCCGTCGACATCGCCAGCAGACTGTGCCGCGGTGTTCGACATCATGCGAGTCTCAAACCATCTCGCGGTTTCTTCTGCCTGCTGCTTGAGGATCTCGCCGACGGCGTTTCCGCGTGAGTCCTGTAGGACTTCGTTCGTGACCCTCGTACGGATGCGAGAAGCATACGAACGGATTCGAGCCTTGCTGAAGTCTGGATCGAATTCCGCTGCCGGCTGCCCTTCGCCGGTGTAGGCGACGACACTAGCTCGAGCGCTCACCAAAGGGATCTCAACATCGTTCTCGTAGGTGCGAACGTCGACAGCGGATCGAATCGAACTCAAATTACCGAGCATCCGAATCGTCTCGTTTTGTAGATCGACTGGAAGTAGCGACAATGCGTTCCCGGTGTTACCCGTTGCGGTACTGGCGAAGTCGATGAACCGCTCCTGGATACCGCCATTCTTCACCGCGCTATTAAGATTGCGGATGAACTGCTCACGGCTGTTGAGTTCCGGCTGAGTGATCGACAGTTGTCCGCCGGACCCCTTGAACTCGAAGCTAGGCGATTCGATCGCCGCTTTGGCAGACGCGCGAACTTCTGCCGCTCTGATCTTCGTTTTGAGTTCCCGCACCTGCACGTCGGCAGTCTCAAGCTCGGTGAGCTGTTCGGTAGTCAATTCCCCATCGACGCCCAAAAGAACGTCGACACGCGATCGGGCTTCGTTTTCTTCAGCCCGCATACTTACCAGGTCAGACATTAGTCTGTCCTCCTAACTGTGAGCGGGCTCCCTCGTAGCAGCCTGCAATGACTAGAGACAATTCGCTGAGATGACCCTGTGTCACTTCGCGCATGCTCTGGGATTTAGTGTGAGTCCAGCGATCTCCGCCGTCCTCGATATAGAATCCGATCGATACCGCACCGCTCAGGTCACCCCGCTCAAGTGCTTCGCGAATGTCGGCGCGAGCCTCTGGGAGTGTTGCGGTGAACTCGAGTCCTTCTTTGCTTTCGGTGAAGGACAATGTGCCGGCGCCGACCCGTGCCAGGGGAACCCCGGTCTGATCGTGCTGCGTCATCAGTACGGTGTTCTCGTCGTAGCTCAGGGCGCCTGGCTTCATCTTCTCACGGAACGACCGCCCCACACCCGGAATCGGATGCGACAGCTGGTCGTACGGCACCGCTATGCCCCGAAGCTCATTCGCTTTGGTCGTCGTCGTCGTCGTTAGATATCTCAATTCCAGCTTCATCTTGCGCCCCTCCCGTCTTTTCTTCCATGTTGGGACCGACGAACATCGAATCCCCACCGTCGATCGGTGCCATGCCCAGCTCGATCCGTACCTCGTTCGGGGTCATCACGCCAAGCTGAATCGCTTCTTTGTACGCCTGCATTGATTCGTTAAACGAACCGCGTAGCAGTGAAGTCGTGTCGAACTTGATCTTGTAGTCTGGGCCGTAGAGCTTTGAACTGATCTCTGATGACCAGGCATCGGTGTATGTCGCAAGCGAATCTGCGTACATGCGCGACTGCTCGGACGTAAACGCCGCTCCGCTTTCGCTGAACAAGATATACGGCGGGATGCCGTACACCCTGGCGATGTCTTCGATGGCTTGCTTGCGTCCTGAGATCCAGTCTTGATCGACTAGGCTCCGCCCCACCTGCGTGACCGTCGCTCCGTTCTGAGCGATGATCGGACGGAGCATTCCATCAGGACCAGAATGCCCGCTGACATAGGCGGAAGCCATCGCCTTCACCCCTGAAGCCCCTACAGACTCTGAGGTAGTGATCGCGATTTTGCCCATGCCCGGCATGCGGTACTGGCTGAGTCCAGCTGTCTCGAGCGAGCTGCTGAGCGCTAGTGTCCTGGCCGCTTCGGCTATAGGGCTATCACCCCAGAGCTGTCGAATGCTCGACGGCATCTTCAGGTGGATGATGTCCGCCGGTGATACGTCGCCGTACTCGCTCGTTGTGTAGTAGTAGCTTCCGTCGGCTGCGCGGTTGAGCTGACAGTCGGCATTGTTCAACGGGATGAACTGGTCGAATTCGTTGTTGCGTCTGCTGATCAGCGTGAACGAATTGCCCCAGAGAAGCGTCTGTGAGAACGTCCACCGCTTCCATTCGGTTGCTGTGTGGAACTCAGACGCCTGTTCATTGAGGGCGATCGTGATCGGATCTCGTCCGATGTCGCTCCATTCGTCGACCTGGTACTGGTATGCCTTCACCGGCATCCTGGCGAGGTCGCCGGAGATGACGTTCACCGCTCGACGAACCGCCGGCAATCGCATTGCATTGGGTGGGTACTGTGCAAACTGAGCTACGGCGTCTGCGTTCTCTGTGGGATAGCGAGGCCACCATGAACTGGTAGCACCTGCGCCGCCTACCGCGGTCACCTTTGGCCAACGGAAAAACCGTCTTAGGTCCAAACTCGTTCCCCCCGGAACTTCAGATTAAAACGCGATGCTATCGGGGTCTGAGTAGGCCCCTGGATATCTCGCGTTCAATTCCACGAGCAATCCAACCAGCTGCACCGCGGCCACGATTGGATCGATGATTCCGCGAGTCTTTCCCGCGGCTTTCGTCGGTCGTTGTGACCCTGATATATTACCCTCCAGGACGCAATTTGCCAAGGCGTATTCGGCAATCGGACAGGGCTGCATGACGACCTCTCTGTTGCGGACCATGCCTTCAAATATGAACGTCGCCGGCCCAAACGCCATGATGGTCTGAGGAAATGCTTTCATCGGTAGATCGGTCTCAGCGTTGTAGTTGTTGCCGAGCTGCCCCCATTCGTGAACGCTCAATTGCATGCCACCCAAGGCGTCATAGCTGATCTGCTGGAGGTCGGTTTTATCCTTGAGCTGGTGGAGCTTTTGCCTGATCAGGTCGTACTTAATGCTGTGATCACACACCGTCACATTGTCGTAGGTCGCCCAGGTCTCGAGGTTCCGCTGGTAGTCCCTTCCCTCTTCGCCTAGCTCACGGCGGATGATCCAGTGATGCCACCGGAGCATGAACTTGTCACCCTGATGCCATCCGTAGCACATCGAGCTGAGGTCGAAGCTCTTAGAGAAGTCGATAGAGCAATACGTCTTGGTGGTCTTCTCAGGGTAGAGCGGCACGTCTCCCTGGCAGTCGGTCCACATATCGCCCTGTAGCCAGTTCATATTTCGAGTCGTATATCGGCAACACTGGAACCGCTCGAAGTCGGCTAGCTTCCCCTGAGCCTGATACCCCTTGAGCATCCGGCGATAAGACTCGATCGGGATGACATGGCCTAGGCTGGGCTGGGCCTTGATCCAGGTCGACTCGTCTAGCAGGTCGTCGTCAGCGTCTAGACCGAAGAACGCCGAGAAGGTATCTAGCTCATCCCACTGATCCTCCTCGAGAGCCAGGACCGCTTCTTGTCGCCTGGTGTAGTACGGTGAGTCTCGGCCTAGGTCGATCCCGCCTGGTGTGGTCACTGAGATCATGAAGCTGTTGAGGTTCTTGCCTAGGGCACTCACGATCTTGACCAGCCAATCCGTCTTCATCTCAGACGACTCGTCGACCAGATAGGCAATCGCCTTAAGGCCGTCCAGCGTGCTTGCCTTGGCCGCGTACGTCCTCACCTTGCCTCCGGAGGCTCTGCACCGCATCTCACGTTCCGTCACTTCCCAGAGGGCCTCAGCACCGTTCTCTTTGTCTGTGTGGTCTCCCCATGCCTTGCGGGCGAAACCCTGGGCAGCTGTGTACGCCTGGCGTGCTTGTTGAACCGTGTTCGCTAGGCAGACGCAATCACCGCCCTGGTAGTAACTCGCGTTGTGGAGCATCAGCGTACTGGCTAGCGTTGTCTTTCCCGCGCCCCTAGCGACCTCGAGGAATTGAGATCGGTACCGCCGGCCCCCGGTCTCGGTGTTCTTCCAGCAGCTGGCGCCGGTGACCCAAGCTTGCCAGGGCTGAAGCTGGATCGGTTGGCCGCTCAGCTCGTGACCGTCGTAGATCAAGAGATCAGATAGTAGATCCTCGTAGGCGTTCCATTCCTTCCAATCAAAGTAGACCTCTGGCCGTTCCATGTCGTGGATGTGCCGCCGGCATGCCTGCATGATGTTTTGGTTGGCGGGAATTTCCCCAGCCACCACAGCCCGTGGGAACTCGTGCGGGTCAAACTGCTTTGGGCCGGTCGGCGTTTCTGACTGGGAATCTGTCATATTGATTCGATATTGCCTATTTGTGCCAGAATATTCATGGGGATACGAGTTGATACATGTGGGATCTGGTCCCTACACCTGGGGGGGGCCTGAATCGTCGGTCTCAGTATTTTCGTTTTCCCTTTTTCTGTAGGTCACGAGACCTTTGTCCGCTTCCGTATGGCAGTCGTGACACAGCGACCTCAGCTCCCTCGTGTCGTACGCCTTCAATGGGTAGAGCCTCGGTGAGTACAGATGATGCACCTCTGTGGCACACCTCATCCCACATCTTTCGCACAACGGGTACGCCTGGAGCATGAAGGCCCGTACCTTCTTCCACCTGTGGGTGTGCCTTGGATCGGTAGTCCATTGGCCGTACCTCATGATGGAAGCTCTGGACATGGTTCATAGTCTTCCGCCGGCGTGATCAACACCCACACACACCCCGCCGGCTTGTGTAGATGGCCCCGCTTCATCACCTGGAGGTCCATCTGTTCATCGTTCACCAGTAGCGTTCCCTCGAGGACATCCATGACGGCCTTCGCCATGTTGTCGATGTCATACTTGCGCCGGCTAGGCCCATAGAGACGCATCTCTACCCTCACCCTCCCAGCGTAGGGTTCTTCCACGCAAAGCCCGTACAGCTCTTCTCTCGCCTTCTCACGCCAAGCCATGTAGCGAGCAGTACGGTAGGTCTTGCCGCCGAGTGTCTGCTTCCAGATCGAGTTCACTGAGATCGGGAATGGAAGGATGAACTCAGCCCGCATTAGACGCCTCCAGCTTCTTCCACTCCGCAAACGACATCCCACCGGTGGGTGGTTCGTACCGTTCGGTTGGGTTGGTGTTCGGCGTCAGGCGTAGAGCCTTCAAGGCTCCAGAGCCTGTACGCCTTGGTATATAACTAGGGTTCTTACTAGGAACGTCGGCAACTGTTTTCCTACCCCCCGGAAGCTGTTTTCCTACCCCTAGGAAACCGTCTTCCGGGGTCAAGTCGTATTTGTTGCTCCGACCAGGCACCTTTTCGGCGGTCATGATGCCCTTCTCGACCATCCATCTGATGTAGGTTCCGGCGTTCCTGCCAGACATGCCACAGCGCCGGCCCAGACGGCCGAGACTGATGAAGGCACAACCATCAGGCCCAGTCGCAGCAGCCAGCGACAGGGCAAGGGCGACGTGCTGAGGCTTGATGCCTTCCACGTCTCCGATGGCCTTTGCGAAGCTGGACATCTGCCCTGGGCTCATTCGACCGGCGCCCCTAGCGGGATCTCGAACAGCTCAGCGAACAGCTCTCCCCAGTAATCCATCATGAATTCAACAGCCTGATCGCCCTCGAGCTTGGTAAAGCATCGCTCCAGCTCAGGGCAATATTTCATCAAGGTATAGCCTCGTTCGTAGTAGTTCTGGAGCGTGCTGCCACCGTTAATCCCAAACGCTATTCCGATCTGATCTCTACCCCACAAATAGCGGATATGGAGATTCATAATCATCAAGCACATCGCCATTCGTTGCCGACGAGTAAGCGCAAAATGATCTGCTGCCGCCGGCACAACCCAGAAATGATCCTCTAGACCCAGCTCATAGCAAAGGGCGGCATTCCACTTAACGCAGGCCGCCGGCATGATCCATTCAGAACGGGATATCATCAGCTGGCCCCTGTGCAATCTCAGTCATGGTCGACGGATTGATTGCCTTGATCTTGGAGCCAAAGAAGAGGCCCGGCTTATTTCCCGGCTTTAAGGCACAGTCGATGACGTGGCCCTGGTCGAGCTGGCGAGCGTCTGCCATGTCACCCCGGTAGAACTTCACCCATGTACCGTCGCCGAGCTGACCGCCGCTGAGCTTCACGCTCACGTTGTCGTCCCAGTCTTTAACCTGGATGACCCTGAATCCGGCTACCTGGTCGCCCTGCTTGAGGGATGACATCGGCGCCGGGCTGTTCGATCCGCCGGCGGTGGCCGGAGCCATCAGATCATGGATTCTCAGGGCTTCCCTCGTGAGCTGCTCCCATTCCTCAGGCTCATACCGTGGGAGAATGCTCTTCATCATGGCTTGCGTAACGATTGATCTGTCTTTGCTCATTGCTTGCTATTCCTTCTTGGTCGTTTCTTGAATCCGGGCCGCTGGCCGGTAGATCGGCTTCCGGTTCGTGCTTTCGGTGATCTGTGATTGCCGTCGACTGAGTAGTCCGATGAGACATAACGCGAGATGTTTACACGATCCAAAAACTCAGGATCAACCTTCTCACCATCCGTGAAGTCTGTCATTTGGCGATAATCGTGATATCGCTTCATCAGAGTTCACCGCGCTTTTCGGCTTCGATCAGATCAGCTGCGATTGCCTTCTGGAGCTGCTCGTATCTGATGAGTTCCTCAGGCGTGAATCGGTCGTGAACCCTCTTCGTTTCGCTGTTGGCGATCTGCATCACCAGATCGTGAGCCTGCTTGATCCTCAGCGATGTGGAATGAAGAGTTCCAGCCGCACCCATCAGAGCCATAAACATGTCCATTTGATCTTCCTTCATCCCAGGTCATCCTCCATGATGTCCCGGCGATATTCGCCCTGGCCGAACGAGACCAAGGGCCGTTCAAGCCGCTTCGACTTCTTCCGCTTCTTCTCTTCTTCTTCAGCCCTCAAGTACGTCTCGCGGATCATCACGGCGAGCGCCTCATTCATCGTGCCGGCTCGAAGAATCTTCTTGAGCTTGTGTAGCTGCTGCGTTGTGACTTCTGAGAGTTCAGCGCGGTAGCCGACCTCGGCGTTATGTTGCGTTTCCATGTTTGGTTTCCCTTTGGGTAAAAGGGCGCGCCGGCGGGATCACCCGATTCAACCGCCGACGCACCCCGAAAGGATCAGCGGCTGATCTTGATCAGCAGGTCAGTGATGCGGTCAGATTGGCGTTCACAGCTGGCGAGTACCTGGTCTTTCTCCTCGGTACTCATGTCCGCGGCATCGCGGCCCCAGTCGATCGTCGACCGCTCGGTAGGTTCCTGAGGCTGCACCTGTGGGGGTGCGTCAAGCACCGCCTCCAGGCTCACGGGATCTGACTGCAACGCCTTCCAAATCAGGGCGTTGGCCACGTCTTTCTTGTTCTGATTCGTGACCTCGGCGATCACGTCAATTGCCGCCCCCGTTCTGAATGAAACGGCAACGGAATCGGTCCATCTAGTGCGATCTCGGTCGAGTCTCTTCTGCATTGCGCGGCCTTTCTAAGCCACGCACCGCTTTCAACGATAAAACAGTCGGTTTATCTACAGTGAGTTCAGGAGGTTATCAGCCCCGAGACTTAACACTGATTATCGGCGGTACGTTGGTTGTGTACTCTCATATCGGGTAATGCGGTTTCAAGACTACACCTAAAAGGCCGTTTTTTCAAGCAGTCCCGAAAGTTCAATGTTGAGTGAACGTTTATCTACGCTGAATCGCTTCTTTTGGTAGGGTTCCGCCGGATCGCTGCACGCTTCGGCGGGGTCCCCGAACCCATCATGCACTGATTGAGCTAGGTGTAAGCTCATTACCCCGTTTCGGCGGGGTTCTTCTTGCGCTTGATAGGCGATGGAATCAGCAACCCACCAACGCCGGCGATCAGGGCCGTCACGACTTCAGGCGCTCCCAGCGATGAAGCCAGACTAGAGGCGCCGCCGATCACCTGGCGGAGTTGTGCGTCCTGCTGATCCGCGATCTGATCAAGTGCGTTGGCTTCAGCTCTCGCGGTTGCTGCCGCTTTCCTCATGTCGATTGTTGATGCTGTCCCGTCGCTCAGACTCCCGAACCCGCTCAGCTGAGAACACCCGCTCGAGATCAGAAACCCGCCGATCAAGAGACTCGATCGCATTCGATACACGTTGAATTTGAATACCTGCATTGTGAATTTCCTTCCCGGCCCACAGAATGGCGCCGGCGATAATGATTCCCTGGACGTCCGTGAGCATCTCAAGCATCTTCTTCCTCTCCCTCGGCTTCTTCTGGCTCGAAGAAGTGTGTGTATGCCTCTTCAGCCAAGCCTCTACATGCGAGGGCATTTCCCCAGGTGTGAATCTGTGTGGTGGAATGTCACCGATGAACACGACCCGCTGCGTATCCCATTTCTCAGCGAGATGCTGACAAAAGGATAGGTATGCCGGATGGCTCGCCGGCTCGTGGACATCACCGATGACGAGTACGCGGGTCATGCTTCGATGGGTGGTACCGGCGGGGTCGGATCGTACGGAATCGTTTCGAGCGCCTGGGCCGCAACGATTAACTGTTGTGCGGCCCAGATCAAGAGATCAATGTTGGCGTTGTCAAGCGCCGTCCTGGGTGTAATCTCTTTGTACTGGTACGCAAGGTCGCCGATGCTGCCGGAGATCTGCGCCATGTTGTTTGTGATGGATGCGAATTGGTTGATGGTATTCATTGGAATAGTTCCACGGTTGAGGAGCCAGTCGGAAGAGATCCTGACCAGTTAGATAGGGCTAG
>Ga0222671_1000385_pt1 | contig 14095 bp, 9 predicted proteins | sample AntAcemetagen797_FD_179849 | JGI IMG/M metagenome (GOLD analysis project Ga0222671, IMG submission 179849) | Saline water microbial communities from Ace Lake, Antarctica - #797 | ecosystem: Environmental > Aquatic > Non-marine Saline and Alkaline > Saline | place: Antarctica: Ace Lake | collected... | reverse complement strand
GACGATCCTCTTCCTGCAGGCGATACTCTTGTTCCTGCTGCAGGCGATACTCTTGTTCCAGCAGACGATACTATTCCAGCAGACGATCCTCTTATTCATGCAGACGATCCTATTCCTGCAGACGATACTCTTGTTCCTGCAGACGATCCTATTCATGCAGACGATCCTCTTGTTCCAGCAGACGATCCTCTTGTTCCAGCAGACGATCCTCTTGTTCCAGCAGACGATACTATTCATGCAGGCGTTCCTCTTATTCCTGCAGGCGATCCTCTTATTCCAGCTGCAGGCGTTCCTCTTATTCCAGCAGGCGATCCTCTTATTCCAGCTGCAGGCGATACTCCATATGTGGATGGTCCTTACGGTGTTTTTGGTTCGGCGTTTGATGATATTCCTGAGTATGACAACACATATCTCAAATTCCTCAAGGAGAACTTGGCTGAAAGTTACCGTCAGAGGGATCAATGTGTTGCAAATATCGCTGAACTCGACTCTAAGATTAGCAAACAAATTGACGGTGTCTTCAAGTATGCTGCCGAGATTGAAAATAATACTATAGTTGAGATTTCTTCTAGCTTTATTACCAACTTTGAACATATGAGGAACAACGCGGTGAATTATAAGAAGAGGCTCTTAGATGAGAGGATGAGAGGAAAAGTGATTAAGAGTGAGGAAGAAGAGACGGATCAAGCTAATTAGTCTTCAAGAGAAAGATGTAGGCTTAAGAGAAAGATGTAGGCCTCTACACACTACCCAGAGGAGAAGACTTGTTTATAATTATATCTAGAAAGCCTTTGGGACTCTTTTTAGAGATAATAAATTGGAAGGTAATGAAAATGTGTGTATAATTGCATAATCGATGGAAATATATAGTTTTTCTTTTTAGATATTTGCTATTTGCGAAAACACCCCCCGTAATTGCTATTATACGTTCCTACGTGTATATATTTAAAGTTACTCTTTTATGGAATAAAATCAAAAAAGTGTACGGTCCTATGTTTTTTGACTGGTATTAAAAAAAAAAACTTCCATGTGTAAAAAAGATGATGTAAAAAGCTAGCTGCATAGAGGGGGGGGGGGAACATATATCCCTATGTGGCGCATTCCGCCATTAGACACACCCCCCACACCCTTTGGGTCATCTTATAACAAAGATGGAAATATTTCATTGATAATATTCAAACCATATTTTGAAGGATTATAACTTTTAAAATCAACGTTGAAAATAATGTACAAATCTCCTCTTGTTCTATTTATTTTCTTTAGGTCATTTTCGTTTTTTTTGCCATGAAGTCCTTTCTCTTCTAAAATAACTTCACTTCCATCCAAATAAGGAGTATGGGTTAAAGAGATTGTCTCACCAAAATGATCAAATGTTAATGTAAATGTGGTATAGTAGTCAGAGACGCTTATATAAAATGCTCTCAACAAATCAAGCGAATTAATACATGAATTTATAATATAATCTTCATTTTCTAATATATTTAATGTTATAGTAACGTCCCCGTAACATTCTTCTTTCATATTCCAATCCCCTAAACCTTCATAAACTAAAAGAGTAACATAATTGCTAAAAGGAAAAAAAATCAAACGTTTTCTGATTATATTTCCTTTGTCAATATATCTGATTGTTATTTTTTTACCATGCTCTACATATAATTCATTCAAGGTAACAGATATGGAAAGATGGAGATTAGGATTTTCCTGTTTCATTTTGTCCTTATTTTCATTTGTCTCTTTACATTTTGTTTTCATCTCTTCGAATTTAGAATCTTTAATGTTTTCTTTAACAAATTTCATAATATTCGAGAAATTATTAAAAATAGAAAACATGATGTTCATATATTTAATTGCATTCTCATTATTTTCATTTGTAAAGGGAAATTCATTGGTTTCAGATCCTATCAAGTAATCGTATGCCTTTTGTACCTTAACAAAATCTGTGTTATTTCCACTCGGTTTATCTGGATGAACCTCTAAAACTTTTTTACGATATGCTTGTTTAATTTCATCCATACTATATTTTTTAGAGGATGTTTCGTTAGATAGTCCCAGAGCGTTGATACATATATTTCTATTCATTTTTTTTTTTTTGGTATAGTTGAAAAATTGAATTAAAAGAAGTTCTTATCTAAATTATAAGATAATCCAGCATCATTTAAACCCTTTTTCGTAATTTTTTTTTTAAATATGAACTTTTTACCAAATACATATTATACCCATGGTAACGACTTGTACAACTGTGTTAATATAGACATCATGGATAGATACAAACGTCTGTTAGAAGGAACTTCTCATGATTCAAATTTATTTAATTTTAATAATATATTGTTTCACAGTATAGATACAAGCTTGACATTGTTTTATACCTATCAATTGCTTTCATGGCACTCCAATAGAGAAATATCACAAATGAACATATCTAAAAGACAAATCGTCATCAATGAGGTTGAAATTACATTCAAGTCATCTGATTTTTTTATTGAAATTAATCTAGATAAACACTTGAATAAGGAAAAAATAGCTTGTATTGAATTCATTAAACAAATATCAAATCAAAAGAATGTTGTTCAGTGTAAACATATTATCATTTTATTGAATTTACAAAAATTAAATAACATTTTTCAATATAGACTTAGACGTATTATTGAGAATTCCTACTCAAATTGTATTTTTATAGCCATCACATCAAATTATAATTCTATCACAGAACAATTACGAAGTAACTTTTTAAAGATAAGAATTCCTTGTTTAACTATTGATCAAAAAAAAAAAATATATACATTTTCATGTAACAAACTCTCTGAAAATAGTTGGAAAGAGGAATTACCATCTCTTATGTCAACACTGATGAATAATTCAGAAGATTTAAAGATCACATCGATAAAAACAGAAGCTGTTTTCAAAAAAAATAGAGAACCTAAATATGTAGCTAGTGTTGTTAATTATATGAACAAGGAATGTATTACATTAGAGGATGTGATATTATACTCGATATGTTATAAAATCAATCAAGAAGACTTTCCTAAAAACTCAAAGTTATTTAAATTTGTCCAGAAAGAAATATCGGGAATTTTAAAAGAGTTTTGTAAATTTAAATCTGTATATCACGCGATAGAAGCTATAAGAACAATGATATTCAAATTACTTCATTACAATATAAAACATGAACAAATATGTTATATTATAATCAATTACGTAACAGAAAACGAAAAAAATGCTCCACTGTTATTAGACAATATACACGAAGTAGTAAATATAGTTTCTGAATTTGATGTTTATATAAGAAAATTGAGCGTCTGTAAAATTGTTCACGCTTATGAAAATATGTTTTTTGAACTTTTTGCACTTTATTCTAAAAGTTCTTAAACAGTATTATAAATGTTCTTTATAAATTTTTTTAGTTTGTATTCAGTGCTTTCCACATTGTATGTAGTTTTCAAAATGTCCAATGTTTTTTTATAAGAATTTGATTTTTTAAGATTTATTAACAATTTAATATTATTATCTAAAAATGATGTTGAATTGTTTTCATTCAAAACTTGTTTAAATTCTAGTCGGATTCCATCAGAGGTTTGAATCCATCCTATAATTTGTAATTTGTTTGAATGTACGTCATCATGACAAGCTGTACATAACGGAACTAAATTAAATTCCATATTCTTATGAAACCGATCATCAATTATACCGGAGGTTGAAGCTTCTTCCTGAAAACGAATATGATGACATTCTAAATCAATTCCATTAGTTTTTTTACAAACTCCACATTCATTCATAATAACTTTCTTGTTGTACACCGATTTCTTGTTATTAATAAGTTCAGAGGATGAATTTATAATTTCATGCCTTATAATGGATGCCAAATGTAAAAAGGAACTATCCATATCCATTGCTTTACACACTTCTAGACCATACAGAGATGATCCAGGTCCGTCTTTAAGAAATCTATCGTATATCAATACTTTTGTTTCTTCTTCATATCGCACACTCAAATGTTTGATACATATAAATTCTTTCTGCACGAGTTCTTTTATCTGGTACAACTTATTCAACTCGTGTAGATGTGTAGCAAACAGGAAGCTCGTTTGTTTATTCACAAGTGTAATAATTCCAGCTGTTACGATCGCTAATGCGGACTCTGACTCAGTTCCAGAACACAATTCGTCACCAATCACTAAACTGTTCGAACCAGTTCTCTTAAAAATATTCCTTAATTCCATAATCTCTTTTGAGAAAGTAGACACACCTTTTAGAATGTCGTCAGTGCATTGAATTCTTGTAAATATTTCATTGTATGGATAATAACTCATGCTTTGGCATGGAACAAACATTCCTGCCTGTGCCATAATAATTGCTAATCCCACTGATTTCATAAAACTACTTTTTCCAGATGCGTTAACACCGTATAGAATCATACCAAAATGAACATCTGATCCACCTAAATGCACTGTATTTGGAACATAATCTAAATTACTTTGAACATTTTCAATAATTAAATGTCTTAAATTGTCAATTTTAAGAAATGATGTGTTGTCGGTTGCTTCAAAAACGGTCGGTTTTGTCAAGGAAAATGCTTTGACGTTTCTAGCACAAGCACAAAAATGGTCAACATACTCTAATAGATAAATAACTTTTTTAAAAAGGTTTTCTGAATACTTTTCTGAAATAGTCGCCAGAATGTCGCCATATGTTTTTAAAGAGATTTGTTTGAATTGTTTTTCTAAATTTTTTAATTTCATATTACTAGATCTTACATGATCCGAAATTAATCTGACACTGTTTCCACTTGTAGAGCATGGTTGTAGTTCCAAAATACGTTTTTTTGTGTTTGTTTGTTCTAAATCTTTATTAATTTTCGTTTTAATAAGTATCCAACGTTTTGAAGTGATAATGTAATGATGTCCTTCTCTGTCGTTATAATCTAGTTTGACCCAATTGTTGGAATCCTCATAAGAATTAATTTCATGGATTATCTCGTTAAAATCATCCTTTATTACTTTAATTTTATCACACAAAGTATCTAATTCGGAACATACTTTTTTATGAAACAAATTTTCTGTTACTACATCGTATGAAAATTTATACAAAACATCCATTCTTATTTTTGAATGTATAAACTGTATAAACTCTTCAAAAATACAAGAATCTATAAATATTCTCAATAGTTTAGACTCTTCTCTCATACCATCGATTTGGTTCATTTTCATTAAAATCATGTTTAACGTAGTTAGAGAACAATGTAACGAGTGAAATTCATGTGGATGTATACGCCCACATTCCAATTTTCTATAAAGTCGTTCAATATCTGATACCGTTTTCAATTCGTTTTTTACCAAATCAGATATGTGTAAATCATGAAATAACTGAACAGTTTCATACCTTTTTTTAATAACAATTGGATCAGTTGAAGGAGATAACAATGTTTTTTTGAAAAATCTTTTTCCAACCGATGTATAACAAGTATTTAATATTTTGAGTAAGCTGGTACTGTTTCCCATAGAACATAAATTAAGCTGATTGACACAATTAGAGGCTAAAATAAGTCCGGGTTTTCCTTTCGATTTTTCCAATTCTACAGTAGGTCGTTCTAGTTTATTCAATAAATGTTCTCCATGTTCGTAAACGAATTGAATTAGATATACGTAACTTATTAAAGCATTTTGTTTGAACTCTAAATCTAAAAATTCAATTGGTGATAGAAATCCTGTTTTTTGAAATACTTTTAAAAGAATTTCAATTTGTAACTTTAATTCACAATATTTTGGGTTCATTAATCCTATTTTGTTGTGAATACATTTATTTGGAAAATTGTCTTGATCTAAAAGATCGGATAAGCTTTTAATTTCAACGTCATTCAAATTTAAATCACTGTTTATTTTACTCAATATTACAATTTCTTTCGGGTTGTTGCTTAAAATTATTCTATTAATCTCATCTAATAGAATTTTAATGTCTTGAATATTATTTATTTCAGAAGTTGACGATGTACCCGTACTTGCATCAAAAATACTCCATCCTATAAAAAACAAACGTGTTGATTTTTTAAAGTTAATAGCGCTCTCAATGAATATTGTCATCATTGTATTTGATTCATAATTTGTAATATGATCAACAGATGTGGAAGGACTTAATATAGTTGTGACATCTCTTTTTGATTTTGGAGGAGGTGTAACCTGTTCAACCAAAACTACTGTGTAATTATGTTTTAGTAGTATATCGATAAACTTTTTAGACGCATGATTTGGAAATCCAGCCATTAAATGATTTGAACGAGTTACGTCTTTTATGTTTTTATTTTTACGAGTTACTTGTATATTAAATAATTCACAAATAGTAAAAATATCAGCACCAATATTCTCTTTTTCATTTTGAACAGCATAAATCTCAAAAAACGATCCTACTTCCATCAATACTACTGTGAGTTTTCCAAATTTCAATTCAGATGTTTCATGAAACTGTACATATTCCTCAAAAATACACATATTTGGATAAATCTATTATTTTAAAAAAGATCTGATTATTTTGAAGTGTGTAATCAATTTTTAAATATAATTATAGATGGTATAAATATAAAAAATGAATGATACAAGTCAAAATTTAATACCATGTGAAATATGTTCAATGGAGATACCTTTTAATGAATACGAAGAACATATACATCAATGTATATTTTCAAGTCCAACTATCAGAAATGAAGAAAGTATAGATTCGGGAGTATCTATAGAAAGAGAAAGATTACATGATATGTCCTACATACAAGCTATTGTATGTAGAGACTTATCGTTATTATTAGAAAACTTTGAACAAGAATATATTCCATACGATCACCTTGTACATATGATTCCACTATTGTTTTCAAGAACAAACAATTATGATTTCGAACTTACGTTTCAAAGCGTGAATGAAGAAACTCATACACTAGTTGGATTAAGATCGGATCATTCAGATGTTTATGAAAAATTCGAAAATGTCATTTCTATTAATATGAAAATAAATGAAGATTTTTCTTCTGTGGAGATATCTTTTAGCATAATAGATATTTATTGCTCTATATGTTTTGAAGATACTCAATGTTATGATATCGTAAAAACAAAATGTAATCACTTTTATTGTAAAAAATGTATCGATGAATGGTTTAAAAGAAGTTCCAAATGTCCTGTTTGTAATAATGAATTCGATAAATGATTTTTTTTATTATTATTCTATCTTTATTTATATAAATTTAAAAATTTGATTTCTTTACTTAAACAAAACCAATTTACTTTTATAAATAACAAATACATCGTAAACAAATACATTTACGTTTTTTCGCCTGCTAATTTTTTTGAAGGGGAACACAGTATTATCTTTAAACATTATGTCTCACCATGAAGCTTCTCTCGATATCAATGAGTTTCAAAAGTATACTTGGTCTGTTATCGAAAGTTACTTCAAAGACAATGAGGGAAAAACACTTATTAATCATCAAATTGTTTCTTACAATGATTTTGTGTTAAATAAGATTGAAGAAATCATAAGTGGTTTTAACACCGTTGAAATACTTCATAAGTTCTCAGTTGATATGGATGAATTCGAGTATAAAATTGATATTGATGTTGTAAATCCGGTCATTACAAAACCTACTATTTTTGAAAAGAATGGTTGTACAAAGAGTATGACGCCTAATGAGGCTAGACAACGTAATTTCAGTTACTCTTCTTCTTTGTATGTAAATTTTCATATCAAATGTACATGGTACGACAAAGAAGAAAAGCACATATCTAACAAAATTATGAACAACGTATGCATCGGGAAAATTCCGATCATGGTAGGTAGCAATTATTGCAACCTTAACGAGAACGAATTTGTTAGCAAAAAAGAAGAATGTAAGTATGATTTTGGTGGCTATTTCATTATAAATGGTAATGAAAAGGTTATTATTAGTCACGACAGGATCGCTGAAAACAAAACGTATGTATTTTTGGACAACAAGATGTCTCAATTCTCACATGTGGCAGAAATTCGTTCAGTACCTGACAACACTTTTGGACCCCCTAAATTGACCACGTTGAAGTTGTCATCTAAACCAACACAGTTTGGATACTATATTAAGACGAACATTCATCATATTCGCACTGAAATTCCGTTGTTCGTATTATTTCGTGCTCTGGGAGTTGAGAGTGACAAAGATATTATGCGTTGTATCACTCTTAACATGAATGAGAACGATGACGGAACCATCAACAACGTCATTACACAACTTCGTGGAAGTGTACATGACGCTAATCATATAACAACCCGTGTGAAAGCTCTTGAGTTTTTGAGTAGGAATTTGAATATTTCTGGATACACAAAGGAGTATGTTATGAACAAAAACAAGCGAACAGCAATAATTATTGAAATTTTGAAGAACGATTTCCTTCCTCATGTGGGTCCTGACTTAACAAAGAAGGCAATTTATCTCGGGTTTATGGCAAACAAATTAATGAAATGTTTCATTGGTATGAATGACATGGATGATCGTGATTCTTATTTGAATAAGAGGGTGGACAGCCCTGGTGTGATGTTGGCGAATTTGTTCAGACAGTATTATGGACGTGTTGTGAAGGATATGAAGAACTCTGTGGTCAAAGAATTAAACACAGGGTGTTGGAAGTCTTCTAACGACATCACAAATCTTATCAATAAAAATAACATTTATAAAATTGTAAAAGCTAGTACTATCGAGTCTGGAATGAAATACGCTCTCGCAACGGGTAATTGGGGTATTAAAAATGGTAACGTGAAACAGGGTGTTGCACAAGTTCTCAACAGGTTAACTTTTAATTCTACTCTATCACATTTAAGGAGAATTAATACTCCTATGGAAAAATCAGGTAAACTTATTCAACCAAGAAAATTGCATAATACTCAATGGGGAATTATTTGCCCAGCCGAAACTCCTGAGGGTGGTTCAGTTGGATTAGTAAAAAATCTGTCCATTTCCACAAGTATCACAACTGCTTCTGATTCAAGAAATGTGAGAGAGATTGTTGAGAAATTGGGGACATTTATCTTTACGGAAGTCCGAGATATTCTCAAATTCAAAAATATAACAAAAATATTTGTAAATGGTGATTTTATTGGAGTTCATAATGAACCATCTTATCTTTTCAAAGAATTAAAAAGTTTAAAACGTCAAGGTGCCATTCATATACACACTTGTGTGAACTGGAGTGTACCCGAAGGTTACATTAATATTTGTACAGAAAGTGGACGATGTGTACGACCTCTATTTATTGTAAAAGAAAACAACGAACTGGTTTTCAACAAACACCATGTGCTTGCGATACTTCAAAACAAAATAACATGGAAAAACTTGGTTAGTCCTAATACTATTTCTGACAAAGAACTTCAAGAAAAATTCAAAGAACCTGTTATAGAATTCTTGGATGTGGAAGAGCAAAATTCTAGCATGATCGCAATGGGTTTGAAGGAACTTAATAAGGGACAAACTGGTGAACGATTACCTATTCGTTACACACATATGGAAATTCATCCCTCACTAATTCTGGGAGTATTGGCTTCTAATATTCCCTTCCCAGATCATAACCAGTCTCCTAGAAATTGTTATCAGTCAGCTATGGGTAAACAAGCCATCGGTATTTATGCTACTAACTATAGACAGCGTTTGGACACTCTCAGTCATATTCTTAACTATCCTCAACAACCACTTGTTAAGACTAATATGCACAAGCTTCTTAATAGTAGCAATATGCCTTGTGGGATTAATGTTATTGTGGCTATAGCAACTTACACCGGATTTAATCAAGAAGATTCAATTATGGTGAACAAGTCATCTGTTGACAGAGGAATGTTCAATAGTACATTTTTTAGAACTTATAAGGAACAATGCAACAAAAATTTATCTACAGGAGAAGAGGAAGAATTTTGTAAAAAAGATATTGGTGAGTCTCAGGGACGGCGTCCCTTCAACTACGACAAACTGGGAGAGGATGGTTTCGTAGACGAGGACGTTTTTGTGAATTCAGGTGACGTTATGATCTCAAAATATATGCCTCAAAAAGTTCAAAACTCTGTATTCATTAATAAGGATAACAGTGTTGTTGTAAAAAATAACGAATCAGGTTATATTGATAAAAAATATGCACATGACAAATATTTCAAGAATACATCTGCTGAAGGTTATCAATTCGCAAAGGTACGAGTAAGGGATTTACGTCAACCAACTATTGGAGACAAATTGAGTTCAACGAGTGGTCAAAAGGGAACCATTGGAATGATGTATCGTCAAGAAGACATGCCGTTTAATAAGGACGGGTTGGTTCCTGATATTATCATCAACCCTCACGCTATTCCTAGTCGTATGACTATCGCACAGTTACTTGAAACTGTGATGGGAAAGGCTAGTACAGTATTGGGGTCTTATGGAAACGCTACACCATTCACGTCACTTAATATTGATGATTTAACAAACATTCTTCAAAAACAGTGTAACTTGGAGAAACATGGTAACGAAATTCTTTACAATAGCAGAACCGGTGAACAAATGAAGACAACTATCTTCATGGGTCCAACCTATTATCAACGCTTGAAACATATGGTTTGTGATAAGATGCATTCAAGAAATAGTAACGGTCCTATTGTACTTCTTACGAGACAACCTGCCGAGGGTAGGGCGCGCGAGGGCGGTTTGAGGCTTGGTGAAATGGAAGTAGAATGCAACTGGGCGCACGGAACGATGTATTTTTTGAAAGAACGCTTTATGGAATGCTCTGACAATTACAGAGTGTTTGTATGTAAAAAGTGTAATAGGATTGCTAACGTTAATCCTGATAGACAAAAGTACAAGTGTTTGTATTGTAATAATAGTGTTACTTTTGCTGAAATTAGGATTCCATTTGCTAGTAAACTATTACTTCAAGAAATTCAAAGTATGAGCATAGGCACAAAATTCATCACAAACTAATCTTCAGAGTAAGAACCCCCAATGTTTTTTTTTAAAGCACCTGTGTAAATATATCCTTATCTTTTTTTTTATTATCTAGATATAAATATGATGGAATACAAACTTTTTATACAAATATTTCTTATAGTTGTGATGCTATTATCAATAGTTGTAGTATATCAAATCAATATAGTTCAGATTACTAAGAAAAAAAAAATGATAGAACAATTTGTTGAAAAAGTTTCAACAGGGGGTGACCCAGAACCTTTTACAAGAGACGATTTTAACATATATTCTAATGTCATTGGGGTTTTTAAAAGTACTATCGGTAAAGAACCAACTAGTGATGAATTATACGCTTGTTACTTGAAAATAAATTCCAAAGAAATGTCTTTAGCCGAGTTGGAAACATTATTAACAGAAGAACCAATCAATTATAGAGTATTCTTGTTCCCAGAGACTGAGAGACTTCTAGTTGACGAGGAAAAATCAGCAGAAGAAATAGAAGTCTCTAACGACGAAAAAATAACAAGTGATATTAAAAGGACACCCAATGAAGAAATACGATTGACTGATAAAGGAAACAGTGTACAATATATTATTAACAGACCCACTATTTACAATATTGGAACATCCGGATCGAAAAAAGCTTTCGATGTTTCTACTGACGAAACAATAAACTCGATGAATAAAATTATAGAACAAAGAGATGATATTCACGAAGAAGAAACCATAAATGATAACGATAGTATTGATGATGAGGTTGAAGGATTAACTGAAAATTTCGAATTATTCAATAAAGATCCTACAAAAAGTGTTAAAGATGTTGAAAAGAATAAAAAACTAACACAAAATAGATGTTTAACACAGGACGAATTCGAAGAACAAAATAAGTATGCGTCTCAACAACAAATAAGAAATTTGAACGAATTAAAATTTGGATGTACGCGAAGTAAACAACGCACAAAAATAGCACACAAATATGATGACATGGTCCTGAGACACGATCAACTTTGGAGAATGCCTGAAAAAAAACCACCTGTTTGTAAAAAAGGTAACTGTTCTGTCAATGCTATGCAAGTTCAGTCCTCACTGATTGGTACTCTCATATCGGATTCGGAAGACACAAAAATTGGATCGATTATGCCCGGCTTTAAATATAAAGAAAAATAGATATTTTAATAATTACAAGACCAGTTATGTTCTCCTAATTTTTATATTTAATTTTTATTATTTTACATAATGTATTATTTTATTTAATTATTCGTAATTCACATTTTATCTTTTAAAGAAAGAAAAGGATCAAGTATACAAATTTGATAATGAGTAATAATATTGAATCTATGGCAGTATTAATAGGGATAAACTACGTAAAATCTCCAAGTTCCAGACTTAGAGGATGCATTACAGACGTTAATAATATGGCTCATTTTTTAAAAGAGACATTAAACTATGATGTTATAGATGTTTACACAGATGTTAAAGATGAAACAAAAACAAGATCAAATGCGATTATTATTAGTCTTTTGAGACTTGCTAGGGACTCGCATCGTTATAAACTTAAAAACGCATGGATACATTTTAGTGGACATGGTTGTAGTATACCAGACGCGACTGGAGACGAACAGAATTATTTAGATGAGTGTATTGTACCATCCGATTATGAAAAAACAGGTGTTATACCGGATGATGTATTGAAGAAAATATTATGCAAGTTTTATAAAGATACAACCGTTACTTGTATTTTTGACTGTTGTCATTCAGGAACCATTGGCGATCTTACATATAATTATAATACTGATGAGCATGTGCCTACACTAGAGAATACAACCTCAACATGTTGCGCTAAAGTAACAATGATATCTGGTTGTATGGACTGTCAAACTTCTGCGGATGCTTATAATGTACAAGGTTTAAGAAAATTCTCTGGAGCAATGACATCATGTTTGTTGGAAGTATTGCAAACCGAAGAATTAACGTTCAATGTTATTAAAAAATTGAGATATATATTGAAACAAAAGAATTTCGAACAAATACCTCAATTATCTACAAGTTTTATAGTTAATAAACACACAATATTGTGTCGATCACAAAAATAAAATATTTTTTTTTTACATTTTTTTTACATTTTTTTCTTTTTTACTTTACTAGATAAGGAATCATGTTTATCTAAATTATCCATACATTCGTTTAAAGAACATATAATAGAATTCTTTTTATTTTTTAATTCATTTTGTACTTCCATTCCGAATGATGAAAAGAAAATAGGATCCTTACAAGAAGCTTCTTCGAATTGTTCATTAACATAATTACATGCTTTCTCATAAACGTCTATTTTTTCATCAATTTTTTTAGATGAAATTTTTCTCACTAGATTGTTTGCATTTTTCAAAACATCGTCCATTTTTTCCGAAAAATGTTTCAAAATTTCTTTTAAACTATTATTATTATCCAATTTGTCTTTGATTTCATTTTCACGATGTAATATTTCAGCAAGTAGTTTATTATCCATTTCAAATAAAAAAAAAATTAAAGAGTAAGTTTCCTATTTTAATATATGGGGATATTTTTTTCCAAATAGTGTTTCCTACAAAGAGGCTCGTATAAATCACCAATGCCAATTATATTTATTTCTTCGATATTATTTTTGATTTTTCTATGTGAAAATAAAGCTTTGGTTCCATCACGACATATCAAACACATAGCTTTAAGTTTAATAATCGAGTCACATAATGGAATTATTGAAATCATTTGTCCGAAAGGTTGCCTCTTAAAATCAGTGTCTAATCCACAAACAACCACGTATTTATTATCCCTTTCAACCGCAAGTAGAATAAAATCTAAAAGATCAGGGAAAAATTGTCCTTCGTCTATAAAAATGGATTTCACGTTCTCATAGGATAGTGTTGTTGTGAGTGGAACTAATAAATCTAACGTGATCGCATTCATTTTATGATGATCATGGGTACACACACTACCTTCACAATATCTTTTATCTGATATATGGTTTATAACCAATATGTTATCATATATTAAACGCGATTTTGTAATCCGTTTTTGAAGTTCTGTACTTTTACCACTAAACATACATCCTATGATAATATCTAATTTTCCTGTTTTAAAATCCATTATTTTCTAAAATTTGTTAGAACAATCAAGTTGTTAAAGTTT
>Ga0222671_1000384_pt1 | contig 14107 bp, 22 predicted proteins | sample AntAcemetagen797_FD_179849 | JGI IMG/M metagenome (GOLD analysis project Ga0222671, IMG submission 179849) | Saline water microbial communities from Ace Lake, Antarctica - #797 | ecosystem: Environmental > Aquatic > Non-marine Saline and Alkaline > Saline | place: Antarctica: Ace Lake... | reverse complement strand
CTGCTGGAACCCATCGGAAACATTCCGCCAGTTGAAGCCGAACAACGCTACTACGCCATGCTGGACGAACCAGCCATGGCAGCATAACTTAAACCAAATAGCCTCCGACAATTCCGGGGCGGTTCATCTTTGCCATTCGTTCTCTCCTTCATAGCAAATATTACTCCGAAGAGACCGGTACTAAACCGTGACAAGACCATTTTAGCATGCTGTCCAAATTCGCCGGACCACTTCAAGCTGTCGTTGCCAGTCTCCAGAATGTAGCGGTGCGTGAGCCGGTCGAGCAAGGCGGTGGTCATCTTTGCGTCACCGAAGAGCGTTGCCCATTCACTGAAGCTCAGGTTGGTGGTGATGATCACGCTGGTCCGCTCGTAGAGTTTGCTGAGAAGGTGGAACAGTAGCGCGCCGCCTGATGTGCTGAACGGCAGGTATCCCAACTCGTCCAGGACCACGAGGTCCGTCTTTACCAGTGCCTCAGCGATTTTCCCGGCCTTGCCTATGGCCTTTCGCCGCGCCGCGCATGAACTGGTGCAATGCGGACCTTTCTGCCGTTCGCTTCAACGGCGAGAGCCGACATTCAAACAATTATGAATCCAAAGTTCTTTCTGCAGTGCGTACCGCTAAGAGCCTGATTTAAAAGTCAGGTAATGTTTTCAATGCGATAAGGTTGAGGCAGCAGCGGAAAAGGAAAGCTGTGGGTTCTTGAAGCCTTGCAGCGCTACAATCCCGCAAAATGCCGCTACGTTGCCGCCATTTTAACTCGTTGTTTTCGTTGCGGTACTTTTGAATCAGACTCTAAGAGCCCTTTGGGTTCATTCTTCAAATGTTCAATTATGACTAAATCTGACTGAACTTTTGTCTGTAAACAGCCGGTGTAACGCTGGTATTGCTTTTGAATACCCGCCGGAAGAAACTGACGTTCTCATAGCCTGCTTCCCGGGATATGTCCTCAAACGATTGATCGGTATTTATCAGGGCCATTTTTGCCGCCTCAATCCTTACCAGTTGCAAATACTTTATGGTGGTCTCACTTGTCGCTGACTTAAAGCGCCGGTTAAATTGCCGTAGGCTCACGCCGGTTCTTGCCGCGAGTTCATGCAGATTGACGTTTTTTTGATAATTCTCTTCTATCCAGTTCTGAGCCTTCAGTATTCCTCTGTCACTATGATTTTTTTCCGGGACGAACACAGAAAAAGGCGCTTGGGAGATCCGGTCCAGATCCGCCATGGTACAACGGGCGCTTTGCAGAGCAATTTCCCTGCCGCAGAATTTTCGGATCAGATACAGCGACAAGTTCAAATCCGCTGTGATTCCGCCGCCACAGAACAAATTCCCCTCGTCGGTGACCATCAGGTCTGTGCGCAGCTTCACCTCCGGATAGGTTTTTTTGAATTGCCGGGCCATGCCCCAATGGGTGGTCGCGCTTTTGCCGTCAAGCAGGCCTGTGGCAGCCAGAGTGAAAGCGCCGGTGCAGACGCTTGCAAGATCCGCCCCGTTTTTACTCCATTTTCCGAGCCAGTCCACGCGTGCAATATGGGCCTCGCTTTGCAGATCAAAAAAGAAACCCTGCGATGGGATAATGATCAAATCCACGTCTCTAATGTCATGCATTGCGCAGGCAGGCACGACCGGAACCTGATTGAGCGCCATGACCGGTTGTCCGTCAGAGGTGACAATTTTTACCTCAAAAGCGGGGTCAGGACGCTTGCCCATTGTCACATTCCACATCACCCCCGCTTGCAGGAACATATCCATGGGCGAGGCGATTGTTGATAGAATGCACCCTTCTGCAGCCAGAATAACAACTTTTTTCATACCAAATATGTCCTGATCAGACTTTATATATCTCTTATGGCGCTATTGGCCGGTGTCGGCATGCCCTAATTTGATTCCATCACCGCGCGGTAAAAAAACCGCGCATTCCGTTGAACTAAACCAAAGGAAATACCAATGCCCGCATATATGATGTCGAAAGTGACCGTGACCAACAAAGAGAAATTCGAAAGCTACCTTACAGAAACAAAAACCGTCGGCGCAAAATACGGCGGCAAACCAGTTGTAGTCGGCACACAACCCAAGATGCTGAATGGCGAAAGCGATGGCCATCACATGGTGTTTGTAGTTGAATTCCCGACGATGGAAAAGCTCGACGCCTGGCACAGCTCAGACGAATACCAAGCGATTGTATCCTTGCGTGACGAAGGATCTGAACAACACATGGTGGCCTATGAAGGCAAGGTGATGTCGCCCTCATAACGATCCAAATGGGCGTCATACAGATTGCTGTGCGACGTCCTTAAATCCCCATCTCCATAATCCGCATTACCCAAATATCTTTAATTAGGATGTTGAACGTCGGCAATTTTCGCATCAAGCCGATTCATCCGACAAAATGCTGCGTCCTGCACGAATGTCAGCAATGGCGGGCCGCACCGCAGCATATTGAAGTGGTGATGAAGGTCCGCAGTGGGCCACCTCTGACACATCTAAACTTCTGCGTTTGAACCGCCCCCAGTTTGCCGGAGGCTGTTTGGGTTAAGTTATGCGGCCATTTCTCGTTCGTCCAGCATTGCGTAGAAATTCCGTTCAGCCTCGGCTGGCGGAATGTTACCGATGGGTTCCAGCAGGCGGCGGTTATTGAACCAGTCGACCCATTCCAATGTGGCGAATTCGACCGCTTCGAAGTTGCGCCAGGGGCCACGTCGGTGGATCACCTCAGCTTTGTATAGGCCATTGATCGTTTCCGCGAGCGCGTTGTCATATGAATCTCCAACACTTCCAACGGATGGTTCGATGCCCGCTTCGGCGAGGCGCTCGGTGTATTTTATGGACACGTATTGACTGGTCTTGTCCCGCTTACGTTCCGGTCTCTCAACCCATTTATGCGGCCTTTCGCTCAAATGCCAAGGGGTTTTTGCCACCTAGTGCGCATTCCGGAGTATCCGGCCGGTCATTCCGGCGACATCCGGCCACTTAAACCGGGGTATCCGGCCACCCTTTCTAGGCGGCTGCGGGCCTGAGTTTTTGGTTATCAGTTTTAGGCGCTTTCGTCACCTGTTTTGAGTTTGGTCTTTCGCATGCTCTGGCCGTCAAGTTCGACGTGATAGGCGTTGTGAACGAGGCGGTCGAGAATGGCGTCAGCGAAGGTGGGTTCGCCGATCACATCATGCCAGGCGGCGATGGGCAACTGGCTGGTGATCAAAGTTGATCCGGCCTCGTATCTGTCTTCGACAATTTCCATCATGTCACGTCGCTGGCTTGCATCGAGGCGATCTGGTCCTCAATCGTCGAGGATCAGCAATTGGGTTTTTGTGAGGGCTTTGAACAGGCGCGGGAAGCGTCCGTCCCCATGTGCCAGTTCGAGTTCGCCGAACAGCCGCGGCATGCGTTTGTAAAGCACGGTGATGCCGTCCCGACAGGCGGCTTGCGCGAGGGCACAGGCCAGCCAGGTTTTTCCTACACCGCATGGGCCCGTGATCATCAGGTTGCGTTTGTCTTTGATCCAGCGCCCGGTCAGCATCTGCTGGAACAAGGCTTTGTCGAGGCCGCGCCGGGTTTTGTAATCCACGTCTTCCGCAGATGCACCTACATGGCGCAGCTTTGCCGTGCGCATGCGGCTCTGGAAACGCTTGGTCTCACGACTGGCGGTCTCGCGATCAGTGAGTAGGCCCAAGTTTTGCGGGCATTAAAAGCCTTTCGGCTTCTGTTGGTTCGAGTTCAAGTACACCGCCGCCATAGCTTCGCCCTTCAATCTCTGCCGAAGCCGCTGTCAGATAGGTATAGGTGTTGGCGATGACCGCGCGCGGGTTCTCGCCCTTACAGCGCATACGGTGGATCGTATCGGTCGATGTCGCTTGCGTCGTGTTCAACACCACACGGGGGAAGTCATAAATCTGTCGGAAGACAAACCCGTCCGGCACCCAAACCGACGGCACCGCATACCAGGGCGTGCGGATTGAGCACTTGTATCCGGTATGAACCTTTTCTGCCTCTCCCAAACGAATATAGCGCTCAAGCGCTCCTTTGGGTTTCGAACCGTTGATCGGGGCAAGGTGGAGCATATGAACGCGCTGATCCTGCGACGACAGGTTCTTCCAATCCCGTTTTCCGACTGTCGCTCCTTGAAGATGGGCGGAACGGGAAATCAATGGAATTGTGTGACCTTCAAGACCGCGCTCTTCAATCTCGCTTTGCCGCAGAACGAAAAACTGATTTTTGCCCGTAACAATGCCAACATTAACTGATGCAAAAGTGCTCAACGGCGTTGCCACACCGGAAGCGCGGAGCTCTCTCATGAACGAAATTTCTTCAGCGTTCAGGAAATATTTGAGCCACTTCTCGCTATCGTGACATATTGTTTTAGGCGACGCACCTTTCAATACCGACGAAGGTTTGCGCTTAACAATCTCTGCGACAGAGTTGCTCTCGGTCAATGTAACCTTGCACGGGTTGCTTTTCGTCGGCTCTGCTCGCGCCTCATCGGCGAGAAGTAAGAGCACTTCCTGCTCTGCTTTTTCGAAGAACAACTCATTGCAGGCAATCAAGTCTATCTTGCCAAATCTGTCAGTCAGAAACGAGCGAAGTTGAGCAGCATAGCTGACCTGCAACAGTTCTGCTGGCAACACCAACGCCATTCGACCACCAGCCTTTAATGAGGCCGCAGCAGCTACAACGAAGGGCACCCAGATATTTGTCAGTCGATTAGGAGAAAGTCCCTGACCTTTCATGATATCGATGGCGCGGCTTCGGTGCGGTTCGGGAAAACTTTGATAGCGGATAAATGGTGGATTGCCGACAACCGCATCGAATAGCGGACGGTCCGGGCGGTTCCACCATGCAAAGAAATCACTTGTCTCGACAACGTCAGCCGCGCGATGGCCAAGTTGACCCTTGAGCCGTTGGCGCGCTTTGTCGGCCTCATCCGAAAATATCTCTACCCCAAACAGATGGTTCGCACGGGCCGGACCCTTTGCCCCAAGCGTTGCCAGCCGATCTGCGGCGGCGAGCAGGAATGCCCCGTCACCGCAACTTGGTTCCAGGATCATGTCATCGGCATCTCGGATCGCCCAAGAACAAAGCCAGCGGGCGAGATTGTCCGAAGTATAGTATCCACCACGTAGTTTGTCGGCGTTGAGTTCAGTAAAGCGCCCACTATTTGTAATTTCTCCGAAAGATATTTTGGAATTTCGCTTAGTAGTAAAATTAGGTAGTACGGTCATCGCGACTGACCTACATGAAAAAGCGGTTGTTCGTCCTGAAGCAGCCGTTCAATCGCCTCGCGTACTACCCAAGCGACGGAAACCTTGTTTTTATTTGCGACTTCAAACAATTCTGCATGACACTCAGGAGTGAGGCTAACGGAGAGACGATGAACGGATTTATCCAATTTTTTCTTCATTCGTGGTGATTGCGGCATGGCTTGGAATCCTTGTTTGCACCACGCAACATCACTGTGGTGCAAAAGACAAAGCGCTATCTTCAGTTAGTCCAGTGTCTTGTAGCTTTAGTAAAACAAGAACATTATAATAGACTGAATGGTGTCGAGGTTGGCATTAGAAATGCGACTTCAAATCGTGATTATCGCGAATTGAGATTTCAGCATCTGAAAACTCTTCGGCCAGGGTATCATATACGGCGCACACATTGGGGCGCTCCAACAGCTTCTTTTTCAGATCGTCCAGGTTCATCACGTCCTCTTTCTCAATGCCTCAAACCAGTCTTGGCTGCTCTACCGGAGTGGGCAAGCTGGCCTTGGTCGGCAGCTGGAGAATGGTTTCGCCTGTTTCCTTGGCCGCGACAGCATCCAGAATTCCGGATCGACGTCAAACCAGTGACCAAACCGCAAGGCAGTATCGCCGGTAATGGCGCGTTTGCCGGAAATGATCTGGCTGACGCGATTGGACGGGACGTCAATCTGGCGCGCGGATTCGGTCGGCGTGATGCCGAGCTCTTTGAGCTCGTCTTTCAAGATCGTGCCAGGATGCACAGCACGTTTAAACATAGAGGGCTCCTTTCATGGCTCTAATGGTAGTCAACAATTTCAACCTCGGATGGGCCTGCCTGTCCGTCCGGCCATTCATAACAGACACGCCATTGATGATTGATGCGAATGGAGTACTGCCCTATCCGGATAATTTTTTTTGCCTACAACAATGCTTCGCGTTTTCGCTGTAACTCCTCAATATCTGGAAAATTATTTTGTTTGTAAAACTCCTCTTGTTCAAGACAAACTTTTTTAGTTTTCTTGAAAATGAATTTTTCTGCTCGCGGTAATATAATACGATTGTCCCATTTTTTTTCTTTTAGCCAGTACTTTTGATGAACACCAACACCCAGTTCATCCGCAAACGCAGTCTCCCATTCACTTCGTTCATCGTCCGACAATACGCCTGTTATCATGCGTACAAATTCCATCCTATAGGCTGTATAGGCCGCCTCCTGGGTCTCCATTTGGGTCTCGATTGCGGATATCGCTTTTAGTTTTTCCAGTCGTTCAGCAAGCCGCTGTTGTGCTTCTTCCTCAGCCTCTTTGGTATTTTTCTGGAAGAGAGAAATTTGATCCCGATAATCTTCATCAACTGCCCGCCGAAACCACGCGCCGGGCTTTTTCACTTTCCCCGCTTTCAGACCTTCTTCCAATTTATCGAGATTGCCCGAAATGCGCGTGGGATCACTTTCCCCATAGAGATTGATGTATTTTCTGGCTTCATTTTCTTTGATGCCGTGGGACAACATACGAGCCGTAAGCGCGTGGTCTGTGTACTCCCCTGCCCCGGCGTCTGCGGTTTCTTTGAAAACCTCTTTCACTTGAATAGTGAAATCCAATGTCTCAACGCTTCGACCAGATTTTCGCTCACGGTATGAAATGTAGAGGTCTGTACGATCGTTTATTTCAGCGACGGCTGGTGCAATCACCCGCGCTTTGAAGTTTTTGTACTCTTTGTATTTCTTCTCAATCCGCAACATCGTTTTGATCTCAGCAACGCTTAATGACCGCTTCCTGATCTTTCGATATTGATTGAGCAGGTCATATAGCCGGATGCTGTATGCGCTTTTCATAGCCATGAGGTCACGCAAATATGCCGTCGTGAAATTGGCCTTTAGGTCGAGCAAATACGGTGTAAGGGTAGGATCAATTGAAAGGTCAATGAACCCCTGCCCTACTCGATATCGAGCTGAGCTAACCAGCGACACTTGCAGATATTCATCATCCTCAAGACTGCCAATTTCAACCAGTCGGCCAACCATGCCAGCGGTAGCGGCGGCAATTTGCTGGTACACATTCTTATTGTTTTCCAGCCCCACAAATTTTGCGAGTTCCTTTATTGTCACCCGGTATTTTTGAAAATCCCTATCCTCTGGCCTAATCTCAGAGATTAGCCACAGCATGATCCGCTGTTGATGGAGAGTGGTTTCGTAGCGAGCTTCAATCAGCTTGTTTGAACGGACGACCAGTGCGTCTTTTTTTGGTGTGATATTACGAATCTCCATAAAAATGTGAGTTTCATAATATCATAAAGGCTACATTTGACAAATGTTTCATGTAGCCTAAACATGACGTCTGCCAGGCCAATTTCGTAACCGTTGACCCTCAACTTGTCATTTTTCGAGAAAGAGCCTTTATGACAAATGTCGCCCTTAATTTGTAGCCGTTCAGAAAATGTCGTTATTTTTCAACACCCTCAATTTGTAGCCGTTGACCCTTAATTTGTAGCTTTTCACCCTCAATTTGTAGCCGTTGACCCTCAATTTGTAGCCGTTAGGCCTATTTTACCCTTATTTATCAATATATTATCGCGCCGAAAACTATAAAACTATAAAACAATAAAACAACAGCAGTCCGCTTTTTCAAATATGAGAACGAAGAAGGCAGGCTCGATCACCTTTCCTACTAATCCTCAAAACAATCAGTTTCGTGCAGCTTGGCGAGTAAGAAGGCAGCTTGCGGAACCATGCCCGCTTTTCCCTTCAAGGCCTGGGCCTCTCGTTTTGTCAGCGACAAGGTAATCTTTACAGATCGCTTGTCTGCTACTGGAGGCCGACCAATTCGCTTTCTGCTTTTTGGTGCTGCCGGGGCTTTGTCACTGGAGGCTGTTTGGGTCGAGCTTTTGAGAACACTCACCGGCTTTCTCTCTGCCGCCATCGCGGCTTTGAGATCTGCGACTGATTTTTTCATAGCTATTTTTTCCCGCTTATATACTCATAAATTTCGTCGAACTGGTGTGCTGGCAGCGCATAGTTATATGCGTCAATCCCTCCCCCATCGACTAACTCACGCAGCGATTTTTCCTGCTCAAAGATGGCGTCAAAACCGGCTGATAATTTCAGCGGCAACATCGGCCATTCCTTTTCGGTCATGGCCTCAATCATTTCTTTGATCCGGAGAAACTCTTTACTCAGATTCCATGGATGCAGAGAATTTTCATTGCCCGTCCGCTTCAATTTGGTGGCCACGAGTAAGATGTTTTTGTTGATTTCCGCCACTTCATTGATGGTGTGGACGGTTGAAATGATCGCTTTTGTCTCGTTTGGAACTGGCACAATCACTAGATCAGACTGAGTGATTGCAGAACGGATGCTTGGTGCACTGCCGCCGCTTAATGTTCCACCCAGATCAAACACCACATCCATATCATCTGGAATTGTTGGAAACTCGTCGTTGGGTGCCACCACCAGGCAGCGATCTTCATCAGTAATCCGCTTCAACACGGAAAACCCGTGGTATTCATCATTGGTGGCAATCAAACAGTCACGATCAAACGCGATGTTGGTGCTGATTGGGGTCTTCCCCACTCCGCCCTTGGCTGAAAACACAGTTATCTTCATTCGGTAATCCTATCATGCGTTTTCGATCATATCAAAAAGTTGTAAACATATAGATACAACCAAAAGGCTTAAAACCTATTAACCTTTTTGAAACGTCCGAAATGTTTAGATCATACTGATAGTATCAATACTATTTAAAATGAACAAAATGACCAGCGCACCAAACCACTGGAGTGTGTTTTTGTTTTGTTCAGAATCACACTTCGTAAATCACCAATGCAAACCGAGTAAGGGATACAGCGCGCTCTATTCGGCCCAAAAATCGCTTGTGAGAGGCGAGAGGGGGATTGGTCACGTTTTCCCTTATTGAATAAAGGACACCGCTCAGCGAGGCATTTTGAGCGTTTTGTAAAAACCGCAATCTCTGATGTCAGGCATCTGACATCTTGATGGCAACTAGGCGCTTTTTTATAAAAGGGGGGTGGGCACTAGCATGCCCACCCCCACGGAAATATTTTTCCGATTTAACGGCTTTATCAAGCCCTCAACTGGCCCGCCAACTGTCTCGGGTAACCCCGACTTCAACGCCTCACCACATGTCCAACAGACAAAGGCAGGGGACTTCGCATGCCTAAAAGACATACTCAGCCTGATGCATTGAAGTCGGGGTTACCTCCGACAGTTGGCGGAACCAACCTAACCAACGAACTTTGGCACCTTGCCGACGATGTAACCAACCTCGACACTCGCCGGATCTTTGCCGTCCGGTAATACTACCGACCGAACGAGGCAATTTTGGGCGAGACGGTCAACAACCTTCCGGCGAGCCTTATCAGCCCCACCATCAAACATGACGTGCACGCACGCCACGCCGCTCAACAGAGCGACTTGCTCGTCAGAAATAGATGAACCCAACAGCGCCACGGCTGGAATACCCAGTTCGTGCAAATGGATGACGTCAAAGACGCCCTCAACCAACACCACCTCATTTTGGCGAGCCGCCAAAACACGGTGCAGATTGAACAACACCAGGCTTTTGTTGAAATCCTTGGGCAGCTTGTATTTTGGCTCATCGTCTGGCTGTTCCTTGCCAACCCAACGACCCATATAGGCAACAAGCTCGCCTTCGATGTTGTTAGAGGTGGTTCGGGAAAACTGCACAGCCGGGATAAGTGGATTTTCCGCGCAATAGCAGCATGATGCTGCGAGCGAGGAGATGACCATGACGAGACGACCGCGCCGGAACCACAGCCCGGCATTCGAGGCGAAAGTGGCTGTTGCCGCGATCAAAGGCGAAAAGACCCTGATCGAATTGGCGCAGGACTTTGATGTTCACCCCAACCAGATCAAGCAATGGCGTGACCAGTTGCTCGAAGGTGCGACCGGAGTATTTGGCGATGGGCCGAAAGCCGAAGCTGAACCGGCCATCGATGTGAAGACGCTGCATGCGAAGATCGGAGAGTTGGCGCTGGAGAACGATTTTTTGTCCGGCGCGCTCGGCAAGGCGGGTCTGTTGCCGAGCGCAAAACGATGATCGACAACAGCGCAAAGCTGAGCGTCAGCCGACAAGCCATTCTGCTGGGGATCAGCCGGGGCAGCGTCTACTACCAGCCCCGCCCGGTGTCGGATGCCGATCTGAAACTGATGCACCGGATCGACAAGCTGCACACGGCATTCCCCTTTGCAGGCAGCCGGATGCTGCAGGGTTTGCTGGTGCAGGAGCGGTTCAAGGTGGGGCGATTGCATGTCGCCACACTGATGAAACGCATGGGGATCGAGGCACTCTATCGCAAACCGAACACCTCGAAACCGGCGCCTGGACACAAGATATACCCCTATCTGCTGCGAAAGCTGCCCGTGACGCGACCCAATCAGGTCTGGGCAATGGACATTACCTATATCCCCATGGCCCGTGGCTTCATCTATCTGGCCGCCGTGCTGGATTGGTTCACCCGCCGGGTGCTGTCCTGGCGAGTCTCGATCAGTTTGGAAGCGGACTTCTGCATCGAAGCTTTAGAAGAAGCACTGGCCCGTCACGGCAAGCCCGACATCTTCAACACCGACCAGGGCAGCCAGTTCACCTCGACCGAGTTCATCAAGGTGCTGGCGAGCCAGGAGATCAAGATCAGCATGGACGGAAAAGGGGCCTGGCGCGACAACGTCTTCCCCTCTCTGCGATGCAAGCATCGCCTGCCGGGCAATGGTCGAGCGGCTATGGAGAACCATCAAATATGAGGAGGTCTACCTGCACGCCTATGCCAACGTCCCGGAGGCACGCGCATCGATCGGGCGCTACAGCGGCTTCTACAACGGGCGACGCCCACATTCATCGCTTGACGGCAAAACCCCCGATCAGGCTTACTTCAACCCGCTGACGCCGGTATCGATGGCAGCGTAACCGAGGCGGGAATCCACTTACGAAACCCCCGGAACCTGTTCAGACAAACCGAACCACCTCTGTTTTCCCGTCGCGTCATTGGCTGGGCTGTCAGCAACCGCATGAAACGGGATCTGGCAATCCGCGCTCTTGATATGGCGGTCGCACTGCGTCAGCCACCCGAAGGGTGCATTCATCATACGGACCGCGGGTCGCAATACTGCTCCCATGACTACCAAAAGCGTCTGAAAAAGCACAGTTTCAAGGTGTCGATGAGTGGCAAAGGCAATTGCTATGACAATTCCATGGTTGAAACGTTCTTCAAATCTATCAAGGCTGAGCTAATCTGGCGCACGCGCTGGGAAACAAGACGCCAAGCAGAAGGAGCTATATTCCAGTATATCAACGGATTTTATAACCCAAGACGGCGACACTCGTCGCTAGTGGATTGATTGAGAGATAAGAGTCCTGAAGGGATTCCGTTTTTGTTTAGGTTGTGCGAAAATGTGGAATGCGCACCGGGATAACCTTCGAAGTTTCCGCCGCCGAGCGTGCTCGGCTCCAATCCATCGTCGCCGCACCGGCGTCTCCGCAGAAGCACGTGTGGCGGGCAAAAATCATCCTCATGAGCGATGAAGATCTGGGAACGGTCGCCATTATGGCGGCTACCGGCAAATCGAAGACATGCGTCTGGCGCTGGCAGGAGCGTTTCATGTCCGAGGGTGTTGATGGCCTTTTGCGCGACAAAAGCCGCCCGCCCGGCATTGCGCCGCTCGCCCCGGAACTGGTCGATCGGGTCGTCGCGCTGACCCTGGAAGCGCCAAAGCAGGAAGCCACTCACTGGACTGTTCGTGCGATGGCAAAAGCTGTCGGGATCGCAGCATCCTCAGTCGTCAAAATCTGGCACGAGCACGGGCTCGCGCCGCACCGCTGGCGCAGCTTCAAACTGTCGAACGACAAGGCCTTTGCGGAGAAACTCCACGATGTCGTCGGCCTCTATGTATCGCCGCCAGCCCACGCCATCGTACTGTCCGTCGATGAAAAGAGCCAGATACAGGCGCTCGACCGCACCCAGCCTGGTCTGCCCTTGAAGAAAGGGCGCGGTGGCACGATGACGCATGATTACAAGCGCCATGGAACCACCACCCTGTTTGCCGCCCTCAATGTGCTCGACGGCTCAGTGATCGGCCGCAATATGCAGCGGCATCGTCATCAGGAGTTCATCCGCTTCCTCAATGCCATTGAGGCACAACTGCCGAAGGACAAGGCCGTCCACGTCATTCTCGACAACTACGCTACCCATAAGCAGCCGAAGGTTCGTGCCTGGCTGGCAAGGCATCCACGATGGACCTTCCACTTCGTGCCAACATCATGTTCCTGGTTGAACGCTATCGAGGGCTTCTTCGCAAAGCTGACACGCCGACGCTTGAAGCACGGCGTCTTTCATTCCGTCGTAGACCTGCAGGCAGCCATCAACCGCTTCATCAAAGAACATAACCACGAACCGAACCATTCATCTGGAAAGCCGACCCAGATGAAATCATCGCGGCCGTCAAACGAGGGCACCAAATGTTGGAACCAATCCACTAGGTGGCAAAAACCCCTTGGCATTTGAGCGAAAGGCCGCATAAATGAGTTGAGAGACCGGAACGTAAGCGGGACGAGACCACCCGCCACGTTTGCCGCTGTCGACTTCAACCTTCTTGACCCATTCGTTCAGCGTCTGAGGCGCACAGCCGATCTTGCCGGCTATAGATACAATCGCCGCCCATCGCGAAACGTGATCGCCCTCGTGGTCCAAAACCATTCGAACCGAACGCTCGCGAACTGGAGAATATTTGTTCGTTGGCTTGTTTGTCATTGCTCTATCCTACTCAGGAGTTAGAGCATCCGGCAAACTGGGGGCGGTTCAGTGACGCCCCCTTCCTCGAATGTTCCTGTAAAAGCCCAAATATGCAGCTTCGAGCCAGCTACCCCCTATAGCCGATTAGTGCAACAAAGCCGGTTTGATCCAAAATGCTTGGCAATATGATTTTTCCCCGTTATAAGGAACAAGTTACTGAAATGTAACGATATCGTTAAAATAAACTCTACAACATTCAAAAAACTGGAGATGACTAAGATGGCCGTAAATAAGATGAACTCCTCGAGCAGCCTTGCCGAAGTCGTGGATCGCATCCTCGACAAAGGTGTTGTGATCGATGCGTGGGTGCGCGTATCCCTTGTTGGTATCGAATTGATTGCCGTTGAAGCGCGTGTGGTTATTGCTGGTGTCGACACATACCTAAAGTATGCCGAAGCCGTAGGCCTTACCGCCGAAGCACAAACTGCGTAACACCAGTTTGAGAAATTAACCCCAACTCTTTAGGAGCCGGGGTTAATTTTTTGGTTAAAAGTCCAACAATTCAGGAAGTGAGGTGCCGAGATGACTATAACTGCAGAAAAGTCGCAAATATCCCGTGCTTTTAGGGATTCGCATACAAAAAGATCGTATGAGATTAGCGAAATGAAGCAGTCGCTTGTGCGTCAAATCAAAGAAGGGCGGTCGTCGGCGCGTCTAATGTCGTCCGAATTGCATGAATCGATCCAGCGCGACCTGAAGAATATTTCCGAGCATGTTACTGCAAACCGCAGTGCAGCTTCAAATTTGGTTCTGCGCTACAAAGCAGGACGCAAGGTGAGCGCGAAAGCGTTAAAGGCAATGCTAGAAGCTGATCGTACTCGTCTGACCGTCAAGATTAAAAAAATGATGCTTGGATTAGAGCACGACCGCATCACAGCACGGGCGTCTAATCGAAGTTATATAGCCAGCCGAAAGGCAAAGTTAAAACAGAGTGTCGTGTCTCCATCCCAGGCGAAGACTAGTAGCCCGGCTCCGGTAACGTCTCCATCCCAGGCGAAGACTAGTAGCCCGGCTCCGGTAACGTCTCCATCCCAGGCGAAGACTAGTAGCCCGGCTCCGGT
>Ga0222671_1000364_pt1 | contig 14787 bp, 12 predicted proteins | sample AntAcemetagen797_FD_179849 | JGI IMG/M metagenome (GOLD analysis project Ga0222671, IMG submission 179849) | Saline water microbial communities from Ace Lake, Antarctica - #797 | ecosystem: Environmental > Aquatic > Non-marine Saline and Alkaline > Saline | place: Antarctica: Ace Lake... | reverse complement strand
ATCCATTATTGTTTTTTTTTTGTTATTTAATGTAAAATAAAGGGCGGTGTTATAATGAATACTCTATTGTTGTTTGCGTTATTCATAATTTTGGGCATGTTAATGTGTTTATTTTCGTTGTATACCATTAAAACCAATCAGAATTGTAAAAAGATTAAACAAATAGAAACATTTATTCAGGATGAAGAATTTATAGCTAAACAAAATTTGTACCCACCATTTGATCCTATAAATTTAAAAATTCACGAAGGGACCTTTTCACATGCTTGTTGTCCATCAACTTATTCAACGGACAGAGGTTGTCTGTGTGTTGATAAAGAACAAAATGAACTATTTCTCACTCGTGGAATGAATCGTACCGGTAAGAACTATACGAAACTATATGAAGAATTATAAGATTTATTATTTAAGATAAATATAAATTATTTAGAAAAAACACTTTAAGATAAATATAAATTATTTAGAGAAACACTCCCCCAAAAAAACACTTTATTATATATTCACAAAAATATATGATGAATTGTGAATATTGTCAATCTTTTAATTCATTAATTATAGATTATAGAGAAGGTATAACTGTATGCACCGAATGTGGTGTTGTATCTGAGGAAGGAATGGGTTTTTCTAGTCAATATCTTGATTCTATGTACGGATGTAATTCTTCTCAAGATTGTTTTAGATATCAAGATAATTACGATAAAGTATCTAATGAATGCAATGTTTGTGATTTAGTAAAAGATGAAGCTGAAGAACTAGAACAAAAAATGCTAAAATATAAAGTTGTTCGTGGGAAAAATGTAAAAGGATTTAAGGCTGCATGTTTGTTTTTATCTTTCAAAAAATTATCCCTTTCAAGAACGATAGAGGAAGTGTCAAAACAATATGGAATTTCTTCACAACTCTTATCAAAATCAATAAAAAATATTGAAAAATATATAAATTTTAACGATACTAATTTTAATGATATTGATCGTAATCCGATTGAAATATTAAATCGTTTTATAAGCATTATATTTTCGGAAGACAAAAACAAAACAACCAGAAAACAAGTAAAGAAAAGAGTAGAAAAAATATATGAAGAGACCGAACTCGTTTTTTTGGGAAAATCACCAAAAACGATTATTTGTTCTATAATCATATATCTTTTGGATAAAGAACCTAATCTATTCACAGAAAACGATATTGGAATTTCTAAAACGGAAATATGCCAACATTTAAATATTTCGAAAGTAACAATAAACAAGAGTATCAAATTGCTAATAGATTTTTATAAATAAATAGATTTTTTTAATCGTAGATCATTTTACGAATATTTTCTATTTTTTTCATGTTTAAATTTGTGTTCAACAATTGATCTACAAAGTTGACAACTATTGCTGCAGCTAAATATTCGATGCTGTGAAAAATAGAATTCTGCTTTGTCGAAATGACACGTGCACACTCTAACCTGCACTTTTTGACCAAAACCATTTTATCCTTATGCTTCATTTCAAGTCCTTGCATTTGAATAAGCTGAGTAACTTCTTCTTTGAGAGACAAGTCCCATTGTAACAGTGTTTTTTCATTAACTTCTTGATGATGATGATCGTCTTGTCTGAATATAGCGATCAGTTTATGAACTTCGGAAACGGACACCTTCATTTTTTTTGCCCATTTGTGCGTGATATGATCCGTCAAATATCGGTTCTTCAAAACTTCCTCAACAAGGTAGGACGCACAAATGATCTCTTTGATATCGTAAACTGCATGGTTAAACTTGTAGAAGTCGTGGATCGTGGTAAAGAAAGCTAGCGTGTTGATCAACTTGAACCGTTTACAGGTGCTTGATATCTTCTTCAACAGTTCGTGATCGATGACAGAACCACTAACATGGGTGCTGTTATCATATGATATCTGAAATTGACATTCTCTGTTGTCAACTACTCCGCATGAGACACAAACGCAATCACCTGAAACGTGATCGTTTAAGATCGTATTCTCTTCTCCACAGTTTGTGCACTTAGGAACGCTACTGGTCTCCATTTATAGAAGAAAAAAAAATTGGGGAAGAGAAGAAGGAAGATGCTTTTTTTTTTTTTTATGAGTACTTTGTGAGTGGACCCCTAGTATTTATAGATACATGTGAAGGTGTGATGTATTTTTGGAAACATTTGGAATAAACGTATTCACAATTTTTTCATTAAGAATAACGGGTAAAATGCATTTAGATTCATCATGGACTGTAAAACATTCGTCAATTTTATTTGAGTTTTCATTATATGTATGCATCATTTTAGAAAGATTGATGTTACTTAAAATCAATTCTATTGATCTTTTCAAATTTCTCACACCCGCTTCAGCCGGAGTTTTAGAAATGATGTAATTTAATATATCTTCTGAAAATACGACGTCTTCCTTTTTAATTGAGAATTGATTTTTCATTTCTGGAATAATAAATTTTTTAGCAATTTCTAGTTTATCTGTTCTATTATAATCTTTCGCAGAAATACGAATCATTCGATCCTTCAAAATTGGATTGATACAATCGTCATTATTATAAGTAAATACGATAAGACACTTTGATAAATCAAAAGGTATATCCGAAAAATATTTATCAAAGAACTGATCATTTTGTGAAGGGTCTGTCAAATGAATTAAAATATTAATAAGTTCTTGTCCTCGTTCAGTGTTACTTACTTTATCTAATTCGTCAAAATATAAGACGGGGTTCATACAGTTTGCTTTTATTAAAGAGTCTGTTATTTTACCCCATGTAGAACCCTCGTATGTAAAACCATGACCATCTAGATAAGAACCATCAGACGCTCCTCCCAAGGGAATGAATTGAAAGGGTAAGTCCAAAGCTCTACACACACAATCCTTAACCAGTGTAGTTTTTCCAACACCAGGACTTCCATGAATACCAATAACATTTCCTTTAGAATTCGGGTTTGCGATCCATTGAGCTAAAATTCTAATAATTTGATTTTTGGCGTCGTCATGACCATAAATAGTTTCCTTGAAAAAATCTTTAGTTTTGTTTATATATGAAGAGATTTCATCTGATGAAGACAAATTAGTTACGGGCAACTCTTTATATTTACCAAAAGGAACTTTCATTAAATTTTCAATTAAATTTTGATATTTTGTTTTTTCTCCATTAGATGAAGGCATTTGGTTCATCAAATTCAACTTTCTAATGGCAATAGACTTGGATTGTTCGTCCAATTTAGAACGCAATATTTTAAATCTAAGCGGTACAGATGTATCATTATAAAACGAAACAGCGGTATCTTGTTTAACATATATATGTTGTTCTTCTTCTGAAAGTTTTGTAAAATATAGTAGCTCTTTTTTAGTAAGTGATTTGGTGTATTTATATATATGTTTATCCGGAAAGAAATTTTCTTTATCCGTTTTTGGTTTGTATTCATCGTCCTCTTCTTCGTCATAATCAAGTGAAAATTTAATTGGAATAAGTATTGTCTTATTTTTTTTGGAGTATTTATTTTCTTTATTTTCTTCATCTTCATCATCTTCATCATCTTCATCATCTTCATCATCTTCATCATCTTCATCATCTTCATCATCTTCATCATCTTCATCATCTTCATCTGTTTTCTCAATTGAATCTTCATCTTCTACATCTGTTTCACTTTCATTATAGTCAAAATCATCCTCTTCTATATTTTCATCATATTTAATTCTTTTGTTTGAATTTTCCATTGGATTTTCATCACATGAATCTTTTCTTTTGTTTATCACAAGTTCTTCCCTTGGTTTAACAGATAACGTTGTTTGTGTACTAACTGTTTTTTTTGTGATAGAAAGTAGTGTACGTGAACGTGTATTGTAATGAGGATTATACATAATTAGTTTTATACACTTTATAAACTAGTTATAGAGTTATAGAGAATTAATTATAACAGAATTAATTATATACAGAATTATAGTTATGCGCACACTCACACACGTTATACACAATTAAGTTTATATATGCTTTCAAACAACAATATTGTTTTTAAACACAAATCAAATTTTAAACTATTATGATTTTTGAAACTAGAATATTTTTATTTTAAAAAAAAACATGTTTTAAAATTTGATTTATAAAAAAAACTATAACCCAAAATAAAATATAAACTTAAAAACAGTAACTTTATATTCTTTATTATAAAAGTATTATTTAAACGTATTCAAGTATGTCTTCTATTTACAAAGAGTTGTCTTTTGAAAATAACACGGAATTAATTCAAGGAATTCAGTTTACTGTGATGAGTCCTGATGAAATTAGAAGAATCTCTGTGGCTGAAATTGTATCTACCGATACTTTTTCAGGAAACGAACCTGTTATTGGAGGACTTTTTGACAACCGAATGGGAGTTATTGAACATAATAAAATTTGTAAAACATGTGAGCAAAAAAACACATTTTGTCCTGGTCATTTTGGACACATTGAGTTGTCCAAACCGATCTTTTACATTCAATTCTTTGATATGGTGCGCAAAATTCTCAAATGCGTTTGTTGGAGGTGTAGTAAGCTTCTTGTGGATGCGACAAACGAGGAGGTCCAAAGCATTATGAATAAGAAAATTTCTCGTCAGAAACGATTCGAGCTCATGTACAAGCTTTGTTCAAAAACAAAACGTTGTGGAGCTGATAATGTGGATGGATGTGGTGCCAAGCTTCCTAACAAAATTACCAAAGAAAAGATTGGTAGAATTTGTATGGAATGGAAGGACACCTCTGATGAGGAACAGGTCAAGAAACAAATTTTCAACGCAGAGGAAATTTTGATTATATTGAAGGGTATCACTAACGAGGATGTGGATTTACTAGGGCTTGGTGTTTTAGGCTTAGGTGATGATCATAATCGTCCCGAGTGGCTTATTTGCACCGTATTCCCTGTTCCTCCGCCATCCGTCAGACCATCCGTCAGAAATGACACAGGTCAGCGTTGCGAGGATGATCTCACCCACAAGTTGTGTGACATTGTCAAAACTAACAATATGTTGAAACAAAAAATAGAAAAAGGAGCACCAAAAGAGCAGATTGATTATTGGGCGATTCTACTTCAATATCACATTTCAACATTTGTAGACAATCAGCTACCAGGGGTAGCTCCAGCTAAACAGAGAACCGGTCGTCCTCTCAGAAGTATTACCGAACGTCTTAAATCTAAAGAGGGACGTATTCGTGGAAATCTTATGGGCAAGCGTGTTGATTTTTCAGCTAGGAGTGTCATTACGCCCGACCCTGGTATCAGTATTGACGAGTTGGGGGTTCCTATCAAGATTGCTATGAATCTCACTTTTCCGGAGGTTGTTAACAAGTACAACAGAGAGGAAATGCTAAAATTAGTATTGAATGGTCCTGATATATATCCTGGTGCTAAATATGTACGTAAACACAAAGAAAGCTACCGAACTATTCGTTTGAAAAATATTGATTCTTCTATGGTTGATTTGACAAACGGTGACATCGTAGATAGGCATCTTCGTAACGGGGATTATGTTCTTTTTAACAGACAGCCTTCTCTTCATAAGATGTCTATGATGGCTCACAAGGTGCGTGTTATGCCATATGATACGTTTCGTCTTAATGTGTGTGTTACACCCTCATATAATGCTGATTATGATGGTGATGAGATGAATATGCACGTACCTCAATCGTTACAAACGGAAAACGAGCTTATTCAACTAGCGTCTGTACCCACACAAATTGTTAGTCCAAGACATGCGAAGCCTATTATATCTATTGTACAAGATATCGCCCTAGGTGTTTATCGGTTAACAAGAGATTCCAGCTCTTTGTCTCAAAAGCATTTCTTCAACATTTTATGTAACGTAAGTAAGTTTACAGGAAGTTATGACAAACCTATATTCAAGGATGGTAATAAATTGAATCCGGTTTGGTCTGGAAAACAACTGTTATCAACAATCATTCCACCCAATGTAAATTTGATGACCGGTAATAATTCTTTTGATAGCGACAAAGGAGACTCTCAAGCCAACTTTGTCAAGATTGAAAATGGAATTATTAAACAGGGTATTATTGATAAAAAGATTTATCAAGACATGACAAACGGTCTTGTAAGCATTGTTTACAACGACAACGGACCTAAAGAGTGTTGTGATTTATTTGACAACACTCAAAAATTAATTTGTGATTGGTTAGTGTACGATGGATTTAGTGTCGGTTTGAGCGATTTGTTGATTGACAAGGAAACCAATACAAAAATCAAAGAAATTACAAAACAATTAAAGAAGGATGTGTATACTGAAATCCGAAAAATTCATCAAGGTGATTTCAGAAATACATCTATCAAAACGAATGAAGAATTCTTTGAAGAGAGTGTTAACAATCTTCTCAACGATGCTAACAAAACTATTGGAAAAATTGGTATGGAAAAGATTGATGATAGTAACCGCATGTTGAATATGATCAAATCGGGAAGCAAGGGAAACACTATCAATTTGGTTCAAATGGTAGGAAGTCTTGGTCAACAGAGTGTAGAAGGTAAGAGAATTAACTATGGTTTTGATAATCGTACTCTCCCACATTTTACAAAATACGACGATGGTCCAGAGAGCAGAGGCTTTGTTGAAAGTTCGTTTGTACAGGGTCTCACTCCACAAGAGTTCTTCTTCCATGCTATGGGTGGAAGGGAAGGTCTGATTGATACTGCAGTCAAGACATCTGAAACAGGTTATATCCAGCGTAAATTGGTAAAAGCTATGGAGGATTGTAAAATCAACTACGACATGACGGTGAGAAACGCATCCGGAAATATTATTCAGTTTCTGTACGGTGATGACGGTATGCAGGCTATTAAATTAGAAAACCAGTACATTAAATACATTGAATACGACAAACTCACTCTTGAAAACAACTTCTTGTTGTCCCATCAGGACAAATTGAGTAACTTTATGGACGCTTTAACCTTGAACGAATTTTATGCGGATAAAGAGTGGTCAAACAAAATGTTTGTTTACTATCAAAAAGTATGCGACGATAAAGAGTTCTTGATCAAACGAGTGTTTAAGGGGAAATATGAATCTAAAATTGTGTATCCAATCTCTTTTCACAGAATTCTCGAGAACGTTGTTGGAATGTTTAATTCAACAAATGTAAAAACAGCAAGTAACTTAAATCCTCTGTATATTCTCAAAACAATGGAAACATTGGAAGATGATGGTTTAATTATTAACAGACTCAATACAGGTAAAATGATCCTCGGGATTATGTTGAGATATTATCTAAATCCTAAGCATCTCATTAAGAATTTACATCTCACGAAAGAAGCATTTGATTATGTTGTTCAAAAAATCAAGGTTAAGTTTTACGATGCCTTAGCACCACCTTCAGAAATGGTTGGAGTAGTTGCCGCGCAAAGCATTGGAGAGCCTTGTACTCAGCTTACCCTGAATACCTTCCATTTGTCTGGTGTAGCGTCTGCTTCTAAAGCAGTACGTGGTGTTCCAAGAATTAAAGAACTGTTAAGTGTAAGCAAAAATATGAAAGCACCCTCATGTACTATCTATATGAAACCAGAATTTAATCAAGAACTATCAGGTGCACAAAAATTGATGAACGAGCTTGAAATCACACATATTAAAGACATCATCAAATCTTCGGACATCTATTATGAAAAGAATTCAGTTACAACCGATATTGATTCAGACAAAAACTTTATGGATTTTTACAAACACTTTTCTGAATTGGACGACGCATGCGATACGAAGTCACCGTGGGTATTGAGATTAGAATTAGACAAACAAAAACTTGCAGATTTCGGTTTAGATGTTGTAGAAATTAATCACGCAATATTTAAGTTTTATGAAAACACAATTCAATGTAATTACAGTGACGAGCATGAAGGTAAGATCATTTTCCGTGTGAGTTTCCACGAACATAAATCGGAAGATACCATTACTGATTTGAAAGCTCTTGAGCACAATTTATTGGAAACGATTGTTGTGAAAGGGGTCTCTGGTATTAAAAAGGTTAGTCCTCGCAAATTTGAAGAATGTAAATATAACGACGACACGGGTTCGTTTGGTAAGGATAAACTATACGAATGGATATTAGATGCTGATGGTACAAACCTTATTGAAATTCTAGGAAAAGTTATGGTTGACTCTAGGAGAACCATTTCAAACGATGTCAACGAAATTTATCAAACGCTTGGTGTTGAAGCGGCACGTGAAATGTTGTTGAACGAAATCAAAGAGGTTCTTAACGATAGTGGTGCTGTAAATTATAGACATATCGCTTTGTTAGTGGATACAATGACATCGAAGGGATATCTTCTATCGATTGATCGTCACGGTATCAATCGCAGTGATATCGGACCCCTTGCTAAGAGTAGTTTTGAGGAAACATCCGATATGTTGATCAAAGCAGGAATATTTTCAGAGTTTGACAAAGTGAATGGTGTATCTGCTAATATTATGATGGGACAAATCCCACCATGTGGGACAGGTGATACTGAAATCTTATTGGATGACTCTAAACTGTTACAATATCTTGATGAAAATGATGATGATAAATCAGATGACGAGGAAAATAATGTTGAAGACGAAGATGAAGACGAATGTACACTAGAAAACTTGTCCTTCCAACACGAATTTGATGTTACCGAAGAAGAATTTTAAAAGATGAAACACAAAAAAAGATAAATAATGATTGAAATTAAAATTAATTTGCCATAATTTTTTTTATGATAATCACTTTCGAATAGATACACCGTTTTTGTATCCACAATCATTAAATATATTGATAAAAGTAACATCGTCAATATATTTACTTTCAATGAATAATGTGGTTTTTCTAACATACTCCATGTAAGAATAAATGGTAAAGTATGTAAAATAAAATCAAATACTAACAGATTTGTACCTGTCACAATTGTACTGTATTTAAAATCTAAACCGATCGGAGTTAGATCAATAACATCTGCTTCTATTCTTTTTATGCCATGAGTTATGTAAAGTCCAAAAATCATAACTAATGTAGTAAGAAAATGCATATTTATGGATGAAATAGAAGAATTCGGTCTAAAATATATTATATTTAACAATGTCAAAAATGAAGAGTATGTTGTCAAATACTTAAAAACCATTTTTTTTTAATATATATTTAACTTTAATAATTTTTTTTTGGTTTTAAAAATGTTATTTAACAAATTCTTGATATAAAAAAAAAGGGAGAAAGAAATGTTTTTTTTTTTATGTTGATATTTATAAATTATGAAAACTGTTATTTTTAATTCAAATAACTCAATTTATTTATGTCATAACGGAGACCAACGTATAACTTATATGTACGAACCGTTTACTCAAACAATAGTTAACGGATTTAAATCAATTGATTCTTCAATAGTAATAGAAGAAAGATATGGTCATATAGACTTTGGAAAGATAAAAGAGGGATCCATATTTATATTTGTAGGGGTTTTCAAACAAGCACAGTCTTCAGTTCCTTGGGAGTTTTTACAAAAAAAAAATATTTACACCATTTATTTTCAAACTGAGCCTTTGTCCAAATTAAACCTGCCTGTAACATTTGTAAATGAAATTTGGGACTATGGTTATCACAATATAGATAATTATGAAAATCAAAGTTCTTCCTTTCTAAATACACGTTTTATTCCCTCAGGCGTAAATTTAAAAAAACCACACATGATTCAATCCGATATTTGTGACCAGTTAATCTTTTTTGGACACATTTCAGAAAATAGAGTTTCTTTTAAAAGAATTATTGACTCGAAACCTATCTTGAAAAAAGCGTTCAGAACTGTTTATAATGTATGGGACGATCATTCTTTGTCGAAATTAATGAAAAATTCGAATGGAATATTTTTAAATTTTCACAAGTATGAATGTGATAAAACACCAAATAAACCGGTGGCACCAAGAATATCAATACTCTTAAATTCAAAATGTCTAATCATCTCAACACGATGTTACAAAAAGGATGAAGAAGAATATAAAGACATGGTGTCTTTTTGTAATTATGATGAAATAGAAGGAGAGTTTTTACGTTTGTCTCGAATGACGAAAGAGGAAAGACAGTTACTTGCTGACACACGGTATGATCTTTTTAAAAAAAAAATGTGTCCATCTCAAATTTTTGAGGATGCTAAAATAAAAGATCTTTTTGGAAATTAAATAAGTAAAAATTATCTATTATGACCTTTTGTACTATAACGAATGGGTATGTTCTGGTATCGGGTTTAACACTTTTGATATACTTTACATACAAAAAGAGACATGATATGGAGCGTTATTACATCAACAAAAACAAATCCAAATATATGTGTTTGCGGTATGCAAAGTATATTTTATTGTTTTGCTTCTTTTATAATGTAAAATACATAATTTTTAATAAAGTAAAGGATCAAATAAATAAATTACTTAAAAAAAGAATGTGATAAACTTTCATCAGTTAAAAACTATATTTACGTAATTATGGCACCAGCTATCGGAATTGATTTGGGAACTACGTATTCGTGTGTAGGAGTATGGAAGAACAGTCGTGCGGAAATCATTGAAAATTCTCAGGGTAATCGTACAACACCTTCGTATGTTGCATTCACAGATACAGAACGCCTTGTTGGTGACGGTGCTAAAAATCAAGCATCTGGTAATCCCGAGAACACAGTTCATGACGCAAAACGACTTCTAGGACGAGAATATACAGATACGCATGTTCAGAAGGACATGAAACTATGGTCGTTTAATGTCGTAAATGACGGAAAGAACAAACCCAAAGTTAAAGTGACACATGCCGGAGAGGAGAAGAGTTTTTATGCGGAAGAACTCAGTGCTATGATCCTAACTAAAATGAAAGAAACGGCTGAGGCGTTTCTGGGTGAGACGGTTACTGATGCGGTTATTACTGTTCCAGCATATTTTGGTGACAGTCAACGCCAAGCCACTAAAGATGCTGGTGTGATTGCTGGGTTAAACGTTTTGCGTATTATCAACGAACCCACGGCTGCTGCTATTGCGTACGGTTTGGATAATAAATGTGAAAAAGAGAAACATGTTCTTATTTTTGATTGTGGTGGTGGTACACATGATTGTACGCTTCTATCTATCGAGGATGGAATCTTTGAAGTTAAGGCTACCGCTGGTGATAGTCATCTAGGTGGTGAAGACTTTGATAATATGCTTGTGGAGCATTTTGTGAAAGAATTTAAGCGTAAACATAAGGAAGATCTTACTTCTAATAAGCGTGCGCTCCGTCGTTTGCGTACAAGCTGTGAAAGGGCGAAACGTACTCTGTCTGCTAGTACTCAAACCAGTATTGAGATTGACTCTCTGTTTAACGGAATTGATTTTATGTCCACGATCACTCGTGCTAGATTTGAGGAGATGTGTGCGGATATTTTCAAGAAAACCATGGAACCGGTTGAAAAGGTAATGCTTGATTCAAAGATGTCCAAAGGAGACATTGACGAGATTATTCTAGTAGGGGGATCTACGCGCATTCCTAAGATTCAGAAGATGCTATCTGATTATTTTAACGGTAAAGAACTTTGTAAATCTATTAACCCAGACGAGGCTGTAGCAGTAGGTGCTGCTATTCAAGCAGCTATTTTGAGTGGTTCCAAGGACGACGCCATTAAAGATCTACTTCTTCTAGATGTTACACCCTTGTCTATGGGTATTGAAACGGCTGGGGGAGTTATGACTAATCTTCTCGATCGTAATACAACCATCCCAACCAAAAAATCACAGGTGTTTTCTACATATGCTGATAATCAACCTACGGTAACGATTAAAGTCTTTGAAGGAGAGCGTAAATTTACCAAGGACAATAACCTACTTGGTGAATTTGAATTGAATGGTATTCCTGCAGCACCACGAGGTGTTCCACAAATTGAGGTATCTTTTGATATCGACGCTAATGGTATTTTGAATGTAAGCGCTTTGGACAAAGGGACTGGTAAAATTCAAAAAATTACCATTAGTAACGAATCTGGAAGAATTACAAAGGAACAAATTGAAAGAATGATCAAAGAAGCTGAAGAATTTAAAGAAGCTGACGAGAAAGAAAAGGCGCGTGTAGATGCTAAAAATGCTCTTGAAAATTATTTGTACAGTATGAAGAGCACTATAAGTGATACTAATGTTAAACTAGAAGACGATGACCGAGCGACAATTAAATCAGTTATTGAAGAAAAAATGACATGGCTAGATGATAATGTTACAGCCGCAACTGACGAGTTTGAAGAGATCCTTAAGGAAGCGCAAGGTATTATTAATCCTATCATGACAAAAATGTATAGCGAAAGCGGTATGCCTGAAGACGGTATGCCTTCTGGAAGCGGTATGCCTTCTGGAAGCGGTATGCCTTCTGAAAGCGGTATGCCTTCTGAAAGCGGTATGCCTTCTGGAAGCGGTATGCCTGAAGACGGTATGCCTGAAGACGGTATGCCTGAAGACGGTATGCCTGAAGGCGGTATGCCTGAAGGCGGTATGTCTGAACCACCTTCTGATACACCAGATACCGGACCTACAATTGAAGAAATTGATTAGAAAGATAAAAAGCCTTCTATTAATTTCTTACATATACTTGCTTCATCTTTCACAAAATCATTAACAATTAAACCGTAATGATCCTTATAAAGTTTTTTGTATATTATACTTTCAAATGAAGTTGTTTCTACAATAACTTTCACTTCATTTTCATCATAATCCAAATTATAAAAAAAAGTGTCATTTATATTCATAAACTCTATTTTTTTCATCAAAGACAAAACTTTAAAGCGCTTGTCTACGAAAAGATTAACTTGGTTTAGTGAAAGATTATTATATATTAATTTATCACTGTTATTCAAAAATAAACAACCTCTACCTATTCCTAAAATTTTTTTGTTTGAGAATAAAGACAACAACGTTTTTATATTTTTGTTTTTGTATAAGCATACATTTTCAGAATCTCCTATTATTAAATATTTATACATTTTTGTATTTTCGTTATTGAATTCAAATTGATTATTAAAAATATGTATATTATGCTTTTTTTTAATAAAATTGACAATTAAATCATCACAATCTGAAAAATGAAGGTATAATATAAGATTTATCATTTATATTAATGGACGGATTTTCAGAAATGTGAATATATCGCATTTTTTTTTTTATTAATATTCTTTTAAAAGAGGAGAAAGTGCCTCAAAAAAAATGTCTCAAGCAAAGGAAACACATTTTTTAGCTCTAATTTGTCGTATACATGACGAACATTTTATGATGAAAACCTTTGTTCCCTATTATTTAAGCCAGGGTGTAGATATGATATATCTAATTGATGATGCTTCCACTAAACCATATGATGAGATAATAAACAATCCAAAAGTAAAATTCATTACGTCTCCTTTAAAAAGAAATCCCGATCAAATGGGTGAGGCAACTAAATTATATTCTGAAATAAAAAATACTTACGAATGGGTTATTTTTATAGATGCGGACGAATTCATATATACAAAAGGAGAAGACACCACCATAAGATCCATGTTATTGAATGAGTTTAAAGACGCTGATTGTTTATACGTACCTTGGGTGTTTTTTTCTTTCAATAATAGACAGTTTGACGGTAATGATATAATCGACGATTACACATTCAGATGGAACCATGATAAGAAACATCCTCATCCAAATAATGATCATAAAAACAGATGCAGATATGACAATATAGAAAGTAAAACAATATTTAAAAGCTCAAAATTTAAGAGTATGATTAACCCTCATTTCCCGTCATATCCAATTGGATCTAATATTAATTATCGAGAAAGTGTTAACAATACCCCTCATACTAATATGATGTTTAATAACTTTCGTGAGAATGACATTTCAAATGGCTTAATGTTATGCAATCATTACAGATTTTCATCCATTGATAAAATTAAACAAAAATGTAATATAAATTCGTTTAATATGTACAAAAATGTTTCAGTTGAAAATTGCATTTTAAGTGATTATCCAGAAGTGTTGGACGAAACTTTAAAGATTAAATGGAATGGTCTAAAAAAACAAATAGAAAGTCTAAATTAAAACATAATTCTTACAATTCTTTCGGTAAAATATGTTTTTCTAAAAAAACATTCTTTTTAATATCTTCTTTTTTTACCAATTCGATATATTCTTCATGATTTGTACTTTGAAAATTTTGGGAGAATTGGTTTTGTAGATGTGAATGTTTTAAACACATCCACGAATAAGGCTCCGCAGTTTTTTTACAAAATTTTTTATGATCTCCTTCTGAGTTTTTATAAAAAACACAAGGAAATAATCTTCCTCTCCTCTTCTTCATGCGTTGTTGAGATAAATGTATAGAACAATACTCGTTTGTTTCTTTATTTGCGTCTTTGATACATTGATGTCCGTTTAATGTAAACGCCTTACATCTTACTGTTTCCTTTTGTAAACTATTAGCTTCTAATTCATCCTCAAATGGTGTATGCTTTAAACAGTAATGTAAACCAGGTTTTGAAAAATTATGACATCGACCGTTATTTTTTGCTATACGTCCATTACAACGTTTTCTCTCAAATTGCAGAATTTTGTTAGCACTAGCGGTTACACTTTCAAGAGTAATGCCATCACTGCTATCTTTAACGATTTGATATGAAATTTCTTTTACAAGTTCACTTACTGATAAAACAATTTTATCCATTTTGATTGTAAAAAAAAAGTATTACTTAAATTTGTTTCTCTTTTTTTTCTTTTGAGATACCCCGCTAAAAAATCCCCTTAAAGTAAAAATATTCTTTTTTTTTTAAAAAAAAAAATTTAGAAA
>Ga0222671_1000355_pt1 | contig 15058 bp, 11 predicted proteins | sample AntAcemetagen797_FD_179849 | JGI IMG/M metagenome (GOLD analysis project Ga0222671, IMG submission 179849) | Saline water microbial communities from Ace Lake, Antarctica - #797 | ecosystem: Environmental > Aquatic > Non-marine Saline and Alkaline > Saline | place: Antarctica: Ace Lake... | reverse complement strand
ACAAAAAAAAAAAAACAGGCGGAGATCCTCCAAAAGGTGCATACAAAACGCAGGTAGGTCAAAAAACAGACGGAGATCTCAAAGTGCGTTACCTGTTTTCTTTGTAACTCGGATATAATTCCCTATGAAAAACGTTTGGATTGCTTTGCACGTGTTGGTGTGGGAGAGAGGGATATACAGAAATCGTACAGTAGAGGTATTAAAGGGAGGGATAAACATAATCTGAGCCGACGAAAGGTCAAATCAAGTTTTTGTCCGCCCAAATAATAATCTACGTAGGACGTACTTACTTCTATTTTCATCTGGTAATAATCTACGTAAACTTGAGAGAACTTAAAGCAGGAGGGGGGGGGGTAATTTTTATTAAAAAAAAGCTGAAATATATGAAAAATTGATTAAAAATCATGACCCATCATCCCTCATTCATACTATTAAAAGAACATATAATAATGGGTGTTACTACTCGTTATCAGAAAAAGTCAACTCTTTATTCAGAGGTTCTTGAGATCCCGCTTATCCTCGAAAACATATTTGAACATTTGGATGCGAAAGACACACTCAATTTATTTATAACCAATGCTCCTTTTACGAAAGAAAAACGATTTCTAGATACATTGGATATCTTTGTGGAGAAAAAGAAATACGAATATGACACTGAAATGATGAATAACAAGTTTTTACAATTCTGTACACATACTCATTCTCTGATGGACAAATTCCACGCCATACAGATCTCTGGTGGATCTATTGGTGAATTGGTGCTCCAAATGCGATGTATTTACGATTATATAAATGATAATAAATGGGCTTTACCGATGCATGCTGATTTTAAAAATATGACTGAAGTTATGTTAATTAGACATTTAAATAGCGAACACTTTCAACAATATACTTTGTTTTATCTTGGTGAAATTTTCGGTATTTTTGTAAAAGCCGAAGATGATGAAGATGGAGAGATAGCTGAATATATAATCACAACTGAAGGTGTAAAAATATATATATAAATAATTAAAAATATTATATTCTTTAAATTTACAATGTTATCTACATATATCTACTTCTATTTTTTTTTTTGATACATAATTTTTGGAGGATATTAAATAATGTGAAATATAAATTAATAAAAAGGTGAAATATAACATGTTTACATCTTAAAAAAAACATTGTGTTATAATGAAACCACAAACGCATTTTTATAGGTCGATATTAAAATCCTTAGAAACGTCATATAATCATGATGTGTATATTTCTGATGCATCATACAACATCGATCGTTCATATACCAAGGGAATATCCTTTATAGAACCATCTTTTATAAATAAAAAATATGAATGTAAACAATTTACCGTACACATACCATTTTCAAATACAAATGTTTTAGTTGAAATAAATTTTAGGGAAAATCAAAAGAAAGAACAAAAGAATGTAATTCAACGCATTTCTGACTTCCTCTTATTGTTAGCTTTAATAATGAAAAATACATTTGGAAAAATAATACCTGATTTTGTTTTGATAATTTACATGTCTGATGAGAAAAAATATTTGCCTAAAGATTTATCAAAAGAAATGATTTCAGCTAAACATGTTAATAGTGGTGTGACCATCACATATACAAACCAAAGACCATCCCAAGTTATAATTTACAGAGAAGAAGAAATATTAAAAGTGTTAACACATGAAATATTACATCTTTGTGAAACACATTTTCACATGTACGATACACGTTTTGACACCACTATAAAGGAAACACAAAATATAACGAATGAGAACTCTTTGAATTTATTTGAAAGTTATGTTGAAACATTAACTCTTATGATAAATACAATTATACACTCCTATTTAAAAAACCCAAATTCTTCCACTAACATAATTAAATCGTACATCGCATTAGAAAAAAAACATTCACAAAGAGTTGTAGATGAGTTGTATCATATGTTACATTCTAAAAACTTTATTTCAAACAAACCAAAAATATTTCCTCTCAATGAAGATACAAACACATTCTCATATTTGGTAGTCAAATTATTATTTTTACAGAATGAAAATACATTTTTTTCAACGTTAGATGCTAATTTTTGTATTAATGTAAATCATCAACAATTTCTGCAAATAATTGTTAACAATTTACCAAAAATAAAAATTAATAATTTGAATAAGTACAAAAATAAAAATAAAAAAACAATTTATACATTGTATCCGAGTTTGAAGTTTTGTAAATTTGATATTTATAAAACATATTTAAAGATGAATACGATAAGAAGAGATAACAACCACATCTAATTATATATATTTTGAATAATGGTTTCTTCTATCAATACTCGTAAATCAACAACTAAATCTGTGGAAAAAGTGCCAGAACCGGATACACCCTCTGTCAAAAAATCACGCACAAAGAAAATAGTAGCGAAACCTGAAACTCCATCTTCTACTGATGCAATTGTAAACAGTTCTACTGATGAAATTGTAAACAGTTCTACTGATGAAATTGTAAACAGTTCTACTGATGCAATTGTAAACAGTTCTACTGATGAAATTGTAAACAGTTCTACTGATGAAATTGTAAACAGTTCTACTGATGAAATTGTAAACAGTTCTACTGATGAATCAAAGCCCGTTAAAAAGAATTCTGAACAAACAGAAAGTGTTTTTCTTAGCAAACTCACATCATTTTTGACCAAAGTATCAGTTGTTAATAAGGAAGTAAGGGAACTCCAAACCATTGGAAGAACTCTTGAGAAAGATTTTAATGCTGTTGTACGTGCTTTATCAAAAAAGAAAAACAAACATCGTAATAATGAAAACCGAGCACTAAGTGGTTTTGCTATGCCATCTTTGCTCAGTAAAGAATTGTATACCTTTTTGGATATTCAAGAAGGTACACTTATTCCTAGGAAACAAGTTACCCGTATGCTTAACGAATATATCAAAGAAAATAACTTGCGGAATGAAGCCGATCGTCGGATCATTCTTCCAGATGACAATTTGAAACGGATCTTCAATTGTACTGAAAATGATAATGTGACATATTTTAACCTTCAAAGTTATGTAAAGCATCATTTTATCAAGGAAATCAAAGTAATAGTACCAACAGTTGAAGTGGAAGCTGTTTAGAGAGCCGTTTATATAAAAGGGTTCTTTTTTCTTAAGAAGATGTTTTGAGTTTTTTTTTTAATGTTTGTAAGAATAAATAATAAAAATGGATAAATATATAGATATTGTCCCTCTAAATCCGTTTGTATCCATGGTAAACAATATTGGTAATATAATAGAAAAAAAGAAAAAAGAATCCTTTGGAGAAAAGAACGATGAAAGTGCTTTTAGTGGTATTATTCTATTTTTTACAATATTAATGGTTATCATATCTGTGTTCATGTTTATTGTGTACATCTATATATATTTACGTTTTGTATTCGTATCATTCAAATGTAGCAATACTGATGGATTATTAGCAATGTTTTTCACTTACCCATACGTTGCTTGGAAATTTACTGACATGCTAAAGAAGGGTTGTGATACATCTACACCCTTTCTACCTGCTCAAAAATCTACTCTTTTTTAAAAACAATTTTTTTTGGTCAATCCCAACCAAAATATTTAAGGGCATTTTTAGCAGCATCTAATTCAGCATATTTTCTACTTGTTCCCGTTCCTGTTGAAATAATTTCTTTATAATTATTTTTAACACAAACTGTATGTTCTTTTTTATTATTTTTTTCAATTATATCAACTTCATAGAATTTTGGTAACCATTGGAAATTATGTTGACATTGTTTTGTCAATTTATCCTTAGGATTTACCTTCTGTTTGACCAAATCTGAAAAATCAACATATCTTTCAAATACATTAACTATGAAACTACTTACGGTTTGAAATCCAACACCTGTTGAATCTAACATGGGCATTTTTCCACCAGTATCAATTTTATATTCGTTATAATCTATATAAATAGCTCCAAGTAAAGCCTCAAACGCATCTTCTAAAATATTACTATTATCCCTTCCATTATTCAATTCAATTTGTTTGCTGATAACCACAAGCTGTCCCAAGTTTAGTTTTTTAGAGATAAATGCGAGCATTTTTCCGTTTACTAATTTTGTTCTCATAACAGTCAAAAATCCTTCATTTACATCTGGGTAACGTTCAAATAAATATTCAGCAACAACTAAATTAAGAATGGCGTCTCCTAAAAATTCCAATCGTTCGTTTGACTCTTCTTGTAAAGGTATACAATTTTCAGGACAAAATATATTTCCACTAATTACATTTTCATTTTTACGTGTGCAATAGGAACGATGAAGGAAAGCTTTCCTATATATGGAAATATCAAACGGAGTTTGTACTATACCATGCGATCGTAGCAGTTCGCTCATAGTTTGTTTATCTAACAACGAATTTGTAAGATTAAAAGGAACTTCATTGACGAGAATAGAAGAAGAAGAAGAAGAAGATATCATCGTTTTAATAAGGATGATACTGTAAATAAAATAAATGAAATAAGACGATGCTGCTGTTTTTTTTTAATATAAATAATGATGTCTATTCGTATAAATGCTTTTGAAATAATATTCAATTTTTTTTTTTGTTTTCTATAAATATAATTCTTAGTATAGTGTTTTCGTATTTTAAACAAAAAAAAAAAAATTATTATGAATAAACACAGGGTTTATGGAAAAAAATTAAAAATAATGCTTTAATTAAATTATTTAAATATATAAATGGTGTCTTCCGATCCTGAAAGAACTCCATCTGAATGGGTTAGTCAAGAAACCAAAGGATTTCCTACATGGGTAACAGAAACATTCTCTGGATATAAGAGTAAAACAATACCCGAAGAAGAGATTAAAAAAGGTAGATTAATATTGTCTCCTCATCAAAGATTTGTTAGAGATTATATGCAGCATAAAAGTCCATACAGAGGGTTATTATTGTATCATGGTTTAGGCGTAGGTAAAACGTGCGCGTCTATTGCGATCGCTGAAATAATGAAGAACAAACGAGAGGTCATTGTTATGGTACTCGCATCATTGCAGGTAAATTATAGAACTGAAATTATAAAGTGCGGAAACGAAGAATTTGCTGTTTCTCAACATTGGACATTCGTTCCTTTAACTACACCAGCACAACAAAAGAAAATTGTGACCGATGAAGGTTTAGATCCAAAACTCGTAAAACAGTTTAAGGGATATTGGGTGAATGATCCAACCAAAAAAGCTAATTTTGAAAAATTATCGTCAGAACAACAACAACAAGTTAAATTACATTTACAAGATGTGATCTCAAAGAGATATTCCTTCATTAATTACAATGGGCTCACTTTGAAAAAGTTTAAAGAATTAAGTAAAACATCTAATATTTTTGATAATAAGTTAGTGATAATTGATGAAGCACATATGTTTATATCACGTGTGGTTAATAAATCGTCTGTTGCTACGGAGGTTTATAAAGATCTAATAAATGCACATAATCTTAAAATTGTTCTTCTTACAGGTACACCTATTATCAATTATCCACACGAAATAGCTTTTATGTTTAATCTCTTGAACGGAATTAATAAAGTTTACAAAATAGAATATAAAAACGACTTTAATGGTAGAGATGAACTTGATAATGATCCTTCTGTTTTAAATTATGAATTAACACAGAAATCAGGTGCCAATAGGATAGACATAACACTGACCCCTCCTGGATTTATTAAGAGTAAAACAAGACGTTTAAAATATGTGGGTGAAGAAACAAATAAAACAGACGACGTTCGTATAACTGAAATAATAAACAAGTTAGAAAGTTCGAAGAAACTTGTGTTAAAAACTAAATCAAAATATATTGTTGAAAAAAATAAACTATTTCCGTCTACCAAAGATGAATTCGATGAATATTTTTTGAATATTGAAACTAATTCCATTAAGAATGAAGACATGTTTATGAGAAGAATGTCTGGTATTGTAAGTTATTATCAAAATACAGATAGTACCTTATATCCTGAGAATTTAGGTACCAAAACTGAGATTATTCCATTCTCAGATCATCAATTTAGCAAGTATTCAACTGTGAGGGATGATGAGATCAAAAAAGAGAAAAAGCGTAATCAGATGAAAAATATGAATATATTTGAAGAAACAGGTGTATATAGAACATTCTCTCGTGTTCTTTGTAATTTTGCTTTTCCTGATGAGATTGAGAGACCGTTCCCAAAGAATAGCATGTCGCATATGAACTCCGAAATTGATCTGGATGAAGAAAGTGAAAGTGAAATACGAAAAGGAGAGAAAGATGTCTATGAAAAAAAGAAATCTGAAAAATTAAAGGATTTGGAAAAGGATACTGATAATTATACTAAAACGGTCGCTGATATTGATTTGAAGAGAACTCAAGCAAAGAAAAAGTACGAGTTGCGTGTTAAAGCAGCGTTACTTGAATTGGATAAAAACAAAAAAGAGTTTCTTTTAGAAAAATTACATATTTACAGTCCAAAATATAAAAAAATAATTGAAAATGTTGAAGCTAGTGTGGGTACATCACTGGTTTATTCGCAATTCAAGATGGTAGAGGGTTTAGGGCTTCTTGGAATGTCTTTACGAGCCAGAGGATATGCTGAAATGAAGGTTTCTGTGGATAAAAATAATAAAGTAAAGATCCTTGTAAAAGATGAAGACAAAATGAAACCAAAGTATGCTATGTTTTCGACTGAAAAGGAAGAGGCAGATATATTACTTAAAATTTTCAACAACGAATTAGATGACCTGGATGATAGTGTACGTGAACAGTTGAAAGAATTGGATACAGCTGGTACAGATGTAGGCAATTTAAGAGGATCTTTTATAAAAATAATGATGATCACACAGTCTGGTTCAGCGGGTATATCTTTAAAAAATGTGAGACAAGTACATGTAATGGAACCCTATTGGAATAAATCTAGAATAGATCAGGTAATCGGAAGAGCTAATCGGACAAATTCACATATAAATTTACCTAAATCTGAACGTAATTTCAAAGTCTTTATGTACAGAATGCAATTGACAGCCGCTCAAAAATTAAAATCAACAAATATACAATCCAAAGATAAAAATTTAAGTACCGATGAAACTATGTTCCAACTTGCAGATAGAAAAGATCAAATTGTATCAAAACTTTTAGATGTTGTGAGAAAAGGTTCGGTAGATTGTTCCATTCATAAAAACATAAATAAAAATATCGAATGTTATGCCTATCCATTGGATATTGATCAATTCGAACGCAGTTATTTACTTAACATAGAAGATGATCTTTCAAATAATAAACATCTTAAAAAGACCACTCAAATCAAAGTGAAACCTTTCAAAGTTACAATTGAAACAAAACAATATATTTGGGTGCCCGATACATATGAACTTTTTGATTATCAATTGTACGTGAATACAAGCGTTCTTAATAAAATGGGCTCTCTTAAAAAAACTGAAGATGGATGGTATAATTTTATTTTACAAAAAAACAAAGAAAAAAAAGTTAAAATATAAACCTTTACAAAAAGTAAAAGATAATAAAATGAATTATATTTTATGTACAGATTCGAGTGACGAAACATTTTTACACGTAGCAGTAAATAATAAAAATGATTACCTTCTGAAATATTTTTTAAAATCTTTAAACTCTTATGAAAAAACAATAACTGCTAATGTTGATACTTTGCTTAAATATTCCATAATAAATTCAATTGAAAGAATAGACATAATATTATTTGAACATCTGATAACATATAACGCGTTTAAAAGTTCACTTGACAAATTTCTTATTCTCTCTATAAAAAATAATAAACAAATTTTATCAAAACTACTTTTGATCAAAGGTGCTTCCACTGCATGTATTGACGAACTCACAGGAATGACTCTATTTGAAACGGCAATAGAATACAATCTGACAAGTATAGTTGAACTTTTAATAGATCATTATTCAATTGATGTTAATTTACCATGTAAAGATGGTAATAATTTAATTTTTAAAGCTTTTAATTTGAAAAGTAGTAAAATATCAGCATTATTGTTATTGAACGGTACAAATATTCATTCTAAAAATGAAGACAACGACGACGTGTTAATGGTGTGTATTAAAAAAAAATGGATTTTACATGTGTCATATATTTTGAATAAAACAAATATTGTTTCTTATATATATAACAATAAATCATATTTTATAAGTATATGTTTTGAAGCCACTAAAAGTAATTCAACGATTATTTTCAAAGCGATTTTAATGAATTATTCGGCTACAACGATACAAAGAAAATGGCGAAGAACAAAGCTTATCTAAAATACTTATACTTTTAGATGATCTACTAACTCTTGTTCAACTACTTGTTCAACTACTAACTCTTCTATTTTTTCTTCTTGTTTAATTACTTGTTCTACTATTTTTTCTTCTTGTTCAACTACTAACTCTTCTATTTTTTCAACTACTTGTTCTACTATTTTTTCAACTACTAACTCTTCTATTTTTTCAACTTCTTGTTCTACTATTTTTTCAACTTCTTGTTCAACTTCTTGTTCAACTATTTTTTCTTCTTGTTCAACTACTAACTCTACTATTTTTTCAACTTCTTGTTCAACTACTAACTCTTCTATTTTTTCAACTACTTGTTCTACTATTTTTTCAACTTCTTGTTCAACTACTTGTTCTACTATTTTTTCTTGTTCAACTACTAACTCTTCTATTTTTTCTTCTTGTTCTAAGTAGGTTGAAGAATAAGATGTTGATTCAGATGAAGTTTCATCATAAATGTCGTCTATATTCAAACTTAATGACATATTCGAGTTCTTGTCAGTTTCATTCAGTTTCAATTCAAATTTAAAAAAATGTTCACCTATTATTGAGTTTGTATAGGGTGATCCATCCCTATTTAAAATACGAATGCTTACTTTTTTTAATGAGTTTATGGGTGTTTTAAAATGTTTTGTTTGTGAATTGGTATCGTAAATATGGTCAATATTTTGAATGGGTAATTGTGTAAACGCGCGACCAGTTGTGTAATTGTTACAATAATTGGATGATGTTTCTTCAAATTCTTCAATCATAAGATTTACATAAAAGGCTTTATTTTGTTCTACTCCTGCTTTATCCTTTATTTGAGAATAAATCGCTTGTACTAATTTAACCGAAACTATATTTTCAATTGGAGTTTCGAAATGAATTACATAGTCGTATTTATTTGCGTAATTTTTCATATTTCTGTCATAACTATCTATCAATAAATATCTCACTACACTCTCTTTTATTTTAACATCTTTCTTGTTCTTCTGAACAGTATGATTTTTTGAATCGTTGACTTTTTTATCAATTGGTATGTTGAGAAAATTAACCAATGATTGAGATGGTTTGGTTTTATTTTGTATATGTTCTTTGATTTGGTCTAACTGATCTAAAGTAATAGTTGTTTTAGTTGGTATTTCTGGAATTTTTGGTACGATGGGAGCTGTCTTTATTGGTACTTTTTCCGGTAAAAATTTTGATAATAACTCATTATTATTACGAAGTGAATTCATGTGATTTAATTTTTTCATGAATTCTTCGTTAGTCATTGCTGTATCTATTTCGATTTTTTCTTTACTTGAACTTTCTTTTGAAGATGTATTTTTTATATCAATGGTTCTATTTTTCAAGACATTTTCATATTGTTTAAACACGTCATATTCTTCTCCTTTAATATAATCTTTACTTATCATTGGACGAGAGCTTGATGTTATGGGTGCTGTGGGTATTGTATTAACATCCATATCTCTATGTAACGCTGATTTAGAGTTAGTTCCTATAGAAACCTGTTTATTTATATCAGGATTGATAATTTTTTCTTTTATTACATTTTTGACAATGGATAAGGTTATCTTATTAAGATCCAATGTGGATTTATTTTTTAAATTTACATCTTTTTTTATTCTAAGCATGGTTTCTTGAAAAATAGTTCGTAAATCCAATTTCTTCAATGATTTCTCATTGAGAGAATGCTTATTAACAAGAAATTTTTCAAATATACTAACAATATGCACGTAATTTTCATTAGACAAAAACTGAGGAATTATTTTAGAACTCATTAATAGGTGTGAAAAAATATATAAAATAAAAATATAATAAATTGTAAAAGTTGAACACTAACACTTTTTTAAAAAAAAAAATGTTAGGTACTCATTTAAATGAAGGTTTTAAATTATTTCATAGAAATTTATCAGACGAAAATTCGACAATTATAAAACAACCTGACAAAACAGATTTGAATCAAATTAAGAATACTGCTATTTTGATTGACAGTAGAGATCGAAATACTTTGTTATATCCAGAACCGTCCAAATATTCGACCAAGTTATTTGAAGAAATACGTAATGTAACAAGTATGGAATTATTATCGTTTGACGTTCCATTTTCAGATTACAATATTACAAACGAAAATAATGTCCTTCATTATACATTAAATAATGGAATAGTAAATACCCTATTGCTAGAAACTGGACAATATTTAGATAGTAATGATTTAACGGAGGGTGTTGGTTCCATTTTACTCCCGTTTGGATTATCCGTAACTAAAGGGCAAAAAAATAATAAATTGACATTCAAAAGCGAACATCCCTTTACTTTTTTATTCAAAGGCGATAAACGTGTAATTGATCAATATCAATCTGATTTTTTTCTTAAAAAAAAATCCATTGGAAAGGTATTAGGATTTAGTAACAAGGATTATATTGCTGAACAAGATCCAATGACTTCACAATATATCATCAAATCAGACTTTCCAGTGTATTTAGAAACAGATAAATATATTGGTCTGAAAATAAATAATGCAAGTATTTATCGGTCAAGTTCTAACGCATTAAATGACTGTTTCGCAATAATAAGTACAAATGAAATGTATAATTCAGAATGCGCCTTTAAAACTATAAAACATTTCAATCCACCTTTAGCTAGCTTAGAAAATATAAACATTTCGTTTGTTGATTACAATGGAAATTCATATGATTTTAATAACAGAGATCATATGATAACTCTCAAAATTTCGTCTCTTAAAAAAGGAAGACGTTTAGAATAAAATTATTACATAATCCTATTGAAATTGAAAAATTTTTTTCTTAATTTTCTAACTTTATCATCATCTATATTTTGTGAAATGATTTGTGTAAAAGTATCCGAAGTTGTTATAAATTGAACAGTAAAATATATAGAAAACATTCCACATTCTGAATTTTCGTATTGAAATCGCCTTCTGTTTCTAATAAGTTCAAACTTGTTGGCTGTTTCAATTTTGTAATGATCATGTATTTGTTTATCAATCTTTTCCATAAAGAGCACAATTTCTTTTGGAGGTGGTGTAGAATTAGAATCTATAAAATAACATCCAAAATTCTTTAATTTTGGAGACAGACCACACATAAGAGTTACCCAATGTGATCCAGGCCCGTCATGTTTATCTAAATTAAAAATAATGCACACTTTATTATATTTTTTTTTCAAATATTCTTCCAGTTCAAAATTACATAACACAGTTGAAATACATTGTGATGCATTTTGAGGTATGAATGAAAAATCAACAGGATGCACTCCTAGAAAATGAAAAGATTTATATTCATCTTCATATTGTTCTATTACTTCTTGTATGTCTATATTGCTCAACCACTCGCTTTCGTTTTGTAACCAAGAAGTCGGTGGTTCTGGACGAAACGATTCTTCCATTTCTTCCTTAATATCTTGGTTTATATTCGCCACAAAAAACAGATCCATCCATTTAGATTGATGGATTTTCAATCTCATCTCTAAGTTTTCTAAAAGTTGTGATATGGTTTGACTTTTTATTTTTGTAATTTTGTTATTAGGATGTGTTGCGTTATATTGATCTGCAATAATAATTAAATGCTTTTTGGAATAACATGTTTTTGTTTTTTTAGAAGAATTAAGTTTTTCAGGAGAACAATATGTAAGCATTCGTCTTTTTATATATTAAATACAATAAAGTCTTAAAAACTTTAAATTTGTAAAAAAAAAAAAAAAATGGTCCACTTTTTAAAAAAAGATATCACTTTAAGGTTATATTCAATATAAGTTCTATCTCAAAAACTATCCGAATATTGGTTTAAAATCTGTAATCAGTAAAAATTGAAAATCAATTTAAGGGTGATCTGTTGAAAGAAAAATAAAAACTAAATTGTGTAATTTTGGTTATAATTACAACCAATTGTATATAAGAAAGTTCTTCAATAATTTGTAGATTCGTTCTTTTGAAAATTTAAGAAATCATTTTAAAAAATATAAAGGCAATATATATTTATAAAGATGTCTGTAAAAAATGGACACATCAAGGTGGCTTTTTTTCAAGAACATATCAATAAGTTCAAAACCATGAAACATAGTGCATTTACGCATACAAGTATCATGAACCCTATCGCAGCCTTTTATATTCCAGGAGGTGAAGAAAATGACTTTATACATCATTACAACGAGGCATTGAAAAAAGGTGAGAAAATACATTTCACAGAAAAACACAGAGATGTTGCACCTATTCTAATAGATTTAGATTTTAGATTTTATAACAAGGAACTTTTCCAAAAAAGACAATTCGATTACCAATTTATTCAAAAATTCGTAACAATATATGTTACTGAGTTGAATAAATACGTAGTTACGGATACATTCGAAGTTTATATTTCTCAAAAGCCATATCCCTGCGTCGATGCTAAGAAGAATGTAATCAAAGACGGAGTACACATCATAATACCGAATGTGGTAACAAAGTTATCTCTCCAACTTAAAATAAGAGAATTAGTGTTAGAGAAATTATCATTTTTGAAGACGGATCTAAAAACAACAAATAGTGTGGATGATATCTTTGACAAGGCTGTGATTGACAAGAATAATTGGACAATGTATGGAAGTAGAAAGCCATATAACGAACCATATACAGTCAATCAACATATGACAGTTTCTTTTGATAATTCTGGTATACAAGTTAACCTAAATCCTGTTTCAAAAGATTTATGGGAATACACCAGTTTATTTAGTATACGAAATAAGTTCAAAACGGCACCGCTTCAAACAGAACAACGCGATATGATTCTACAATGGGAAAACGATTATCAAGATAAGCTGACCAAAACAGAATCTATTCGCAAAACTCAACAGAATAAGGAAAATGATCACATGGGTCAGAGCGACAGTTATGATATGTCATCTAAATTGTTAAATATTCTAAGTGTAGAGCGCGCGAGCAATTACAACACCTGGATCAGCGTTGGTTGGTGTGCTAGAAACATAGACAACCGCTTATTGGAGAACTGGATTCAGTTTAGTAAGAGATCTTCAAAGTTTGTGGATGATGTAGAGTGTGAGAATTTATGGCGCTACATGAAGGACAGTGGATTGGGGATCGGAACTTTGTGTATGTGGGCAAAACAAGATAACCCTGAAGAATATTCTAACATTGTTAGCCAATCACTATATTCTTTATTGATGGTAAGCAAGTCTGGTACGGACTATGATATTGCTATGGTGATTTACAATAAGTTTAAGCAGGATTTCGTATGTGCTTCTATTAAGTACAAAAGTTGGTACGAGTTCAAGAAGCATCGTTGGGTAAAATGCGAGGAGGGATATATTTTAAAAATGAAGATGTCAACAGAAGTGGCGAAGGAGTACCATCATATTTACGCTGATTTAGCGAAGAAAGCAATTGATATTGAGGACGATGACGAGCAAAAGGTTGCATTAAAAAAGAAAGCGGACGCATTCGAGAAAATTTCATTAAAGCTTAAAAAAACAGACTTCAAGGACAAAATGTTAAAGGAGAGTTCTTCTCAATTTTTCAACGAGAAGTTTGAAGATGATCTATTGGATGCTAATCCGAATTTGATTGGTTTTGAGAACGGAGTGTATGATCTTCTCAATATGGAGTTTCGTGAAGGACATCCAGAGGATTATATAAGTTTCAGCACAAAGATTAACTATGTTGAATATGATGAAGAAGACCCTTATGTGGCGCAGATTATGGACTTTATGAGTAAAGTGTTACCTAAAAAAGAAATCAGAGAATACATGCTTACGCTTATGGCAAGTATGCTAGATGGAAACAATAAGGAAGAAAAGTTCTACATATGGACAGGACATGGAAGCAATGGTAAGAGTAAGTGCATTGAATTGTTGGAGAAGGCATTAGGAGATTACGCTTGTACCTTTAATATCTCTCTCTTGACCAATAAGAGAGTGGGATCAAGTCAGACAAATTCAGAACTTGTTCGTGCAAAGGGAAGACGTTTCGCGGTTCTTCAAGAGCCGGAAGAAGGTGAAAAGATGAACGCTGGTTTTATGAAGGAGTTGAGTGGCAACGACAAAATTATCGCAAGAGGACTATACAAAGAATCAATTGAATTCAAGCCTATGTTTAAGATGGTGTTGACATGCAATCATTTACCTCAGGTACCTCCTGAGGATGGTGGTACATGGAGGCGTATTCGTTTGGTTGAATTCAAATCTCACTTTTGTGATAATCCAGATCCTGAAAACGAAAATGATTTCCATATTGATAGGGAACTTGCTTTCAAATTTGAAGAATGGAAGGAGACGTTTATGTCTATGCTGATCCACTATTTTAAACGTTACAAGGCATATGGTATTTTTGAACCCGAAGAAGTATTACAATGCACAAAGAACTATCAGAGGAGTAACGACGTGATGGGAGAATTTATGGATGAATTCGTAGAGAGAGATAAAGATGGTTTTGTATATCTCGATGAACTCTACGACGAATACAGGGAATGGCATAAAGCCGAAAGTGTATCTGGTAAAGTTGTGCGGAAGAAAGTGATCAAGGATTATTTGGACAAACATTTTAACAAGAGCGTATCCAAAGACAATAAATATTGTTGGGCGGGATACAAGTTGAAATTCTCTTATAAGGGAATTATTGTAGAGGAGGATGACGATTCCTTGTAAAAAAAAAAAAAGCTTTCTGATTTAAAGACAAACAAATATGACTCATAAATATCAGCTATAAAATTTGATTTTTTATTTTCTTTTTCTTTTAGAAAATAAAATAATAAAACATGGAGTCAGCAAA
>Ga0222671_1000354_pt1 | contig 15081 bp, 12 predicted proteins | sample AntAcemetagen797_FD_179849 | JGI IMG/M metagenome (GOLD analysis project Ga0222671, IMG submission 179849) | Saline water microbial communities from Ace Lake, Antarctica - #797 | ecosystem: Environmental > Aquatic > Non-marine Saline and Alkaline > Saline | place: Antarctica: Ace Lake... | reverse complement strand
CCTCTAAAGATCAATACATTTTTTTTGTAGAGCATATCATCGGGCTCCTGCACATGGCCATAGCGGTCGAACATAATCGCTTTGGTCATGTCGTTCTTCACCAATTGCACGCCCAGCAAGCGGTTGTCAACATACGAAAGTTCGGGGCCGCTCATATTGATCATGGTGATGGCGATGCGGTCGCGGCTGAGGTTATCGAGCAGCGATTGTAGAAAGGCGTTGGGTCTGTCCCAGAAATAATAGCAGGCATAAATCAGATTTACACCCAAAATACCGAGCGTGTTTTGTTGCAGCACATTGTCGTTTTCGAGCAGGCGGACGTGCAAAATCACTTCGTTGTGTATGCCTCCTTCGGTAAGCTGAAAACGCACGCCCATCCAACCATGGCTGATATTGTCCTTATAATAATTGAGTGTGGAAACGGTTTCGGCAAAGCTAAAATAGCGACGTCCCGGCTGATCGCTTTTTGTTAAAAGCCCTGTCAATTCGCCGTATTCGGCGTCAAGCATTAGCTCAAGGCGTTCGCGAGAAACATAACGTTTGGATGATTTTTGTTTGCAGTAAACGGCATCGCTATAACTTTTATCGTAGGCCGAAATTGTCTTAGCTATCGTTCCAGACGCACCACCCGCCTGAAAAAAGTTCCGCGCTGTTTCTTGTCCTCCCCCAATCTCAGCAAAACTGCCATAAACAGAGCTATCTAAGTTTATTGTGAGTGCTTTACGATTTATAGGAAGTATTTCTTGCTGTGGAGTCATAAGGATATGTTTTTGAAAAGTAAAGATATAGTTTTCGGAAAAGCGGTGCACCTTGGCTGGATAGGCTAAACAGCAATGTGCTGTGAATCGTTTCTTAAGTTTATATTAACACTTCTTATTTTTTTTGATATAAAGTCTTAGTGCGTTAAATCAAAACATACTTTTCGCTTGGAGGAAACAGTAGTTCAATCCCGTTCGGCTTTATTTTAAAGATAGGCCCCTTTTCTGACACTTTGTTTTGTGTGTTTCTTTTAATCAAGTGGTCGAGTGTAATTATGCCTTGATCAATTAGTAGATCGAATTGCGATATAATGGGCTTTCTTGTGTGTTCGGCCATTGAATACTGGAAGTGTTCTCGGCCATTTATAAAGGTGCTGTTAGCTTCTATCCAAAAAGTTTCTTTGTGTTTTTCTAATAATCTTTCGTGTAATTTGTCCAATGTCCAGATCGCAAAATCGCCAATTTCTAGTTTATCTGAATTCTCAATAAGTTGTTTAATCTCTGAATCGAGCCTTAGTGTTAATCCCTGAGAATTTTTTTTGATAGCTGATACGGTACAATAAAGTTTAAAAACATCCAATCGTTGATACCCAAATGTGTCAAGAATTTCTGCTGAACTTTTAAATTTACTTAGGCTCCAATTTGGAACTTGAGCAAAAAGATTTTTTCTATTAGTTCGGTTTGCCCTAAAGGATTTTAATTCAATACCTTTGTAGTCAGGTAGTTTAGATGAATTGATAGGTATCCCTAATATACTTTCTAATGTTCTGCCCACAGAAGTATCAGCGGCAACTAATGATGGAATTGGACCGGAATTTGCTATTTGTCTTAGCTTAGATAAAAGCTCAAAAGCAATTTCATTTGCTTTGCCACTTATTTCATTGAGGAGTTCTTTAATAGGATTTAAGAGAGAAGATTCCAAAAGTAATTCTATATCTAATTGGGTTAAATTAAAAACATGTAATTGACCAGAATAATAAATTACTGCTACAATATCATTAGGATTGGCAATTTTTGTTAACCCAGAAAACCAAATCCTTGGGTCTCCTTTTTTCGTATTTGGACGGTATAAAGATGCTGTCGAATTTATGGTTTTAGTCCTATTGTAAAGAATAGTATCAATCAAAACTTTATTTTCTGAACCTTGACCTTGGTTCTCATAATCGTGAATGGTTTTTTCTTTTAAATAACTCCTTACAGAAGCTGTAGCATCCAATATTGATTTTTTTAATCCTGTTTCTGTAGGTTCAAGGAGGGTTAAAGAAACTTGATTTTTGGTAAGAAATTTTAATTTGTTTTGTTCAGAAGTTGATAATATTCTCATTTTATGCCTTTTAAAATTTCAACAGCAATAGCTCTAGCTAACAAAGGTGGAACAGCATTACCTACTAATGTGTATTGGGGTACTTCTGTCTTTCTATTGTTACCACCGGTTGACCGTTTTCCCTGAAACACAAAAGAATCGTCAAAAGACTGTAATCGTGCCATTTCTCTTACTGTTAATGCTCTTGGTGAGTTATAATGGATATAATCATCAGGTATGGTCATTATAGTTGAACTTTGTTCTCTTGGTTTTAAAACATTATAATTCCTTTTATTTGATGTTAAACCACATTCTTCTAATTCGCATTTGGCAGATTTGTAATCACCATTTTCTAAAATAATTTTGAGCCTTTTAATAACATCATTATTTTGATTGCTCGTTTTGTGGTTGTTAAGTATATCAAAATATTTTTCTCCTTTAGCAAGTGCCTCAAAATTTCGAACGTAAAATGGTTTTGTTTTTGCTTTATACCTTTCGATTAATCTGCCATCTTTAGACCATTCAGCATAGGATTTTCCCGCTTTTAGATTTTCTTTCCCCTCAATTGTCCTTTTCTTTAAAACATTCATCATTTCCTGAGCTGTGCCATTAAATTGCTTCGAAATATCAACTAAATCGTAATGGTGAGCTTCTTCATTGTTTCCTATAAAATCTAGATCATAAATTGCCTCAAAAACAGTTACTTTTTCTTCTACTGAAACTGTTGGTGGAATTTCTGAGATGAATTTCTGGTCTTTTCTACAGCCTATAAAAAGCACTCGTTCACGATTTTGGGGAACTCCATAGTTTGATGCATTTGCAACAAATGGATTATTAATTTTATATAGCCTAATGTTTTCTAGAATATGCCTTAACTCAGATTTTTCTTTCTCGTCACAGAGATTTAGGAGAGTTTCGATAGTTTCGTCAAATGAAGCTATATAGATTTTAAGTGCTGCAATAATATCAGAGCGATCCTTTTCGTAGAAATTCGGAATATTTAACTCATTGAAAACACTCTCAATTTGTTCGATTATTTTTTCTGATCTGATATTAGTTAAGAATGTGGTAAAAGTCTCAATAAAAGCATCTCCATCAATATTGCAGTAGTCCTTTTCTTTAATAAGGTCACGCTTTAATTTTTCCCATTCCTTTGTTCTAGCCAGAATGTTAAAGCCGTGCCTGATAGTGTTAATTCTAAAATCAGTTTTACTCGTCTTGTAATCAGCGATTTTAGGAGTTAGAAGTTTAAATCGATTATCAATAAATCCAATAAAATCTTTACGGCCAGATTCTATCTCAAAATCTCTTAGCTTTTCAATTTCAATTCTTTTTATTATACTTTCAAGTATAAAGCTTTTTTTATCGGTTTTTAATTTGCGAATGAATGAAATCAGTACGGGAATTTCTTTTATGTCAACTATAGAGTTGATTTCTTGAATGATTAAATCCTTTATTTTCCCATTCTCTTTTGTTAAGATTCCTTTTACGTTCTCCATTACAAAATATTTGGGCTGTAGAACTTTGATTACTTCAAGATAGTGAGAGAATAAATCATCCTTTTTATCAAATTTCTTTCTTTTTCCTGCTAAGCTGAAGCTTTGGCAAGGAGGGCCGCCACACACAACATCGATTTTCTTTTCTCCAATTTTTTGAAGTAGATTTTCTAAAAAATCAGGCTCTGTAATATCTTGTGTTAAAAAATCAGCATTTAAACCAAGTTGGTAATTATACCTCACCCTATGCGTTAACTCACAGTTTTCATTGATATCACTTGCAGCAATAAAGTCAAAATATTTATTATTTACTTCTGCTTGCAAAAAGCCTTCGCTGAATCCACCCGCACCCGCAAATAAATCTATAAAAGTGAATGCCTTTCCGAAGAGGGGGATTTGTTCCTTGATAATTTTAACGGTTTGGTTTTCCTTGTACGCTTTAATATGTTGATTTAAAGTTTCTTTTATTTCGTCTTGAGTAAAGGTTCTTTTGTTAGAGTGATGTAAAAGCTCATCTGCACGTTCCTTTAAAAAATTGAGATAATGATTTATTTCTGCAGCATTATATGTTTTTTCAGTGACTTTTTGTTCCTTTTTGTCAAATTGTTCTGAGATAATTTTTTGTCCTGTAGCTAATTTAATTTGATTGCCAGTGCAATTTATTCTCAAATGAATAGGTGCTAGTCCTTTCTTGTCAGGTTTATCGAGGTAAAAATTTATCGTTGCCATAATTTTAGACGCTTTTATTTACGGACAAAACTACGGACAATATTTTAATTAAACTTAAAGAAGTTTAAGTTTTACTTTATTCTTCCGTCACAATCCCCCATACTATAATCTGCCAAATCCAAACCCATTTCCCTTTATAGTTTCCCTGCTACCAACTTTTCCAGCTTCACCAAATCAGCTGCAAACTTGCGGATGCCTTCTGCTAGTTTCTCGGTGGCCATGGCGTCTTCGTTCAATAGCCAGCGGAATTGCTGCTCATTGGGACTAATTTTTTCTTCTGATGATGTCAGCGCTTTTTCTTTGGTAAGCCTTGGCTGAATGGGAGTTAGATTATTTTCAAGCTCGGCCAGCAAATTTGGAGAAATGGTTAGCAAATCGCAGCCAGCCAGTTCAAGTATTTCATCCGTATTGCGGAAACTGGCGCCCATCACTTCGGTTTTGTAATTAAACTTTTTGTAGTAATTATAGATTTCTGTAACCGATAATACGCCCGGATCTTCTGTTGCAGGAATATGATCCACTTTTCTGTCGGCTTTGTGCCAGTCGAGGATGCGGCCCACAAAAGGCGAGATAAGTTGCACACCAGCTTCTGCGCAGGCAATGGCTTGCACTTTACTAAATAATAAAGTGAGATTACAATGAATGCCTTCTTTTTCAAGGATTTCGGCAGCGCGAATGCCTTCCCAAGTGGCTGCAACTTTTATTAAAATTCGACGGCGGTCAATGTCTGCCGATTCGTAAAGCGCAATAAGTTGCCGCGCTTTGTCAATTGTGGCTTGGGTGTCAAACGAAAGGCGGGCGTCAACCTCAGTAGAAACGCGTCCGGGCACAATCTTTAATATCTCCAGCCCGAAATTTACGGCAAGTTTATCCAGACAAATTCCCAATTTTTCTTGTTTATTAGCCGCTGATTTGTTGGCAAAACCAATGGCTTCTTCCATCAGTGGTGCATACTGTGGATCGTTGGCCGAAGCATAAATCAGCGATGGATTGGTGGTGGCATCAACAGGCTTAAACTGACGCATGCTTTCAAAATCGCCGGTATCGGCAACTACTTTTGTAAATTGTTTGAGTTGAGCTAAAGTATTCATAAGGATAAACTTGTAGATTTTATATCGGATTAAATTACTGACAAAGATAAGGCTTCCGCTGATAACAGTCCAATCAAGTGGCGGCAAAACATAACTGTGTAAATATTAGCGACATTCTTTATTTTTCGACTTATTATATTAGGCTCAATCTTTATCACGAATGCTTTAGGGATTGAATCTTTTGATTTTTCAACCTAAATTTGTGAGCTAAAATAACCTGGTTCTTATGGATAAAATTAGCAGAGGAGCATTCATCAAAATGGGAATGCTTGCCGGCGCGGCCTTCACGATATTGCCATCGCAGGTGGTTTTTGGTAGTAATAACAGCAAATTGCGCCTTGGTTTTATTGGCACAGGATTGCGCGGCCAAGAGCTGCTGCGTCTCACTTTGCAGCGTTCAGATACTGTGGTTCCTGCGATTTGTGATATAGACGAAAGGATGCTTGCCACGGCACAAAAACTGTTTGAAAAGGCTGCAAAACCACAGCCCGAAGTCTATAAAAATGGCCCACACGCTTACCGTGAATTGTTGGCTCGCACCGATCTGGATGCGGTGATTATTGCAACTCCTTGGGAATGGCATTATCCGATGGCTATGGAAGCCCTCGATGCCGGAAAAAACGTGGGCTGCGAGGTAATTATGGGTCAAACAGTACAGGAACATTGGGATATTGTGCAAAAAACTGCCGAAACAGGTTTGCAGTACATGATGCTCGAAAATGTTTGCTACCGCCGTGATATTATGGCTGTGCTCAATATGGTTCGTCAGGGCGTTTTTGGCGAGCTGGTTCATGTGCAGGGCGGTTATCAGCATGATTTGCGCGAGGTGAAATTCAATGACGGAAAGCAGCCTTATGGCGGCGGAGTATTGTTTGGCGAAGCCGCTTTTTCGGAGGCCAGATGGCGCACCCAACATGCTGTTGATAGAAATGGTGATTTGTACCCAACTCACGGTATTGGTCCAGTATCGAAGATGCTGAACATCAACAGTGGCAACCGTTTCACGGCGCTTACGAGTATGGCTTCAAAAGCACGTGGCCTGCATGAATATGTGGTGAAAGAAGGTGGTGCCGATCATCCAAATGCGCACGTTGACTTTAAGCTGGGTGATATGGTTACGACAACTATAAGCACTGCCAATGGCGAAACGGTGCTTTTGCAGCACGACACCAGTTTGCCAAGGCCGTATTCGTTGGGATTCAGGGTTCAAGGCACAAAAGGCTTATGGATGGATGTAAATAATTCCATTTATGTGGAAGGAAAAAGCGACCCGCATCGTTGGGAGGAAGCGCAATCTTGGTTGGATCGCTACGACCATCCGCTTTGGAAAAAGTACGAAAGTGTAGCTGCTGGCGCTGGCCATGGCGGCATGGACTTTTTTGTGGTGAATGGCTTTGTAGAAGCCTTGAAAGCTAAAGAACCAGTACCAATTGATGTGTTCGACTCAGCAGCCTGGAGCGTGATAACGCCTTTATCCGAACAGTCGGTGGCCGCCGGAGGTGCAGTGCAGCAATTCCCCGATTTTACAGAAGGAAAATGGAAGACAAAGCAAAATTTGTTTGCCCGTGACGACCAATATTAAATCACTGATAGGCAAGAGCTCTTATTCTGAAAAGTAATGGAAAACCCACAATTGAAAACAATTTTGGCAGTGTATAATTTATCTTTGGATGAGTATAGGCTGTCAAAACTGGGAAACGGACATATTCATCAGACATTGTTAGTCGAGCCAGTTGAAGAAATTGATGGGTCTCAAAAGTTTGTTCTGCAACAGCTTAACACAAAAGTGTTTAAATCTCCCTTGCAACTATCCGAAAATCATCAGTTTACTTCCTGTTTTTTAAAACAAAACGCACCGGATTATTACTTTCTCCCATATATTGCCAACAGCAAAGGCGAATTGCTGACCAGCTTTCTAAGTGATCAAAACAAGCTACAATATTGGCGATTGATGCCTTTTTTGGAAGGTAGAGTTTATGAAACAGTGGAAAATCAGGAGCAGGCTTTTATGGCAGCAATGGCTTTTGCTAGATTTTCTACCTTGATGGCTAAGGCCGATAAAAACCGTTTTCATAAAGTGTTGGATCGTTTTCATGATGGTGATTTTCGCTGGAATCAATTGCTTGAAGCTGAAAAAATGGCAAATAGCGTACAACTTTCAAAAGCCGCTGATGCGCTTAGGCAACTAAAAGATACTTATTGGATTGTTGAAAAAGCGATGCAATTGGAGCAACTTTTACCCGAACGCATTCAACACATGGATGCCAAAATAAGTAATGTTATTTTCACTAAATCAACTGATAATTCTGTCGTTTTGTTAGATTTAGATACCATTATGCCGGGAAACATCTTGTCGGATATCGGCGATATGATCCGTACAATGGCGGCCAATGTTTCGGAAAATGAAGCGGACATTTCTAAGGCCTTTATCCGTGAAAATGTGTTTGAAGCCATTAAAACGGCTTATTTGGAAGGAATGAGAGCGGAATTGACAGAACTAGAAAAAGCCAGTTTTAAGTTTGCCGGTCAAAAAATGATTCACTTACAGGCCGTTCGTTTTCTATCGGATTATTTAAATGGAAACAGCTATTATCCGGTGCAACAGGAAGATCAAAACCTGCTTCGCTGTCTCAATCAGCTGAGTCTTTTAGATTCACTTAATAGGCTGTAAAGCAATAGATTATCCGTGAAGTGAAAGTTGTTTTAGTTTTTCTAAATCCAACAAAGTTATGTCTTTGGTTTCGAGTTTGATGATGCCTGCGTGCTCAAATTCTTTTAAGATTCGTGTGGCACTCTCTTTGGTCATATTCGACATTTCGCCAATTTCCTGACGGGTGATATTGAGGTTGAAATGGTTCGAAGAATAAATTCTTTCCGAGAGATAAATCAGCACATCAGCCAGACGGCCATGCATTTGTTTTTGCGTTAGGCTAATCAATCGCTGGAAATTGCTAACACCATTTTGGCTACAATGCTTGAGTAAAGATTCTACAAAGTCAGGATTTATTCGCATCACTTTGCGCACATTTTCGGTGGCAATAAAACAGGCGGAAGTGTCCATAAGAGCCGAAACGCTGTAATGGTAGCGGTAATCGGTAAACAAACCCGGGCCACCAAAAAGTTTCCAGGGAGAGATGATTTCGAGTAACAGATTCTTTTTATCGAAACCTTCTAGATATAGTTTGGCCATTCCGCGTGTTATCATAATCATGTGCGAGGCTGAAGTGCCTTGTTTGACAATATTCTCTCCCGAATTGAATGTTACCTCAAAACGGTTAGCATTCATGATTTTCAACTCCTCACTGCTCAGCAAATTGAATAGCGGTGAGCGTTCGTTGCAGTTTTCGCAATTTATACAAGTATCTGATTTTCTTTTAAGCATAAAGCCAGAGTTGCGTTAGTGAACCTTTTTAATGTGAAATAATAAAAAATGTTTGTTTAATTTGTTGACCAAAAATAGTATTTTGATTGATAAAAAGCAATTTTTGTAAAAAACTGTTAGCCATAGCGCACATTTTTTTAAGTTTCTTTTTGGATAATAAAATGGTTTAGAAAGCTTTATTGGTGCTTTATAACTTTATAAGACATTGAATTATAATCTGTAATGATTTTTACGATAAACAATCCCTGACTTTTTTCATCTAAATGTAGGCGAAAAGTTTCGATATTTTTTTCTACATTTTTTTTCTGAATTAATTTTCCCATGGCGTCATAAACGGCAATTGATTGGGCATTTTCGGGTAAGTTTTCAATAAAAATAAAGTCGCCTTTAAAGGGATTTGGATAAATTGAGATGGTATTTATTTCGTTTTCAGTTATGCTTACCCAGTCGTTCAGCGAGAAGCTTTTCACAAAATTCCAAACTTCCTGCGATGCGCTTATATCTTGGTTAACAATACCGATGCCACCGGCTGAAGTGCCCGGCCAGTTGTGTCCTCCATTTATTACTTTGAGCAGTTTGATAGGTTTTGCAGAGTCGCATTGATTCCATTCATATTGCGTCACGGTTGAACCTTCTTGCACCAAATCGGGCAATTCTTTTACCACAGGAGAATCGCTGCAGCCATTAAAGTCAACCCAAAAATCCAACAAAGTATCCACGCCCTCAATAGTGCCGCCAAAACCTTCGTAGGGCACCACAAAATCGCTTGTTCCATGAATGTGTAGGATTGGTTTTGCGTTTGAGGCTGCCCAATTGGCAAATGCCAAGCTAGAAATTGTACCAGCCACCGGGGCAATGGCAGCAATTTTTTCAGGCAGCTCGTAAGCCAAGCGATAGCTCATAAAGCCGCCATTAGAAAATCCGGTGGCATAAATCCTGTTTTCGTCAATCGGGAAATTGCTGCTTAGCTCGTCAATAAGTGCGTTGATAAATCCCACATCATCAGCAATGGAACCGCCACCAAAATCTACATTCCAACTATTGCCGATTCCTTGCGGATAAACCACCATAAAATTTTGTTCATCAGCTAATTGGTTAAACTCACTGAAATTCATAATGGTGCTGGCAGTTTGCGTATAGCCATGCATCGCTATGAGCAAAGGTAGAGGTTCGGTATTTTGATCGGGCGAATAATAAATGTAGCTGCGCGTTTGCCCATCGTGCATTATGCTGCCATTTTGTTGTGCAACAACAGGCAAAAATAGCAGCACAGATGCCGCGAAAATAAGGAAGAGTTTTTTAGAGAATAGCATGTTTATTTGGTGTTAAAATAAATCACAAAAGGATTTTTTGCTTAAAAATTAGCATCTTCGCAGACAAAAGTCTTTTTAATATGACTACAAATAAACAAATAAAAAGCCTGCTGGTTTTATTGCTGGCCTTGTTTCTTGCTATACCCAGCCTAAATGCACAACATTTGCGGGTGGATTTCAGGCCGGCCTTCAGTATTCCTTTGGGCGATTTTGCTGCCAAATCTCTCGATGGTGGAAGTTTTGCGCTTGCTGGATTTTCGGGTGAATTGGGCTTGCAAATGGAAATAAAATCTGGTTTTTCGGTTCGAATTCAAGTCGCTGCTGCCCGTCATTCAATTGATGTGAGCGCGCTAGGCTACGAAAGAGTCAAACAAGACCCTTTTTTGGAAGATGTGTATATAAGGAGTGAAGCTTTTAGCAACAATATGCTGCTTGCAGGACCAATTTATGAACTAAGGTTTTCAGAAAAAATAAGCCTCGAAGGCGGTTTGTTGGCTGGATTGGCGCAATCACAAACGCCTTATCAGCTCTATAAACCCAAATATTTTTTGACCGGCCCTCCCTTTTACGAAATTACAACGGCTACGGATTATAGTTTTATATGGGGTGCTTCGGCAGCCCTGATGGTCGATTTTGGTCGCTGTTATCAGTTGGGTTTTTCAACAGAATGGCTGCAAGCGAATCCCGTTTTCACTTTCAATACAGCAAGCGGCTTACGCCAAGACAAGCGGCGCATCAGTATGCTGAATTTGGGTCTGGTTTTTAGTGTGAAATTATTTTGAAGTTGGAAATCTTGCCTTTCATAAAATGGATCAACACATTGTTGCCAATCATCTGTACCTTTGAACACAATAATTTAGCACTTCCTAAGTTTAGTTTATGGCGTTAATTCTGTCTTTTCACTTTCAATAATTATTTTATGCAAGCATACAGGTTAGTCATTTTATCAGCAATAGTTTTTTTGATGTCTTTCAATATTTCAGCACAAAATATTGGAATAGGTGAGTGGAGAACGCATCTTCCTTATCAAAAAGTAATTGATGTGGATGTCTGGAATTCAAAAACTTATGCCGCTACGCCTTTTGATTTGTTTATTTACGATCAGGATGATAACAGCATCAGCCTGCTTAATAAAGTAAATGGACTAAGCGATATTGGTGTTTCTGCTATCGAATTTAACGCGGATTACGAAGTACTATTGGTGGCTTATTCCAACACCAATGTGGATTTGATTCATGCCGATGGAATTAGCAATATAAGCGATATAAAAGATAAAGAACTTATTGGAAATAAGACGATTAACAATATTTTATTTATAGATAAATATGCTTATCTCTCCTGCGGATTTGGAATTGTGGTGCTTGATATTGAACGCGAAGAGGTTTACGATACTTATCTTATTGGAAATGAAGGCGATTATATCAACGTACTTGATATTGCATTTTTTGATAACAAACTTTTTGCGGCTACGGAAGCTGGCGTTTACTATGCACCAATTGATAGTCCAAATTTAGCGGATTATAATGCTTGGACAAAAGATAATCGACTTATTCATAACGATTTACGGTATAATCATATTGAAACTTTTGGAGATAAAATGTTGCTGAATTATACTAGAAACGTATTTAATGGCGACACGCTTTTTATGTTCGACGGCACCAATTGGGATTATTTTGAGCGCCAAAATAATTCAAGGCGATTTATGCTTAAAGCTTATGAAGATGAAATGCTGATATGCAATAATTACAATTTAAGTATATATGACACAGATCTTGAGCTTATAAAATCAATATACAGTCCCGGTGAGCTTGGTATTGAACCACAGGCTGTTGCAATGGATAAAAGTGGAGCCTATTGGATTGGTGACAAAAGTCGTGGTCTGGTGAAATCTACCAACGGCTTTGATGGCGAAAACATTAAACCTAACGGTCCTGGCACAACTAATGTTTACGAGCTCAAAGCCAGCGGAAATCAGGTTTGGGTGGCTTCTGGCGGACGTGCTAACAACTGGGCAAAACTGTATATGGTTGACGGAGTTTTTGCTTATGATGGCAGCCAATGGACTACTCACAACCGTGCCAACACGTCGGCTTTTGATACAATTTCCGATTTTGTGAGTGTTGCAATAGATCCAACAAAACCTAACAAAGCGTATATCGGTAGTTGGCAGGATGGTGTTATTGCCTTTACGGATAACAGTGTGTCTGAGGTGTATTCAGTAAATAACAGCAGCTTGCAGCCGTGGGTCGCTGCTCCAGACCTTGTAAACATCAGTGGTCTCGATTTTGACAGCTACAACAATCTTTGGGCAGCAAATACCGGAGCGCCGCATCTTTTAAGTATGAGAACGCCCGCCGGCGAATGGAAATCCTTTAACCTGGGCGGCTCGGCCAGTGGCATAGATATAGCTAATATGATTGTGGATAGAAACAATTATAAGTGGATAATTCGCCGTCAAGAAGGCATGCTAATGGTTTTTAATGACAAGAATACTTTTGATAATCCTGCTGACGATCAACTGCGTATTCTTACTTCAGCAGCTGGCATTGGTGCTATTCCTGGAAACCAGGTTTTATCGATGGCTGTTGATCAGGAAGGTGCTGTTTGGGTGGGAACGGATGCCGGGCCAGCAATTTTTTATAATACCGAACGCATTTTTGCGCAAGGACAAAATTTTGATGCGCAACGTATTTTGGTTCCAAGAAACGACGGAACCGGTCAGGCAGATTATCTGCTTGGTAGTGAGAAAATATTAGCAATTGCAGTGGATGGCGCAAATAATTTGTGGTTTGGCACTGAAAATGGTGTTTTCCAAATGTCAAATGATGGGCTGGAACAATTACAATATTTCAACACTGATAACAGTCCGCTGCTTTCCAACACCGTAAACAGCATTGGAATAACAGACGAGGGTGAAGTGTTTTTTGGTACCAACAACGGCATTATTTCTTACAAAGGGAAAGCCACACCCGGAGGCCCTGTCAATTCTGATGTGTTTGCTTATCCCAATCCTGTAAGACCAAATCATAGTGGTCCAGTTGCAATTAAAGGATTGGTGCGCAATGCTTTGGTAAAAATCACAACAGTAAATGGTAGCTTAGTTTATCAAACCAGGGCAGAAGGCGGACAGGCAATTTGGGGTGGAAAAACCCTTAATGGTGCCGATGTTGAGCCTGGTATTTATCTGGTTTTTGTTAGCGATGATTTGGGCCTGGAGACGCTAGTAACCAAAATTATGATGATGCGCTGATATGGTTTCTGATAAAACCAGCGGTATCGTTTTGCAGCATTTCAGGTATAGTGATACAAGTCTGATTGTTAAAATATTTACGGAGCAGTTTGGCCTGCAATCTTACCTTGTTAAAGGTGCTTACCAAAAATATTCAAAGTTTAGGCCGGCTTTGTTTATGCCCATGACTATCGTTGAATTTGTGCAGGCTTCCAAAACGGGCAGAGAACTGCATTTTATCAAGGAATTGAGCGTGGTATCTCATTTTCACCAATTGCACCAGTCGGTAAAAAAAAATGCCATTGTTATGTTTATGAGCGAATTGTTCAGCCGAACCATTCAAGAAGAAGAAACGAATAAACCGCTATTTGACTTTTTGAAAAATTCATTGCTTTGGCTAGATTTAAGACCAAGTAATTTTGCCAGTTTTCCACTCTATTTAATGGTGGAATTAAGTCGTTATTTGGGTTTTTATCCCAAAAAAAACACCTATCAGACCGGTTTTTATTTTGACTCAATGGCTGGCCTTTTCAGGCAAAATGCTCCCGAACACCCCTATTATTTAAATCCAAAATTGAGCAGTCATCTGCACCAACTTTTAGAAACCAGCTTGGAATCCAGTGGCAATATTTCGTGGAGTAATACCGAACGCAGAGAATTATTGCAGGAGATGATAGACTATTACAAGCTGCATATTCCAGGATTTCATGGTTTAAAATCGCACGAAATTCTTAGAACTGTGCTTGAATAGCTCTGCTGAACAGTTTTAACGCAGGTTGAAACTGGTTTGTCCAATCAGTGTTTCACCTTCGTAAATATCAATAGAATATAAGCCTTCGGTCAGTTCTTGTGTGTCGCGCTTGTCCCAATACACGCAGAGTTCTTCATTTTTATTTTGGTATTCTACGCTTTCCATGATGGAATATTGCAGGCGCTCGCCTTGATGCATAAAGGAGTATTCGTCGCCTCTGCCTTTGGCAAGAATCTGGTTATCAGGAGCAGCAATACGGATGTAAATGCTTTTATTTCCCGCCGGAACAACCTTATTTTCGGCAATTGTAAAGCAAATCTTCACGCGTTCAACCCTATTTACTTTATCAGTCTCCACCTCTCGGCTGCTTCCGCGCTGGCGCATACCTTTTGCTGAAACATTGAAAGTGCGCAGCTCGGCAGCCATTTCTACCACATCAGTAAGTTCTTCTTTTACCTTGCTGAGCTGTATGTTGCGCTTACGTTCAAGGTTAAACTCTTCACGTATACGTTCATTTTCTTCGGTAAGTTCACGATTTACGGTATGTAATGAATCCATCTGACGCACATAACCCTGCGAAATAACCTGCAAACGTTCTAGTTTTTTCTTGATTTTATAATATTCCCACTTGGTATTGAGCAACTGCTTAATTTCAACTGCATTTGCCTGAATCAGACTGTCTTTGGCTGTTAAAGAATCGGCCAAGTCACCATAAGCTCTTTTGGTTTCATTATGGGCTAATATTAGGCTGTCAACTTCGCGCTGAAGACCAATTTTTTGTTGCTCTTTTTCTTCTTGTAGCACCCGTAAGTTCGACTTGGTAGAAATAAGCCAGATTGAAAGACCGATAATTATTAATGCAAAAATCGCCAATAATATATAGAGCCAACGGGTGGCATTTGGCGAAGGTATAGGCTGGTTTTGTACAGGCGTTTCCATATATGATTATTTGAATACTTTCTTGTGCAAAAGTAGTGCAAATCAGGTGCAAAAGCAAATAATTAAAAGTTGCAGCAGCGGATATTATTA